>Ga0081540_1000789_pt1 | contig 29082 bp, 25 predicted proteins | sample TabmetS2T1R1_FD_71024 | JGI IMG/M metagenome (GOLD analysis project Ga0081540, IMG submission 71024) | Tabebuia heterophylla rhizosphere microbial communities from the University of Puerto Rico - S2T1R1 | ecosystem: Host-associated > Plants > Roots > Rhizosphere ...
GTTGGCGAGCGTGAAGCGCGGGTCGGGGTCGCGCCCGACCGCGCGCGGGTCACTCGGCCGAGCCATCGAGCAACCCGAGCAGCCCGGGCTCGTCGAGCACGGCGACGCCCAGCGACTCGGCCTTGGTCAGCTTGGACCCGGCGTTCTCGCCGGCGACGACGTAGTCGGTCTTCTTCGACACGCTCGAGGTCACGCGGCCGCCGGCGGCCACGATCCGCTCGCCGGCCTGCTCGCGCGTGAGGTCGGGGAGCGTGCCCGTGAGGACGAACGTCTTGCCGGCGAGCGGCCCCTCGCCGGGGGGCGGCCCCTCGAGCTCGAGCGTGACCCCCTCGCGGCGCAGGTCCTCGATGAGGTCGCGCATGTCCTGGTCGTCCAGCTGCTCGTGGATGCGCGCGGCCATCTTCGGGCCGATGCCCTGGGTGGCCTCGATCTGCTCGACCGAGGCCTGCAGGAGCGCGTCGATGGTGCGGAACTGCAGGGCGAGGTTCTGCCCGACCTTGTAGCCGACCTCCTCCAGGCCGATGGCGAAGAGCACGCGCCCGAACGGCTGCTGCTTGGAGGCCTCGATCGCGTTGAGCAGGTTCGTGGCCGAGATCTCGCCGACGCCCTCGAGCTCGAGCAGCTGCTCCTTGGTGAGCCGGTAGAAGTCGGCCGCCGTGACCACCAGCCCGGCGTCCAGGAGCATCGCGACCTGCTTCTCGCCCAGGCCGTCGATGTCCATCGCCCCGCCCGAGACGAAGTGCGCGAGCAGCTGCCAGCGGCGCTCCGGGCAGACGCGGTTCGGGCACTTGGTGAACACGGTGCCCTCGGTCTTGACTGTCGGCGTGTCGCAGAACGGGCAGCGCTCGGGCGGGAGCGGCGGATCCGAGCGCTTGCGCTCCAGCGCGTGCGGAGCCGGCGAGATGACCTGCGGGATCACGTCGCCCGCGCGCAGGACGATCACCTCGTCACCGACGCGCACGTCCTTGCGCAGCAGGTCCTCCTCGTTGTGCAGCGTCGCCTTCTGCACCGTGACGCCGCCGACGTGGACCGGTTCGAGGCGCGCCCACGGATGCAGGTCGCCGAACTTGCCGACGTTCCACTCGATCGCGTTGAGCGTCGTCACCGCCGTCGTCGGCGGGAACTTCCAGGCGATCGCCCAGCGCGGATCGCGCCCGACGACCCCGAGCCGGCGCTGGAGCTCGAAGTCGTCGACCTTGACGACCACGCCGTCGATCTCGAAGTCCAGCGCGCCCCGGCGATCCTGCCAGGAGAGGCACTGCTTGACGACCGCGTCCTCGGTCTCGAGCCGCTTGACGTCGCCGTTGACGCGGAAGCCCCGCGAGCGCAGCCACTCCAGGGACTCCCAGTGCGAGTCGAAGCGCAGCCCCTCCAGGGCGCCGACGCCGTAGGCCCACATCGACAGCGGGCGCTCGGCGGCGAGCTGCGGGTCGAGCTGGCGGATCGTCCCCGCGGCCGAGTTGCGCGGGTTCATGAACGTCGCCAGCCCCGCGGCGGCACGGCGCTCGTTGAGGGCCGCGAAGTCGCTCAGCGACATGTAGACCTCGCCGCGGACCTCGATCATCGGCGGCGCATTTTCGATCCGCAGCGGGATCGCCGGGATCGTGCGCAGGTTGTGCGTGACGTCCTCGCCGACCTCGCCGTTGCCGCGCGTGGCGCCGCGCTCGAGCGCCCCGTCGCGGTACACCAGCGAGATCGCCAGCCCGTCGATCTTCGGCTCGGCCACGTAGGCGAACTGCGGGTCCTCGATCCCCTCGCGGGCGAGATGCGAGCGCATGCGCGCCACCCACGCCCGCAGCTCCTCCTCCGAGCGCGCGTTGGCGAGCGAGAACATCGGCTGCGGGTGCGTCACCTTGGCCAGGCGCGAGACCGGCTCGGCGCCGACGCGCTGGGTCGGCGACTCCGGCGTGACGAGCTCGGGATGCTCGGCCTCGATCTTGCGCAGCTCGTCGAGCAGCGCGTCGTAGACGTCGTCGCCGACCTCGGGGTCGTCGAGGACGTAGTAGCGGTGGTTGTGGTGGTCGAGCTGGCGGCGGAGCTCGGCGGCGCGTTCGGCGGCGCTCACTCGCCGACCTCCTGGGCCGCCGGCGCCAGCAGGCGGGCGAGATCGTAGGCCTGCAGCGTCTCGATTCCCGGCTCGTCGGTGAGATCGAAGTGCAGCGGCGTGACCGCGATCCGCCCCTCGGCGATCGCCGCCAGGTCGGTCCCGTCCTCGTGGTGGTAGTCCGGCGCGTCGCCGTAGATGCGGTACTGCTTGCGGCCGGACTCCTCGTCGACCAGCGTGAGCTTGTCGCGGTAGATGCGCTTGCCGAGCCGGGCGACGTCGACCCCGACCACATCCCCCGACGGTACGTTGATGTTCAGCAGCGTGCCCGCCGGCAACGGCACGTCGTCGATCTCGCCGACGATCCGTGCCGTGAACGCGGCCGCGGTCTCGAAGTCGAACCGGTCGCCGAGGCGGAAGTCCATCTCGCGCGCGCGCGACTGCTGCGAAATCGCGATGCCGGGGAGGCCGAGCACGATGCCCTCCAGGGCGGCCGCCACCGTGCCCGAGTACGTGATGTCGTCGCCCAGGTTGGAGCCGTGGTTGATGCCCGAGACGATCAAGTCGGCGGTGAAGCCCTCGATCAGGCCGAGCGCGGCGAAGCGCACGCAGTCGACCGGCGTGCCGTCGCACGCGTAGCCGACGCTGCCGTCCCCGAAGTCGACCTCCTGGACCCACAGCGGGCGACGGGTGGTGATCGAGCGCGCCATCGCCGAGCGGTTGCCGTCCGGCGCGATCACGGCGAGCTGGACGTCCGGAACGGCGACCAGCGCGCGGCGGAGCGCCTGCAGGCCGTCGGCGTCGATCCCGTCGTCGTTCGTGAGGAGCACCCGCAGCATCCGCTCCCAGGATATGGAACGGGTCGGGCGGTGATGCGGCGCGCCCGGGAGACCTGGGCGCGCCGCACCGCCAGTCCGGGCGTTACGGAACGAAGGCGAGGCCGCGGAGGGGCTCGGACCCCCAAGATCTGCACCCTCGTGCCGAGCAATGTACGGGGCCGGAACGCAGTGCGCCATCCCCGGTCTGGGGTATTTGACCGGTTTGGACATGCCCAATTCCCCTCTTCTGGTCAGTACCCGGCGACGGCGTCGGGCCTAGGCTGACCCCATGCAAGACCGGTCGGGGCTCGGGATCCGGGCGTGCGTGTTGCTGGCGATGGCGGCGGTGTGCCTCGTCCTCGGCGGGGTGGCCGTCTACGCGCATTCGGCGATCCTCGACGAGGACGCATTCGCGCAGCGCGCCGCAGGCACGCTCGCCTCCGACGAGGTCGACGAGGAGGTCGCCGAGCGGCTCACCGTGCGGCTGGTCAAGCAGGATCCACGCCTGCTGCGTTTCCAGCCGGTGATCGAGTACGAGGCGCGCCAGATGGAGGCGTCGCCAGAGTTCAGGGCCGCATTCGCCGGCGCAGCACGCGACTTCCAGCGCTCCCTGTTCGACGGCTACGCGCTGGCCGCGTTCGACGTCGGCTCCGCCGGCGAGCGGTTGAAGGCGGCGGTGATAGACCGCGAGCCGCGGCTGCGCGCGCCGTTGTCGCAGGTCGACGGCTCCGACCTCATGGACCTCTCGGGCGGCGGCGCCGAGGGCCGGCTGCGGCACCTCGCGCCGAGCGCGCGCCGTGCCGTGGCCCTCGGCGCCCCGGCGCTCGTGCTCTCGCTGCTGCTGTTCGGCGCGGGCGTGCTCGCCGCGCCGGACCGCCGGCGGGCGCTGCACGCGGCAGCGCTGGTCGTCGGCGCGACCGGCGGCGCGCTCGCCGCGTTGTCCGGCACGGAGTTCGCCGCATCGCTCGGCATCGGCGCGTGGGCGGGTCCGGTCGGCATCGGACTCGTCGCGGTATCGACCGCGGGCCTGATGATCATCGACGGCAAGCGCGACGCCGACAAGCAGGCGAAAGCGTCGACCGAATTCCTGCAGGGCGCAGGCATCGATCCCAAAGCGGCCGAAACGATCGGCCACGGCAATTCGGAAACGGCGAATCTGCAGAAGACGCTCGATCTCGCGCCGGATCAGATCCAGGCGCTGGCGAAAAATCATCCCGACGTGTTCGGCGCGCCGGGCTACGCGCAGGCGTTCATCGACGTCGCGTCGGCGAACGGCATCAAGGGGGCGGACGTCAATCCGTTCATCGATGCCGTCGCGCGCGACAATCACCAGCGCGGCTGGACGGAATTCCTTACCAAGCTCGAAAGCTACCTGGCCTGAACGAAAGGAGCCGTCCATGCAGCCGCATCCCGTCGTCTCCCGCGAGGAATGGATCGCCGCCCGCAAGGCGCATCTTGCGCATGAGAAGGAATACACCCGCGCACGCGAGCGCCTGTGCGAGGAGCGCCGCGCGCTGCCGTGGGTCAAGGTCGACAAGGACTACGTGTTCGACGGTCCCGATGGAAAGGTGACGCTGGGCGACCTGTTCAAGGGGCGCCGCCAGCTCGTGGTGCAGCACGTCATGTTTGCGCCCGGCTGGGACGAGGCGTGCAAGAGCTGCTCGTTCTGGGCCGACGGTTTCGAGCGCATGGTCCCGCATCTTGCCGCGCGCGATACCACCATGGTCGCGATCTCGCGTGCGCCGAAGGAAAAGCTCGCCGCGTTCAAGCAGCGGATGGGCTGGACGTTCGACTGGCTGTCGTCCGGCGACAACGATTTCAACTACGACTATTCGGTCTCATTCACGCCGGAGCAGATCGAGGCCGGCGACAACTACAATTTTGGAACCTCCCGCTTCGGCGGCGAGGAGGCGCCGGGCATCAGCGTGTTCTATCGCGACGAGGCCGGGAACATATTCCACACCTATTCCTGCTTCGCGCGCGGTCTCGATATGATGAACGCCGCCTATCACTATCTCGACCTCACGCCGCTTGGGCGCCACGAAGAAGGCCTGCCCTATCCGATGGACTGGGTGCAGCTACGTGACCAATACCAGCCGTCGCCGGTTCAGGCATCCTGTTGTCATAGCTGAACATACTCGGCCGTCATTGCGAGCGCAGCGAAGCAATCCATCGGGCTGCAAAGGAAGAGTGGATTGCTTCGCTGCGCTCGCAATGACGGCGAGAGCGTGAAAAGGAATACGCAATGCCCTATGTCGATGGCTTCATCGTCGCCGTGCCGAAGAAGAATCTCGCAGCCTACGCCACCCTGTCGAAGAAGTGCGGCAAGATCTGGCGTGAATACGGCGCTCTGGATTATCGCGAATGGGTCGCCGAGGACGTCAAGGTCGGCAAGCTCACCTCGTTCCCGCGCAGCGTCAAACTCAAGCCGGACGAGACGGTCGTGTTCGCATGGATCACCTACAAGTCGCGCGCCCAGCGCGACAAGATCAACGCCAAGGTGATGGCGGATCCGCGGCTGAAGTCGATGATGACGGACTCGAAGCCGCCGTTCGACAGCAAGCGGATGATCTTTGGCGGGTTCGAGAGCCTGGTGAAAGTGTAGGCACGGTTGTGCCGGAGGCCTCTCCGCACCCCGGGAAAGTTGGGCAAATCCCGGCGTTTTCTGCCGCTGTGATGTAGCTGTCAAAATAGCCGTTTACGACGAGCCGACACCGAAACGGGCGGCGGATTGCAAATGGCGGAAATCGAGATTCGCGCTCTTCGCAAGGCTTTTGACAGCGCCGAGGTTCTGAAGGGCGTCGATCTCACGATCGAGGACGGTGAGTTCATCTCGCTCGTTGGTCCCTCGGGGTGCGGCAAATCAACGCTGCTGCGGATCATTGCCGGTCTTGAACCGCAATCGTCGGGTGAAATCCTGATCGATCGCGCCAGCGTCGATGGCGTCAGGCCGAGCGCGCGCAATCTGGCGATGGTGTTCCAGTCCTACGCGCTCTATCCGCATCTAAGCGTGTTCGACAACATCGCGGTCCCGCTGCGGATGAAGCGTCTGTCCACGCTGGAGCGTGCCCCGCTTGTCGGGCAATTGCTTCCCGGCCGCCGCCGCGTCGAGCGCGCGATCCGCGCCGATGTCGAGCGGGTCGCCGAGCAGCTTGAGATTTCATCGCTGTTGAAGCGCAAGCCGGGACAATTGTCCGGTGGCCAGCGCCAGCGCGTCGCGGTCGGCCGCGCCATCGTGCGTCAGCCCCGCGCCTTCCTGTTCGACGAGCCGCTGTCCAATCTCGACGCCAAGCTGCGCGCGCATATGCGCGCCGAGATCGCCCAGCTCCACCGCCAGCTCAAGACGACCTTCATCTACGTCACCCACGATCAGGCCGAGGCCATGACGATGTCAGGGCGCATCGCCGTGATGATCGCCGGTGAGCTGATCCAGGTCGGTACGCCCACTGCGATCTACGAGGATCCGCACGATATTCGCGTTGCGGAGTTCGTCGGTACGCCGAAGATCAATGCGTTTCCCGGGAAGATCCGTAGCGACGGCTGGCTGGAAGTTCTCGGACATACAGTCCACGCAGCGACGTCGTCTGCGGCGGGAGAATGCCGCGTCTGCGTGCGGCCCGAGCGGGTTGAGCTGAGCGATGGCGGCGCCTTGTCGGGCACCGTCGTGCATCTGGAAAATCTCGGCTCGGAGGCGTTCGTCCATATCGGCAGCGCGGGCATGGACGCGCCCGTGGTGGCGCGCGTCAACGATCCGCGGCAGTTGCCCGCGCTCGGAGCCGCGATCAGCTATGGCTTTGCGCCGGATGCGGTCCGCGTTTTCGACGCGGGCGGCAAGCGCATCGCGACGTCGGCCGCGCCGCGCGCTGAATGGCTGCGGGAGATGGCCGTTGGCTGAGGCCGCGACCGCGCTGGATGGAGTGGCCGTGGCGCCCGGCGCCAAAGCGCGGGCATTTTCGGGCTTGCGGCAAGCGGGAGGATCGCGAGCGGCCTACGCGCTTACCGCGCCGGCTATTGTCCTGATGCTGCTGATGCTGATCGGTCCGCTCGCCGGCGTGATCGCGCTGTCGTTCACGGACTATCAGCTCGGCGCGCCGTCCTTTGCCTGGATCGGGCTGTCGAACTACCGGGAAATGTTCGCCGACCGGGTGTTCTGGATTTCGCTGAAGAACACGCTGACCTATGTCGCCGTCGTGGTGCCCGGTGCGGTGGCGCTCGGGCTCGGCATTGCGCTGCTGATCCAGAGCGGCACCGGCCTGCGCGGCCTGTATCGCACCGTCTACTTCCTTCCCGTGATGGCGACGTTGATTGCGATGGCGATCGTCTGGGAATTCATGCTGCATCCGCAGTTCGGGCTGGTGAACGGTCTGCTGCGCGCCGCCGGCCTGCAGAGCCATAGCTGGCTGCAGGACCGCGCCACCGCGCTCTATGCGCTGTGCGTCATCGGCATCTGGCAGGCCTTAGGCTTCAACATGGTGCTGTTCCTCGCCGGCCTGGTGTCGATCCCGAAACATCTCTACGACGCTGCCGAACTCGATGGCGCCGAAAGCGCGTGGTCACGCTTCCGTCTGGTGACGTGGCCGATGCTCGGGCCGGTCACCCTGTTCGTGGTGGTCATCAGCGCGATCCGGTCGTTCCAGGTGTTCGATACCGTTCAGGTCCTCACCAAGGGTGGGCCGTCAAAATCGTCGGAGGTGTTGATCTACACCATGTACGCCGAGGGGTTCGAGTTCTTCCGCTCGGGCTATGCCGCGGCGCTCACTGTTGTCTTCCTCGCCTTTTTGCTGTCGCTGACGCTGCTCAAATCCGTCCTTGGCAAGAGGGAAGTGCACTACGCATGAGAGCGCTGGGACATATTCATCCCTGGTCGGTCATCCGGCATGTTCTGCTGCTGGCCGGCGCGCTGGTCATGCTGACCCCCTTCATCTGGATGCTGTCGACGGCGTCAAAACCGCAGACCGAGATTTTCTCGTCCGACCTGCATCTGATCCCCTACCACTTCGCGCTGTGGGACAATCTGCGCGCCGCCTTTGCCCGAGCTAACTTGTGGCGCTACCTGCTCAACGGGCTGATCGTCACGGTCTCGATCTTCGCTCTCCAGGTGCTGGTCGCCCTGCCGGCCGCTTATGCCTTTGCCAAGCTGCGCTTCCTCGGCCGCGACGTACTGTTTACGCTGGTCGTGTTCTGCATCCTGATCCCGCCGCAGGCGACCGCGATACCGGTGTTCCTGCTGCTGCACCGGCTGGGCGTGCTCGACAGCTACGTGGCGCTGGTGCTCCCGTTCACGATTTCGGTGTTCGGCATCTTCCTGATGCGGCAGTTCTTCAAGACCGTGCCGGATGATCTGATCGACGCGGCGCGGATGGACGGGATTTCCGAATTCGGCATCGTCTGGCGCGTGATGCTGCCGACCGCGATTCCGGCGGTGACCGCGTTCGGCATCTTCTCGGTGGTCGCGCACTGGAACGACTATTTCTGGCCGCTGATCGTTCTCAACAGCGAGCATTTGCAGACGCCGCCATTGGCCGTCGCGCAATTCCGCAACAACGAGGCCGGCACCAATTACGGGCCGCTGATGGCGGCGGCGATGGTGATCATCGCGCCGCTCGTGATCGCGTTCCTGTTCGCTCAGCGCCGCTTCATCGAAGGCATCACGCTGACCGGCGTCAAGTAAGTATCGATCTTAACCAGGAGACGACAATGCTAAGAACATGGATTGCCGCTGCCGCCTTCTCGCTCGCCGCCGGTCTCGCGCATGCCGAGACCGAAGTCGTGGTTCAGTATCCCTATCCCGAACTGTTCGAAGGCACCCACAAGCGCATCATCGAGGAATTCGCCAAGCTGCGGCCGGACATCAAGGTCACGCTGCGCGCGCCGTATGACTCCTATGAAGAGGGCACCCAGAAGGTGCTGCGCGAGGCGGTCACCGACCAGATGCCTGATGTAACCTTCCAGGGCCTGAACCGCATCCGCGTGCTGGTCGACAAGAACATTCCGGCCGAACTGGACGGGTACATCGCCGCCGAAAAGGACTTCGACAAACAGGGCTTTCACCAGGCGATGTATGACATCGGCACCGCGAGCGGCAAAGTCTATGCGCTACCGTTCGCGATCTCGCTGCCGATCGTCTATGTCAACCTCGACCTCGCCAAGAAGGCAGGCGCCGATCCGGACAATCTGCCGAAGACGTGGGACGGGCTGATCGATCTCGCGAAAAAGATCAAGGCGCTCGGCCCCGACATCAACGGCATCACCTACGCCTGGGATATCACCGGAAACTGGCTGTGGCAGGCGCCGGTGTTCGCCCGTGGCGGCACCATGCTGAACGCCGATGAAACCAAGGTGGCGTTCAACGGGCCCGAGGGCCAGTTCGCGATCAAGACGATCGCGCGCCTGGTCAGCGAAGGCGGCATGCCCAATCTCGACCAGCCGGCGATGCGCGCCACCTTCGCCGCCGGCAAGACCGGCATCCACATCACCTCGACGTCGGACCTCAACAAGACGACGCAGATGATCGGGGGCAAGTTCGAGCTCAAGACCCACACCTTCCCCGACGTGGCGTCGCCGAACGGCCGTCTGCCGGCGGGCGGCAACGTCGTCCTGATCCTCGCCAAGGACAAGGCCAAGCGTGACGCTGCCTGGGAAGTGGTGAAATTCTGGACCGGTCCGAAGGGCGCGGCGATCATGGCGGAAACCACCGGCTACATGCCGCCGAACAAGGTCGCCAACGATGTCTACCTGAAGGATTTCTACGTCAAGAACCCGAACAACTTCACCGCCGTCAGTCAGCTCGCGCTCTTGACCAAGTGGTACGCCTTCCCCGGCGACAATGGCCTGAAGATCACCGACGTGATCAAGGACCACCTCAATTCCATCGTAACAGGCGCGCGCACCAAGGAGCCGGAAGCCGTGCTCGCCGACATGACCGACGATGTGCAGAGGCTGCTGCCCAAAACGGTGGGTGCGCGCTGACGGCAACGACCATCGACGACCGCTGCGGTGTGCGCCACGCCGCAGCGGTTGCCATCAACAAATCAAGAGGCAGCCATGAAGCTCGTCCATATGAGCGATATCCATCTGACCGCCGCGGGCTCGACCATTGGCGGGCGCGATCCACGCTTCAATTTCGAGCGCGCGCTGACCGATATCCTCAAGTGTCACCACGATGCTGAACTGCTGGTCATCACCGGCGATCTCTCGGACTGGGGCGATCGCGACGACTATGAATGGCTGAAGTCGCGGCTCGACCAGTTTCCGCTGCCGGTGCGGCTCTGCATCGGCAATCACGACCAGCGCCAGACATTCCTGAGCGTCTTTCCCGATCATGGCGGGCCGGACGGTTTCGCTCACGGCGTGCACGACATCGCCGCCGGGCGCTGCCTGTTTCTCGACACCGTGCAGGCGGAGAGCCATGCCGGTGCGTTCTGCGAGGCGCGGCAGCAGTGGCTTGAAGCGCGCCTGTCCGAACATCCCGGGCCGTTTCTGCTATTCATGCATCACAATCCGATGCCGACCCATATCGAGCCGATGGACCGGATCCGGCTGCTCGATGACGCTGCCTTCCGCGGCATCGTCGGCCGCCATCGCGACAAGATCCGTCATGTCTTCTTCGGCCATTGCCATCTGCCGCTGGCCGGCTCCGTTGCTGGCGTGCCGGCGTCCTCGCTGCGCGGCACCAACCATGCCAGCTATCCAGTGTTTGCCGAGAAGGAGCTATTGAGCGCCTCCGACCTGCCGGAAGCCTATGGCGTGGTGTTCGTCGGCGACGATTATGTCACCGTCCATATGGTCGAGTTCGGCTATGCCGGTCCGATCCGGATTGAGGGTTCGCCCGACTACAAGGCGTGGAATCGGGAGAGCATGGTACGATGAAATTCGTCATCCTCTCCGATACTCATTTCGTTGCGAGCGGCCGCAAGCTCTATGGGCTCGATCCCACGGCGCGGCTTGGTGCGGCGGTCGATAGGATCAACCGCGATCATCAGGATATTTCCTTCGTGATCGTGACCGGCGACCTCGCCCATTGGGGCGAGGACCTGGCTTACGAAAATCTCGCCTCGGTGCTGGCGGAGCTGAATGCCCCGACCATCCTGCTGATGGGCAACCACGACAAGCGCGATCCGTTCGGCCGCTTCTTCCCCGGAGTGCCGCGCGACGACGCCGGCTTCGTGCAATCGGTTCATTCGTTCGACGCGGCGACCATCGTCACGCTCGACACGCTGAACGAGGCTGCGCCTGATCACGCCGGCTTGTTGTGCGAGGCGCGGCTGGCTTTTCTCGAACATGCGCTGGCCTCGGCGCCGGCCGATCGCCCGCTGTTGCTGTTTCAGCATCATCCGCCATTCGACACCGGCCTGCGTTACATGGACGGCATCAAGCTCACCAATCCCGAGGCCGAATGGGACGTGATCGCGCGCACGCGCAAGCCGGACTATCTGTTCATGGGCCATCTGCACCGGCCGATATCAGGCGTCTGGCGCGGCATTCCATTTCATATCCAGCGCGCGCTGTCGCATCAGGTGGCGTTCGACCTTGAGACCGCCGATCACATTCCCGGATCGCACGAGCTGCCCGACTATTCGCATGTCACCGTCAGCGCCGGGCATGTCGTGATTCATCAGTGCTCGTTCCTCTACGACGGTCCGCTGTTTTCGTTGCAGGACCGCGCGGCGATCGAATGGATCGACAGGTGATCCGCGCACGCTGCGGGTTTGCGTGACGATTCAGTTTGTCGCGTGGCGGAATTATTCTGTGGCCTCGATGCTCACGTAGCGTCGCGGTTGCCTGTAGAGACAGCGCATCGAGGCAGATGTTGTCGCTGATCGCGTCGCGTCGATATCCGTAGTTTTGCGGACCCTTTCCAAATTCCGTCGATGACAGAAGGTGCGCGCTGCTCTGCGTCATTCTGCGCGCGCGACCGATAGCCATGGGTTTACCCACGATTAATTCACCAAAGTTATGGTTGACGCCGTCAAAGACCCGCCCATGCGACCGACAGTTTGCGGCGAGCTGAAACTCGGCAGCTGACGGTGATGAAGGAAACAGAATGTTCTCCCGCACAAGGATGCAATCCGCGGCCATAGCTCTGCTTGGTCTCGTCGCCTTCTCTCCCGCTGCCGCTTCCGCTGCGGAAGTCGTCTTGCGCTTCGGCTCGATCAACACCGAAAACACCGCGCCTTATGATCAGGTCCTGGTGCCGTTCGCGAAGGCGGTCGAGGAGGAATCCGGCGGGCGCATTGAAGTGGCGCTGAAGCCGCTCGGCGGTTACGGCAAGCCGGCCGAACTGTTCACGATGGTCGAGAAGGGCGCCATCGAAATGGCGGCGAGCGTACAGGGCTATCATCCCGGCCGCTTCCCCCAATCATCGGTGATGGAATTGCCGTTCATGTTCGAGAATTCGACCTCGGGCACCTCGGCGATGATGACGCTGTACAAGGAAGGCCTGCTCGACAAGGATTATGCGTCGGTGAAGGTGCTCGGCCTCTACGTGCTGCCGCCCTATCCGATTTTCACCACCGGCAAGAAGATCCAGTCGGTAAAGGATTTCCGCGGGCTGCGCATGCGCGCGCCCAGCACCACCGTCGGCGTCGCGCTGGCCAAGCTCGGCGCGGTGCCGCTCGGTATTCCCCTCAACATGATCGGCGACACCATCGCCAGCGGCTATGTCGATGCCATCGCCTATGGCTGGGACTCGACCACCACGACCAAGGGCGCGGGCGGCAAGTATCTTGCCGACCAGCTCAGCGTCGCGATCGATGCGCGCCTTGCCGCGCCGGCGCTGATGATCGTGATGAACCGGGCCGCATGGGACTCGATGCCGGCCGATCTCAAGAAGATCGTCGAAAAGCACGCTTCCGATCTGGCGATGGGCAGCGCCCGCATCCGCGAGGCGCAGGAAGCGATCACCAAGAAGAAGCTGCAGACCGATCCGCGCATCACGGTTATGACCTTCAACGACGAGCAGCGCGCCGAGTTGCAGCGGGTTACCGCGCCGGCGGTGGCCGAATGGAAGGCCAACATGGCGAAGCTCGGCATTGACGGCGAGCGGCTCTACGCGCGCGCCCGCGAATTGATCCAGCAGTACAAGGTTGCCACCAAATAGCGCGTGATCGGGGCCGGCGCTGCCGCCCGATATCCGGAAAGATCGTGCTCAAACAATTAAGCGTTCGCGCACTCAAGAATTGAGGAAACAGATCGTGACATCAGCTCGCAAACTCGGAATCCGGGCCAAGCTTTTCTTCGCCTTCGCCGCGGTATCGGGGACCACCGTCATCGCCGGCGGCGCCGCCTGGCTGATGTTCTCGCAGGTTCGCGATCTCTTCCATGGCGTGGCGGGGCGCAACATTCCCGAGATCGTCGAGACGCTGGGATTGCAGACCGATACGCAGGCGCTGGCCGGTTCCGCGCCGACCCTGCTCGCGGCCAAGTCGCAAGCACAGCGGCAGCAGGAAGTGGCGGCGCTGAAGAAGCGCCAGGAAGGGATCACGAAGCGGCTCGACGAGATTTCCCGCACCCAGTCTGATCACGAGGCAATGGAGCGGCTGAAGAAGCTGATCGCGGCCATGAACACCAAGCTCGCCGCGCTCGACGGCGCGGTTGACGATCGCCTCAAGCTCAGTGCCCGCGGCGAAGAGATCGTGAAGGCGGCCCAGAATACCCAGACCAAGCTCAACGAGGTGCTGCTGCCGGCCGGCGAAAAGGCCCAGGCCGATATCACCATGGTGTCGATGACGCTCGGCGGCGACGCCAATCAGACCATGATGACGCTGCTCAAGCTGGTTTCGACCCAGGTGCCGGTGTCGCAGGGCTTTGCCGATCTGGTCGGCTTCGTCAATCTGGCTTCCAGCCTGCTCGACCGTGCGGCCGTTGCGCCGAACGCCGAAAGCGTCGCAGCGCTGGAGAAGAATTTCAAGGCGATGTCGGCCAAGGTCGACGAGAAGCTCGACATCGTCGGCACGCTGCAGCCGACCGAAGGCCTGCGGCACGCGGGCGATGCCTGGCTGAAGCTGGGTACGGGCGAAACCATCTTCGATGCGCGCCGCAAGGAGATCGCCGCCAGCCAGCTCGGGCAGAAGCTGCTGGACGAGACGCGCAGCCTGACGGAAGAACTGGCCAAGGAAGTCGCCGGCCAGGTCAGGGACGTCACCAACAAGACCAAGGACGCAACTGATCGTTCCGACGAGGCCATCGGCTTCGGAACCTTCGTGATGCTGATGATCGCCTCGATCAGCGTCGCCGGCGCCGCACTGTTCGTCTGGTTCTATATCGGCCGCAATCTGGTGGCGCGGCTGGTCGGTCTGGAGAAAACCATGACGCGGCTCGCCGGAGGTGATCTCTCCGCCCAGGTCGACACCAGGCGCGGTGGCGACGAGATCGGCCAGATGGCGCAGGCGCTCTCAGTGTTCCGCGAAGGCATCGTTCAGGCCAATGCCGCCGCCACCGAAAAGGCCGCCGAGCAGGAGGCGAAACAGCGGCAGGCCGCTCTGATCGACCAGTTGACGCGCGAATTCAATGACGGTGCCACCAATGCACTGGCCGCGGTGTCGACCGCAGCATCCCGCATGAAGGGTTCGGCGGAGAAGATGTCGCGGGTCGCAGCGCAAGCCAAGGAACAGACCGGCGCGGTGGCGTCGGCGTCGGAGCAGGCCGCGGCGAACGTTCAGACGGTCGCCTCCGCTACCGAAGAACTTTCCAGTTCGATCAGCGAGATTTCCCGGCAGGTCGGCGAATCCACCAAGATCGCCGCTCTGGCCGTTGAGCAGGTGGCGAAGAGTGAAGTCACCGTCACCGAGCTTGCCAGCGCGGCCAACCGCATCGGCGAAGTGGTCGGCCTGATCAACACGATCGCGGCGCAGACCAACCTGCTGGCGCTGAACGCGACCATCGAGGCTGCACGCGCGGGCGAGGCCGGCAAGGGCTTTGCCGTCGTCGCCTCGGAGGTCAAGAGCCTCGCGACGCAGACGGCGCGCGCCACCGAAGGGATCACCGCGCAGGTCACCGCCATTCAGGGGTCGACCCAGGAAGCGGTCGACACCATCAAGGGCATCGGCCAGATCATCGACAAGATGTCGGAGATCGCCACGACAGTTGCCGCCGCGGTCGAGGAGCAGGGCGCGGCGACGGCGGAGATCGCCCGCAACATCCAGCAGGCGGCTTCCGGCACGCAGAACGTATCCAACAACATCGTCGGCGTCTCCAACGCGGCCAACCAGACCGGCGAGACCGCTTCCGACGTGCTGCAATCTTCCGATGGCCTCGCGGCCGAGTCGGAAGCGCTCAGCAACGAGGTCGGCCGCTTCCTGGCCCGCATCAAGGCGGCGTAAGCCGCCGTCAACCCGGGCGCGCCTGCGTCTCCAGGCGCCGGCTGTAGCGCGACATGGCGAAGCAGAAGGCGAAATAGATCAGAGCGACGAACACGTAGACTTCGACGCTGAACGGCTGCCATGCGGGGTCGATGATCGACGTCTTGGCCGTGGTCAAGAGGTCGAAGATGCCGATGATCAGCACCAGGCTGGTGTCCTTGAAGAAGGCGATGAACGTGTTCACCAGCGGCGGGATCACGTGGCGGATCGCCTGCGGCAGGATGATCAGGCCGTTCTTCTTCCAGTAGGAAAGTCCGAGCGCGTCGGCGGCGTCATGCTGTCCTCGCGGAACGGCCTGCAGGCCGCCGCGAATGACTTCGGCGAGATAGGCGCCGGCATACAGCACGAACGCGATCTGCGCCCGCAGCAGCTTATCGATGTTGACGCCGTCGGGCATGAACAGCGGAAACATCACGCTCGCCATGAACAGGAGGCTGATCAGAGGCACGCCGCGGATCAGTTCGACATAGAGCACGCACAGCGAGCGAATCGCCGGAAGTTTCGAGCGGCGCCCCAGCGCCACGACGATCCCGAGCGGGAAGCCGAAGGCGAGGCCGAACGTCGCCAGGATCAGCGTCACCGGCAGTCCGCCCCAGCGGTCCTGCGACACATACGTTAATCCGAAAATCCCGCCCCACATCAGGACGCCGATCAGGACCAGCGCGGCCGCCCATACCAGCACCAGTTCCTTGCGCCAGAAACTGCGCCGGCTCGACACAAAGAACAGCGCGACAAATGTCAGGCAGGCCAGCGCCGGCCGCCACTGCTGGTCGAACGGATAGGTGCCGAACAGGATGAAGCGATATTTTTCCGGGATCACGGCCCAGCAGGCGCCGAGCCCGCGGATTGATCGGCAGGCGGCGGTCTGGTCGCCGGGAAGCGTCCAGATCGCGTTCCAGTAACCCCATTGCATCAGGCTCACCAGCGCCTTGCCAAGCAGCACGATCAGCAGCAGTGAGATGACCGAGGATGTGACCGAGGCGAACAGGTTTTCGCGCAACCAGCGGATGGCGCGGCCGCCGGCGGTCCTGCGGGATCGCGCGCTGTGGAACGGGAGCGGATTCTGTGGCGCGTCCGTGATCGACGTCATGGGATCAGCGCTCCACCAGCGCGATGCGCGCATTGTACCAGTTCATGAACAGGCTGATGCCGAGGCTGATGGTGAGGAACACCATCATGATCAGCGCAATGGCTTCGATCGCCTGTCCGGTCTGGTTCAGCGTCGTGTTCGCGATCGACACGACGTCCTGATAGCCGACCGCAACCGCCAGCGAGGAATTCTTGGTGAGGTTCAGATACTGGCTGGTCAGCGGCGGGATGATGACGCGCAGCGCCTGCGGCAGCACGATGCGCTGAAGCACAAAGCTCCGGCGCAGGCCGAGCGCGTTGGCCGCATCCCATTGCCCCTTGGGGACGGCCTGGATGCCGCTGCGGACGATCTCGGCGATGAAGGCGGACGTGTAGGTGACGAGCGCGATCAGCAGTGCGAAATATTCCGGCGCCAGCGTCAGCCCGCCGACGAAATTGAAACCGCGCAGCTCCGGCATCGTGATGGTCCAGGATGCGCCGAGGCCGAGCGATACCAGCGCCGGCAATCCGACGAGCAATATCAAGGCATAAGGCCAGAGATGGCGCACTTTGCCGTCGGCCATTTGCAGCGCCGTCAATCGTCGCCGCAGCACATAGGTCGCGATCAGCCCGGCCACGAGAGTGGCGATCACCCAGAGATTTGCTGCCGCGATCGGGACCGATGGCAGCACCAGTCCCCGGTTTGAGAGAAACACGCCCTCTATCGGCCGCCATGCGGCTCGCGCCGCCGGCAGTCCCTGCATCAGCACGTACCAGAACAAGAGTTGCAGCAGCAGCGGAATGTCGCGCAGCATTTCGACATAGACGGCGGCAAGCCGCGACAACAGCCAGTTCGACGACAGCCGCGCGATGCCGATCAGCGTGCCGAGCACGGTCGCCAGAACGATGCCGATGACGGCGACGCGGAGCGTGTTGACGATGCCGACGATGAAGGCGCGGATGTAAGGATCTTTCGGGCTGTAGGCGAGCCAAGTGTCCGCGATCGGCATTCCGGCTTCTCGGCCGAGAAAGGCGAAGCCGGTCGAAATCCGGCGGACCGAGAGATTGTGCAGGGCGTTCGACCACAGGAAGGCGACGATCGCGACCGCGATTCCAACCATCACGACCTGCCAGAACAGATCGATAATCTGCTGGCGACCGAGCGAGAAGCGCAGCCGCCTGCGGCGCGGGAATTCGGACGTGGATGTCGTCACAGCGCAAGGATCCTTCTGGTAACAGCGATCTTCGGCCATGCGTTCCGGGGGAGCGCATTTCAAATGTTGCACCAAAGTCATTTTCATGCAACATATGTTTCATGGCGCAGCCCCAGCCGAAATCCTCGCCGCTCAGCGAATTGTGCAGCGCGCTGCCGTCGCTGCCGGCGCGGCTGCAGCAGGTCGGGCGATTCGTCGCCGCCAATGATTACGACGCCACCACCCGTTCGATGCGCGATCTGGCCGCCGAGGCCGGCGCCGATCCCGCTTCCTTCACGCGACTGGCAAAGGCGCTGGGCTATTCCGGCTGGGACGAATTGCGGGCGGCGCTGACCGAGGCGCGCCGGCCTGCGCAACCGCAGCCGTTTTCGGCGCGCACCCGCGGCGGCCGCAAAGGCCCCCACGCCGAGATTTCTTTGGTCGCCGACAAGCTGGAAGCGGAGGCGGCGGGACTTGCGCGCATTTCCACCGGCTCGGTCGCCGATGCGGCCAAGGCGCTGCATGCGGCGCGGCGGATCTGGATCGCCGGCTTTCGCAGCTGCCGCAGCGTCGCGGAATTGCTCAACTATCAGCTTCGCCTGTTCCGCTCCCATGAGGTGCAACTGGTCGGCGGCTCCGGTCCCGAAGACCTCGATCTCGGCGCGTTCCAGCGCGGCGACGTGGTCGTGGTCATCGGCTTCGCGCCGTATTCGAGAGCCAGCGTGCTGTCGGCGCGGGCGGCGCATGATTGCGGCGCCACGCTCATCGCGATTGCCGATGCGGTCGCCGCGCCGATGGCGGAGGGGGCCGATCACCTGCTGCTCTATGAGGCGGCGGCCTCGCCGGGGTTCTTTCCGAGCCTGACCGGCGCCATTGCTATTGCGCAGTCGCTGGCGGCGGTCACCTTCGTGCTGGGCGGTGCTGCCGCGAAACGGCGTCTCGAAGCCACCGAAGGCCGGCTGGCTGCAATGTCGCAATATGTTGCCGAGAAAGGTTGACCGTCATGGGTACGAGCAAAAGCCGTCTGCTGCATCGGAGCCTGCGTGAAACCCCTCCCAAGGCCATCGGCGGCGAGGGCGTCTGGCTGATTGCCGAGGATGGCCGGCGCGTTCTGGATGCGTCCGGGGGCGCCGCGGTCTCTTGCCTCGGCCATCAGCATCCGCGCGTGCTCGAGGCGATGGCGCGGCAGGCGTCGAAGCTGGCCTATGCCCACACAGCGTTCTTCTCGTCGGAGCCGGCCGAAGCGCTGGGCGATAGACTGGTCGGCCATGAGCCCGGCGGGCTGGCCTATGTTTATTTCGTCAGCGGCGGTTCGGAAGCGGTCGAGGCCAGCATCAAGCTGGCGCGGCAATATTTTATCGAGACCGGCCAGCCGCAACGCCAGCGCTTCATCGCGCGCCGCCAGAGCTACCACGGCAATACGCTCGGCGCGCTCTCGGCCGGCGGCAATGCCTGGCGCCGCGAACCCTACGCGCCGCTGCTGTCGTCGGCGTTCAGCCATGTGACGCCGGCGTTCGCCTATCATGAAAAGCGCGACGATGAATCCGAAACGGATTTTGTGGTGCGCCTTGCCGCCGAACTGGAGGCGGAGTTTCAGCGCCTTGGCCCCGACACGGTGGCGGCGTTCATTGCCGAGCCGGTGGTCGGCGCCACCGCCGGCTGCGTGCCGGCGCCGGAAGGCTATTTCCGCGCCGTCCGCGAGATCTGCGACCGGCATGGCGCGCTTCTCATCCTCGACGAGGTGATGTGCGGCATGGGCCGCACCGGCACGCTGCACGCCTGGGAGCAGGAAGGCATCGCGCCGGATATCCAGTCGATCGCCAAGGGATTGGGGGGCGGCTATCAGCCGATCGGCGCCATGCTTGCGAGCGGGCGCATCGTCGATGCGGTTCGCGACGGCTCGGGGTCGTTCCTGCACGGCCATACTTATCTGGCGCATCCCCTGGCCTGCGCGGCGGCGCTCGAAGTCCAGCGCATCATCGATGACGAGCAACTGCTCGACCGGGTCAAGCATCTCGGCCGCCATCTTGAACGGCGCCTGACCGAACGTTTCGGCAATCACCGGCATGTCGGCGACATCAGGGGGCGCGGCCTGTTCCAGGCGATCGAGCTGGTCGCCGACCGCGCCACGCGCGCGTCGTTCGATCCCGCGCTGAAGCTCCATCAGCGGATCAAGGCGATTGCCTTCGAAAACGGGCTTGGTTGCTATCCCTCCGGCGGCACCGCCGATGGCCGCAGCGGCGATCATGTTCTGCTCGCGCCGCCCTATATCGCGACACCTGAAGATATCGACATGATCGTCGACCGGCTGGGGCAGGCTGTCGACAGCGCCTTGAAGAGTGTGGGTCATTAGCAGGAGGAGCATAATGAAGAGGATCATCGTCGCTACAGGCTTGCTCGCCACGTCGTGCCTGACGGCGCAGGCCGCAACGCTGGATACCGTCAAGCAGCGCGGCACGCTGGTGTGCGGCGTCAGCATCGGTTTTGCCGGCTTCTCCACGCCGGACTCGCAAGGCAACTACAAGGGGCTCGACGTCGATTATTGCCGCGCGCTGGCGGCCGGCGTGCTCGGCGATCCCAAGAAGGTGCGCTACGTCGCGCTCACGGCGCAGAACCGCTTCACTGCGCTGCAGTCGGGCGAGATCGACGTGCTCTATCGCAATTCCACCCAGACCTATCTGCGCGGGACGACGCTGGGCCTACGACAGGGGCCGGTCAATTTCTACGACGGCCAGGGCTTTGTCGTGAGAGCCGACGCCGGCGTCAAGGACCTGAAGGGCCTGAACGGCGCCACCGTCTGCGTCGCGCAGGGCACGACCCACGAAGTCACGCTCGGTGATTACGGCCGCGCCAACGGCATCGAATGGAAGCCGCTGGTGTTCGATCGCACCGACACCATGTACCAGACGTTCTTCGGCGGGCGCTGCGACGCAATGACCCAGGATGCGTCCGCGCTTGCAGGCGCGGTCACGACGGCAGCTTCGAATGCTGCCGATTACACCGTCCTGCCGCAGACCATCAGCAAGGAGCCGCTCGGGCCGTTCACACGCAACGGCGACGACGTATGGACCGACATCATCGCCTGGCTGCACTACGGCCTGATCGAGGCTGAGGAACTCGGCGTCACCGCCGCCAATGCCGACGAGATGGCAAAGTCGAGCGGCGTGCCGGCGATCCAGCGTTTGCTCGGTACCTCAGGCGAACTCGGATCTCGGGTCGGTCTCGACAACAAATGGATCCTGCAGGCGATCAGGGCCGGCGGCAATTACGGCGAGATCTTCGAACGCAATGTCGGGAAGGCAAGCCCCTTGAAGCTCGATCGCGGCCTGAACGCGACCTGGAACAAGGGCGGCCTGATGTACGCACTTCCGTTTAAATAAGGGTGCATGGCGTTTTCGAGCGGAGCGGACACCGGTCCGCGTAAAGAAAACGCGTCAAACAAAAACTATTGCGGCGCTTCCTGTTGACACGGGCCGCGCCGCAGCCACACATGTCTGCATGCGCATCACACTCGTACACGCCCTGAAACACTCGATCGTCCCGATCGAGACTTCGTTCGCAAAACTTTGGCCGGACGCGCGGTTGATGAATTTGCTCGACGACAGCCTGTCAGCCGATCTGGCGCGCGACGGCGGGCTCAACGAGGCGATGACCGAACGCTTCCTCAATCTCGGCCGCTATGCCGCGAGCACCGGCTCGGATGCGATCCTGTTCACTTGCTCTGCGTTCGGCCCCTGCATCGAGGCGGTCGCCCGCGCGCATGCGCCGATGCCGGTGCTCAAGCCCAATGAGGCGATGATCGAGCAGGCCGTCGCGCAGGGCCGCAAGATCGGTCTCTTGTCGACGTTCCCGCCGACACTGGTCTCGATGCCGCCGGAGTTTCCCGCTTCGATCGAGATCGTACCGAAGCTGGCGGACGGAGCTATGGCAGCGCTCGATCGCGGCGACCGCGCGACGCATGACCGGCTGGTGGTGGAGGCGTCAAGAGATTTGCGCGATTGCGATCTGATCGCGCTCGCCCAGTACAGCCTGGCGCCGGCAGCGGCGGCGGTCACTGAGGCGACCGGGCGGCCGGTGCTGACCACACCTGACAGCGCGGTGATGAAGCTGAAAAAGATGCTGGGCGTCGGAGGCGCCTAGGTTTCCAGAGCGCCGAAGGAGCGCGATGACAGTGCGGTTCAGTCGGCGCGAGGCACTGCTGCGAACGATGGCGGTCACGGCGGCGGGCCTGATCCCCGGCGCATCCAGTCCAAGCCTCGCCGCGCCGCCGGGCTCGCACTTCCGCAACAATGAAATCGATACCGTTTTGCAGGCGCGGGTCGATGCGGGGGACGTACCCGGCGTGGTCGCAATGGCGGCGACGGAACGTTCCGTGATCTACCAAGGAGCATTCGGGGCGCGAAGCCTGGGCGCACCTGCAAGAATGTCGGCCGATACGGTCTTCAGCATCGCATCGATGACCAAGCTGCTGACGTCAGTCGCAGCCATGCAGCTTGTCGAACGGGGCAGGCTACAACTGGACGAGCCAGCGGCGAGACTGGATCCGACGCTTGAATCGCCCCTGGTTCTCGACGGCTTCGATGTGCAGGGGATGCCGCAACTGCGCGCCGCCCGCAAGCCGATCACGCTGCGCCATCTGCTCACGCACACATCCGGATTCAGTTATCAGCTTTGGGACGCGAATGTCATTCGCTACGGCAAGGCTGCCCGCAACGATCCGTCGCTGCCCCGCACGCCGCTAATGTTCGATCCGGGCGTCAGATGGGCCTATGGCAACAGCCTCGACCGGGTCGGGCGGCTGGTGGAAATAGCCGGCGGGCAAGCGCTGGATCGCTATTTCCGCGATCACATCCTTGGCCCGCTCGCGATGAATGACACCGCCTTCCTGATCACGGAGAAGCAGCACGCACGCAGGGCGAGTTTGCACCTGCGCAAGGCGGATGGAACGCTTGCGCCACAGCCCCTGGTGAGAAGAACCGACCCGAAAGTGATTTCGGGCGGCGGCGGCATCCATTCCACCGCGCCGGATTATCTGACGTTGCTTCAGGCGTTGTTGAACGGCGGCAAGGGCATTTTGCGACCCCAGACAGTTGCGCTGATGTCCAGCAATCAGATCGGCGACCTCGACGCCGGGATTCTCAAGACGACAAATCCGGCATTGTCCGACGACGTCGATTTTTTCCCGGGGGTCCGTCTGCGTTGGGGACTTGCGGATATGATCAATATCGATCCCGTGCCGGATGGCCGCAGCGCCGGCAGCCAGACCTGGGCCGGGCTTTACAATACCTACTATTGGATCGATCCCGCCTCGCGCATCGCCGGGGTGATCATGATGCAGATACTTCCGTTCGCCGACCGCCGCGCGCTGAATGTCTATCGCCTGTTCGAACGCGGCATTTACCGCGCCCACAAGCCGGCCTGAGTGCAGCGAAACGCAGACCTCAGTCGTCTTTCTTGGCTGGCTTTTTCGCGGGCTTTTTCGCCGGCTTCCAGTCGGCGGCAGCATATTTGATCGCTCGCGCGTAGCTGTCGGCGGTGTTTTCCGCTGAATTCTGCAGCCGTTTCGCCGCGGCGACGCCATGCAACATCGCGCTCTTGGCGAGATGCTTAAGCTGATCCTTTGCGTCCTTGTCCTTGGCCTTGGCGGCGCGGGCCATGATCTGGTCCCTCCGCTTCTTGACGGCAGCCATCAGGCTCTTGTTTTGCGCTTTTGCGATTTGCCGGATGACGGTGTCGAGATCGGCTTCAGCCATTATGGATCACTCTTGCTGCACTCATGCCATCCGCGGAGGGCGGGGATCATTGTGCCAAAGGTCGATGAAGGTGGGCGCTATTGTGTCGCCGGTGCGGCTTGATTTCAAGCGCGATTCTCCGCCGTCCCGCGATGCCTGTTTTTCCCGATCGTGGGTGTTCGGAAAAATCGAAGCCGCCATCGCGCGCCGTTTTCCGTGCCGGGCGCTAACTTTCGATTAACGTTGTATTGTTACCGGTGTTCAACCAGCGGAAGGGGTAAGTGGCATGCTTCGCAATCTCACAGTCTATCAGCGCTTTGCGACGATCATTGCGGCACTGTCCATCGTTCTCTTTGCCGTTTCCGCTTTGCAGATCCTGGTGTTGCACGATGCGGTCCTCGAAGAGCGCCGCACCACGGTGCGCGACCTCGTCGATGCCGCGGTCAAGATTCTCGCGCACTACGATGGTGAAGCCAAGGCCGGCAGGATCGAGCCGGATCGGGCGCGCCAGATGGCTTTCGCCTCGATCAGCGCCATGCGCTGGGGTGAGTATTCGGACTATGTCGGCGTTTATGGTACGGGAAGCGCGGACGCGGGCGTCACCTATGTGCATGCCAATTCCAAATACATCAACGTCAACCGATGGGATTTCAAGGACAGCACCGGAAAGCTCTTGATCCAGGACATCGTGCGGACCGCCCGCGCCGGCGGCGGCTTCGTCGAATATCTGTCCCCGCGGTCGGCGGGCGGCGCCGAACTTCGGAAAATCTCCTATGCCGGGGCCTATGGCACGGGAGACAAGTTGCTGGCTATTCAGGCCGGCGCATATATCGACGACATCGACGCGGTGGTGTTTCGCCGGATGATTTGGGCCGCGATCGCCGGCCTGGCCGGCCTGGCGCTCGCAGGATTCGTCGCGTTCTGGCTTGGCCGCGGTGTGGTCGTTCCGCTCAACCAGACCTGCGCGGCGATGGACGAACTGGCCAAGGGCAACCTTTCGGTCGACATTCCCTTCGTCGAGCGGACCAATGAGGTCGGCCATATCGCGCGAAGCCTCCAGGTCTTCAGGGATCACCTGGTCGAGACGACGCGCCTGCGCACCGAGCAGGAAGCGATGAAGACGCGCTCGGTCGAGGACCGGCGGGCGGTCTTGGCCCGCATTGCCGATGACTTCGAGCGCAGCATTGGCGGCGTTATCCGGGGCACCGCCACCGCCGCCGACGAGCTGCAGAATTCGGCGTCGTCAATGTCCACGATCGCGGTGGGGACGACGGATCAAAGCGCGAAGGTCGCGGCCGCGGCCGAGCAGACGGCGTCGAACGTTCAGACGGTTGCGGCGTCGGCGGAAGAGCTTTCTTCCTCGATCCAGGAGATCGCGCGGCAGGTCACGCAGTCGTCGTCGATCGCCCAGAGCGCGGTCGGACAGGCAACCCGCACGGAGGGAATGGTCGGACGACTGGTGGAAGCCTCGCAGAAGATCGGCGAGGTCATGGCGCTGATCCAGACGATCGCGGGACAGACCAATTTGCTCGCCCTGAACGCGACGATCGAGGCCGCCCGCGCGGGCGAGGCCGGCAAGGGCTTCGCCGTCGTCGCCAACGAGGTCAAGGCGCTCTCGCAGCAGACCGCCAAGGCCACCGAAGAGATCACGAGCCAGATCCAGGCCATCCGCGATGCGACGGGCTCGACGGTCGAAGCGATCCGCGAGATCGGCACGACCATCGGGCAGATGAACGAAATAACCGGATCGATTGCGGCGGCCGTCGAGGAACAGGGCGCCGCGACCAAGGAGATCGCCCGAAGCGTGCAGCAGGCGGCGCAGGGCGCTCAAGGCGTCATGCAAAACATCGCGGGCGTACGCGAAGCGTCAGTGCAGGTCGACTCCGCCGCCACGCTTGTCTTGAACGCCGCCGCGCAGCTCACTTCTCAATCCGAGCAGCTCGAGACCGAAACCGGAAAATTCCTCGGCAACATCCGCGCTGCCTGATCTTCCGTCGCATACACTTACTCGCGAAAAAAAAGGCCCCGGAGCGACCGGGGCCTTTTGTCTAGCGCCTACCGGTGAGCGTTCACCAGCCGTGCCAACACGCGTGGTAGGCCGATGCAGCGTCAGTTCCGGTTGGCTTTATGCCTGCGAAGAGTGCGTCGCTGCCATCCGCGGCTACGGCGGAATGCGGCATGGCCGCTCCGAAGTAATGCGCGGCATCTTCGATTGCCTGGCCATGCGGGATCGAGAACGGATTCGAGTCGGCTTTGCCGCCGAAGCCCGCAAGGAACGAGCCGAGCGCCGCATCGATGCCTCCGCCGGCGTGGTACTGTCCCCAGTCGCTCGCACCCATGATGCCTCCGAGGAGCGAGCCGAGCGCCGCATCCATGCCGCCGCCCGCGTGTTTCGCTCCCCAGCCGCTCGTATCCATGCCGTCGAAGATAGTATGACCGGCTGGTTCGAACTGAGGCTGGTTCACTGAGCTAACGGGATCCGCCATCGGGGGTTGATTAACGGCAACGTCAGAGCCGGTGTCGGCCGGAGCGGGGCCTTTGCCGCCCGCGACATCGGCCGGAGGGGCTGCCTGGTGAGTGTCGGGCGGGGCGACGGGATCGGCTTGCGGCGCCGCGTTGGATGCTCCCGTGCCGTGGTCGACCGTCATGACGAGGTGGTCGCGTATCCAGTCGACGTCGGCAAACAGGTTGTTGGTCTGTTGTGCCGTGCCATCGACCTGGGCCAGGGCCGTTGTGTGGCCAGCCGTGTCGACGACATAGCCGCCGTAGGTTTGATAGGCCTTTGCAAGGGCCAGTCCTTCGGGAGTGAGACCCGCGTTCGTAAGATCGAGGTCCGGCGGGAGCGCGAAGTGCGCGCCCATCGGTATCGTTCCGCTGTACGATCCGACACTGCCGTTATCGGCAGTTACGGCCGGATAGATGAACTGACCGGCACTGGTCGGTCCGGTCGCGGCCGCCAACTGGGTCGAGTCGAGCTCAATCGAAAGCGCGTGCTGGATCGAAAGGTTGTTCAATTCGTCCTGCGTGACGAGTCCTCCAAGCAGCGAAGCACCCGCTGCACGGATGCCAACTCCCGCGCCAGTGCCGGGCTGACCCCAGCCCGTCCCGTTCACGACATCGTTCTCGACGAGATACGCTGCATGATAGGTGTTACTGGCAGCGTCGTACGATCCTACCCAGGCCTCCCAGGAGTGGACTCCGTCAGGCGAGGTAAACACCGCCCATCCATCGCCTCCGTCCGTGAACTGCAGATTGGTCGGCGTCTGAAGCTGGATCGTGCCATTGCTGGAGAACGTCCCGCCGACGGCAGTCGTGTTGAGCGTGTCGAACGACCAGGTCACGGTCGGAGCGTTTGCTGGTGTGTTGTAGACGTGCAGGGCGGTCTGAAGCCATGAATTGGCTAGGTCTGCATCTCTGAATTGCACGTTCTGGATAGCGCTTGCCTCGGTGTAGGTCGGATTGAGGCTAGCTATCTGGATATTCCAAGGGCTGGAGTCGCTGAACGGGTGGGAAAACGAGCCTGGCACTTTTGGTCCCCTCTAGTGAAGTGCGGTTGATCCTTTCATTTCCATTCCGAGGGCTGTTGTGTTGCGCGACGACGACGAAAATCGGAGCAAAGAGAATTGGAAAGGGGGGAATTTGGCGGCGAGATTACGGCTGGTCGATTGGTGCAATGATAATGCAAAGAAAAACTCTTGGTCCCCGCGACGCGGACAAGTCAGCTTCCAATTTCGAAGTGAACCCAACGAGATAACTGCTCAGAACAAGGCGCGGCCAGCTCGGTGAAATTGTGCCGGTACCGTAATTATGCGGGGTCAAGTAGGGGCATCGGCTCCGCTGGCAAGGCAAGTCAAGGCAAAGCAATGCCCAAAGCAAGGAATAGTGGCGGTCTAAAAAAATCCAAACGCGGCAATTCTGCAGGTCGGGATACCAGATCGAAATCAAGCCAACGCCGCTCCAACTATCTCGGGAAATGCTCGACAATGCGCTTCTGCGGTGCGGCCGAAATAGAGGACACGGCGTCCCGAGAAGGAAACGAAGTAGCCCGCGCATCCGAGCCATTTCACGTTCTTGCAGAACGCCGGGTAGGAATATTCTGGCGGATTGGCTTGGGCCCATTTGACCTGAGCGGCGACGCCAGGCTGGCGCGAATTGCGCGTCTTCATGATCCAACGGGGCTTGTGTTTACTTTACATGCGCGTATACTTTGTAATGCAAAGTTGAGGCATGAGATGCGCGATCTCGACAAGGCGTTGGCCGACATTTCCGCAATCCGCAGCCAGATTGCCGCCGGTACGGCATTTCGTGGCTATGGGCCGGCGGTTGTCGCAGCCACTGGCGGCCTCGCTTTGATCACCGCCGTCTTTCAATTCCTGTGGCTTGACGATCCGACCGGCAATCCGCTGATCTTCTTCTCGGGCTGGGCTGTGACAGCGTTTGTGTCGGGTGGAATGATCTGGATCGAGATGCAGGCGCGTTCGCGCCGGCATCATTCCGGTCTTTCCGATGCGATGATTCGCCAGGCCGTCGAGCAGTTTTTGCCGGTTGGCGTTGCCGGTGCTCTGCTGGCTGTCGTGCTTTGGAAGTTCGCGCCGGAGACACTGTGGATGCTTCCCGGCCTGTGGCAGGTGCTTGTGAGCCTCGGTGTGTTCGCCTCCGTCCGTTCTCTACCCCGCACGGTCGCGTTTGCCGGTGCCTGGTACTTCCTGGCAGGCTTTGCGATCTTGATGCTGGCAAGCGACAGCCACGCCTTGTCGCCCTGGATGATGGGCCTGCCGTTCGTGATCGGCCAGTTGCTCATGGCTGCGATTCTGCACTTCGCTTCCGGAGAGATCGATGTCGAAGACTGAAGCAAACAGCGCGCCGTTCTCCTACGACGGCCTCGATCGTGTCATTCACGAAAAGGCCAGGCTCGGGCTGCTGACCTCGCTGATGGCGCATCCCAAAGGTCTGGCTTTCGCCGATCTCAAGCAGCTCTGCGGCCTCACCGACGGCAACCTCAGCCGTCATCTGCAAGTGCTCCAGGAAGCCGGGCTGGTCGAAGTCACCAAGGGCTACGAGGGTAATCGACCTCACACGAGCTGCCGCCTCACGAAAGCTGGCCGCCGCCGCTTTCTCGACTATCTGACCGTGCTCGAGCGGCTGGTTCGTGACGCGGCGAAGGCCGCCGGCAAGGAGGAATCACCTTCGACCCGACTCCGCACTCACCCTGCCTGATCCCCTCCATTTTTTTAACCGGAGACTTTGCAATGCAAAGTAGTTTCTCATCCAAACTTCATGTCGGCATCATCATGGACGGCAACGGACGTTGGGCGACCCGACAGGGTTTGTCCCGCCTGCGTGGGCACGAAGCCGGCGTCGAAGCCATCCGCCGCGTCGTTGAAGCGGCGCCGCGGCAAGGGATCGGGACGCTCACGCTTTACGCTTTCTCGAGCGACAACTGGCGCCGGCCAAGGGCAGAAGTATCCGCGCTGATGGGGCTGCTGCGGGGCTATCTAGGCAAGGAGGTTGCAAGCCTGGTCCGCAATGGCGTTCGTCTCAGCGTGATCGGGCGCCGCGATCGTCTTCCCGACGGCCTTGCGGAGGCGATAGGACGCGCCGAGGATGCAACAGCCGGCGGGGACGTTCTGCATTTGCGCGTCGCGATCGACTATTCCGCCCGCGACGCGATCTTGAACGCGGCCGCTCAGGCCGCCGGACTGGATGAACTCACGCGCGCCGGCTTCGCGCGACTGATCACAGGCGAAGCCGAGCTTCGCGACGTCGATCTCGTCATCCGGACCAGCGGCGAGAAGCGACTGTCCGACTTCCTGCTTTGGGAGAGCGCTTACGCCGAACTGTATTTCACCGAACGGATGTGGCCGGATT
>Ga0081540_1000790_pt1 | contig 29061 bp, 26 predicted proteins | sample TabmetS2T1R1_FD_71024 | JGI IMG/M metagenome (GOLD analysis project Ga0081540, IMG submission 71024) | Tabebuia heterophylla rhizosphere microbial communities from the University of Puerto Rico - S2T1R1 | ecosystem: Host-associated > Plants > Roots > Rhizosphere ...
TCAGGTCTCTGCTGGGAGATGACTTCAAGCCGGGCGGCGCCGAGGTCATGGCCACGGCCGTCCTGATGCCCGAGCCGGCCAACGAGTACGACCCCAACGCGGTCGGCGTCCGGGTCGACGGCCTGCTGGTCGGTTACCTGCCACGCGACGAGGCGCGCCGGTATGCGCCCGTTCTCGGCGGGCTGGTGGCTCGGGGCCTGGAACCTCAGGTGCGGGCCCGGATCTGGGGCGCCGAGTGGGAGGACTACGACAACCGCGGCACGACCTTTCGCGGGTCGGTTCGTCTCGACCTCGCCGAGCCCCACCTGATCGTGCCCGTGAACCTGCCGCCCGGCGCGGAACACCAGCTTCTTCCGCACGGCAGCGCCATTCAGGTCAGCGGCGAGGAGCAGCACCTCGACGCGCTCGTGCCGTTCCTGCGGCCCGAGGGCGAATGCTGGGTCTACGCGACGTTGCACGAGATCGTCGAGCAGTCGGCGCGGACGTCGCGAACCGTCGTCGAGGTCCGCATCGGCGGCAACCGCGTCGGCCGGCTGACCCCGAAGATGAGCGGCGACCTCCTGCCGGCCATCCATCACCTCGGCGAGCACGGCCGGACCACGGCCGCCCGGGCCCTGGTGAAGGGCAACCGGATCAAGGCCGAGGTGGTGCTGTACGCGCTCCGGGCGCACGAGCTGCGGGACAGCTGGCTCCGGACGACGGTCGACCGTTCCGCGACGTACGCGCCGGCGACCGACCGGCGACACGAGCACGCCGCCATCCCGCCGCCGCCCACCGGCGTCCGTTTCGTTGTTCCCGTCGAGTGGCCGCAGCCGCCGCACGGCTGGACGCCGCCGATAGCCCCGGCGACCGCGATGGCGGAGAAGATTGAGACCGAACGGATCGGGTGCCTGCTGAGCTGCGCCGCGTGGCCGACCTGGACGGTTGCGCCCGAAGCCGAAGGAATCCGGATCAACGTCACCGGACGGTCGTGGCTCTGGCAGCGGCGTGGTGCCAGCGGGGCCTAGCGATCGGTGCGTGGGCCTGGCGGCTTCCGTCCGGCGCGGGGCCGTGGACGCCGGTGGTGGGCAGCGATCCACCAGCTAGCGGGCCGACCGAGGTAATAGGGAGGCGCGCTGTTCGGGCGGGAATACGGTGATCCGGCGTTTACTGGCATTGTCTTCCTCCAGAGGGATGGATGGTGCGAGGCCGGCCAGCCGGTGCCCGTCGAGGGTGAGGACCCAGGTCAGCGGACCTATTTCCGGCACGGTGGCCCGGTTGGCCTGCCACCAGGCCTCCCACATGCTCAGCTGGTCGTTGTGGAGCGCCCGCAGCGCCCGGGTGGCGCGGCATGCGGCCCGCCACACGGCGTGGCGTGCGCTCGGGCGCGGGGTCAGGGGGTGCTGGTTAGCAGTCATCGCGTTCTCTTTGCTGAGGGCCTGGCTGGTGATGGCGGGCACCACCTGGTACCAGCTGAGGGACCAGCCGGGTCCGCGGGCCGACCGGGCAGGCCTCCCCGACGGGCCGGCAGGCCCCGGCGGCGTTCGGGGGTAAAGATGGCCGTGTGCTCCACGTGTGGCGCGTTGGAAGTGCGTGAGGACCGCGAGCCGGGTTTCGCTCGATGTGTTCGGTCGGCCATTCCCCGGCCCGGCTGGGCCGTTCTTGCGTCGATGCGCCAGCACTTTTCCTCCTTGGTTAGCCGACGGCTGGCCGGGAGCCGTGGTCGCGGCGGAGCAGCCTGCGTCGTTCGTCCTCGGTCAGGCCGCCCCAGATGCCGGCCTGCTGGCCGCTGGCCAGCGCCCAGCTCAGGCAGGCAGCGTTGACCGGGCAGCCGCGGCAGATCAGCTTGGCCGCCTTGACCCGGGCCCGGGCGGACCTGGTGTCGCCATCCGGGAAGAACAGCTCCGGGTCGATATCCCGGCAGGCGGCGGCGACGCGCCAGTCCGGGCGGTCGCACGCCGGCGTCACGGCCGCGGTGGACATGCTCACTGTGCTCGCCTTTCCCCTGGCCACTCAGCAGGCCTCACGAACTCGCAACCGCGCGCTTTGACCCGCCCGATGGCCGTTGTGCGCGGCCCGGTCCGGCCCGGCGATCCGCCGTACGACCGGGACGACCTCCCGGACCGCGATGATGCTGTCCAGCGGGCCGGCCAGCGCTGTGGGCTGATACGGGCTGCCGACGTCGGCCTCCTCGAAGCGGAAGCCGGGCCCGCCCAGGTCCGCGCCGGCACCCAAGCCCAGCGGGCCGACCCAGAACGAGCCGCGGACGATCCGGTGCCAGCCGTCCGCGAGCAGGACGGCGACCACCCTGCCGACGGCGACGTCGGTCTCGTTCATCCCGCTGCCTCCTCGTGCTTGCCCGACAGACGGGTGAAGGAGGCCGCCTGTTCTGCGTACTCCCGCAGCGCCGCGGCGATCTCGGTGTGCCCGCCTGCTTCGGCGTCGGACAGCGGGGTGCCGCCCCAGCGGTCCACTGGCCGGGGGTCGGCGCCGGCCGCCAGCAGGTAGCGGACGACTTCCGCCTGGCCTTCGGCGGCGGCCAGGTGCAGCGGGGTCCGGCCGTCGTAGTCGGCCGTGCCCGGCTCCACCCCGCTGGCCACCAGGGCGCGCACCTCGTCCAGGTCGCCCTGGCTGGCCGCCCAGGTCAAGGCGACCACGGCCTCGATCTCTGCCTGGTTCTTCCTCCGCCGCGGGTCCCGCTTGCCGGTACGGCCCCGGCTGATGACCAGCGAGTCGAACACGTGCACGTTGTAGGCGGCGACCAGCTTGCGGCAGAACTCGATGCCCCGGACCGAGTTGCCGTGCTCATCCAGCCGCGGCGACCACACGCAGATGCCCATCAGGCCAGGGATGACCAGCAGCACCGCGCCGGACACCCCGCTCTTGGCGGGCAGCCCGATGCTGAAGGCAAACTCGCCGGAAAAGTCGTACATCCCGCAGGACGACATCAGCGACAGGCAGGACTGCACCGTGCCGGGGGTGAACACCGGGTCGTCCGTGAGCGGGCACACCCCCGCGTTGGCCAGCGACGCCGCGGCCACCGCGAGCATCTGCGCGTCCACCTCGATCGAGCAGCCCTGGAGGTAGAACTCCAGTGTCTGCTGCAGGTCGGTGCCGGGGCGGAACGCGCCGTTCTCCCGCATCGAGTAGCCCAGGGCGAAGTTGCGGTCCGCGGTCTGCCGTTCGGACAGGTAGACTGCGTTGTTGAACCCGGGCCGGGTGCCGCCGGCCAGCCGCCGCCAGGTCTCCGCGACCAGGTCGAACCGGTCGGCAACGTCCGCCTCCGGCCGGATCAGCGAGCAGGTCATGATCCCGCCCGCGTTGACCAGCGGGTTGTGCGGCAGGCCCGCCGGGTTCAGCGCCAGCTCGTTGAACGACTGGCCGGACGGCTCGCGGCCCACATGCCGGTGCACCTGCTCGGGGCCGTGCTCGTCCAGGGCCAGGCAGTAGCTCACGATCTTCGACACCGACTGCAAGCTGAAGCCGGTGGCCGCGTCGCCGACGGCGAACCGCTGCCCGTCCACCGTGCACACCCCGATGGCGAGCTGGTCCGGGTCGACCCGTGCCAGCTGCGGGATGTAGTCGGCCACCGCTCCGGACCTGACCGGCAACAGCTCGTCGTACATCCGGGTGACGTCAGCGGTCAGCGCGGCGAAATCGGGCACCGCGAGGTTGCGCTCGACGGCCCGCCTGATCAGGCTGCTGTTGCGCCGGGCCAGCGCCTTGAACTGGGCGAAGCTGAGCTGCCGTGCCCCTTCCGCGCCGGCGAGCCCGGCCAGCGCCTCGGCGATGCGCGGATCATCCGGGCGGAGCCCGGAGCGCTCCAGCCGGCTGAACACCTCCAGCGGGGAGATCCTGCCGCCGGAGTCCGGGCTGAACGAGTCGAACAAGCTGCGGTAGATCGCGTCGGCACCAGCCGTGGCATCCGGCGGTCGGCCTTCGGTGGCCGGCTTGGCCATAACGGTTCCCTTCTGCTCCTGTTGCGCAGGTCATCGGTCGCGGTCTGCCGCGCCGGCCATTCCGTGCACGTGATGCCTGCGGCCGGTACCTGGTAGCGACTCAGCGAGCGGGTGCGTCGCCTGCCACGGCGGGCCTGAACGGCCCGGGCGGTTCCAGGCACGGCCGGGGTCGGCGCGGCACCTAAGAACGCAGGCCAGCCCGGCGGCGCCGGCCCGGACCGCGCGGCGCGGGCCAGGGTGTCACGCTGGGCCTGGGGGCGCAGGTCGGTTATGCGCGCCTGGACCAGGTAGTAGCTGATGGCGTGGTGCATCGCGATATCCTCGGTGTGGCCTGGTGGGCGTTGTTTCCGAGGATGCGGCTGATCGACATCTCGCTTCCCCTGAGCGGCTTCGCCTGCCAGTGGCAATCTCACTTAGGCGAACCCCGTTCGCCCCCGTTGTCTTAGTGATATACGGCGGCGCGGCGCTATCGCTTCGCCCGCACGGGCCATATTCACGCGGCCGCGGCAGATGGCCCGATCGGGCCAGGCTCACACCAGCCCGGTGCGCACGCCCCAGGCCGCGGCCGCCGCGCGGGAGGAGAGGTTGAGCTTGCGGAGGATGTTGGCCAGGTGCCGGTGGACCGTGTGCTCGCTCAAAGCAAGCCGCCGGGCGATTTCCGGGTTACTCAATCCCTGCGCGACGAGCTTCAGCACGTCGAGCTCACGAGGCGTCAGCACCGTCCCGGCCTCGCCTGACACGGCTACCCGCGCCCGCCCGGCCGCTGCGTCCTTGCGTCCCAGCGTAGCCAGCACCTGCGCCAGGCCGAGGGCGCGGCCCGCGGAATATTCGGCCTCGAAGGCCTCGGGGCCCATCGCGGCGCGCAGCCGCTGACGGTCGAGGTCGGCCAGCCGGCCTTCCAGCGGCTCCAGGGCGTGGCCCAGATCCGCCAGGGCCTGGTCGGCCGCGCCGTGCAGCCGGGCGGACCGGCCCGGGCCGGCCCCGCTGGGGCCGGCCATGGCCAGGCCGATCAGCGCGTAGGCCATAGGCGCCTTCATCCCCATCCGCCCGGCCAGGTCGAGCGATTCCGCGAACAGAGCTTCCGCCGCGCCCGGCGAGCCACCGAGGTACTCAGTCATGCCAAGGTTGAGAGCCCCGTAAACGACGCCGTAGCGGGCGTTGAGCGCGCGGGCGATTTCGAGCGACTCGGCCAGGTGGCCGCGGGCGGCGTCCAGGTCGCCCGCCGACAGCTCGCAGGTGCCGAGGTCGCTGAGCATCTGCCCCGCCATGAGCCGGTCACCGGCCTGGCGGGAGAGCCACACGCCCTCGGCGGCATCACGGGCCGCGTCCACGTAGTCCCCCGCAACGTATGCGCGGTACGACCGAGCGGAGAGCAGGCGGGCGGTCAGATGGGGCTCCCCCAGGCGGCGGGCAAGGTCCAGGCCCCGCTCGATGAGCGGCAGCGCAGCGTCCTGTTGCCCCTGCCGCAGCAGGACGGTAGCCCGTTCATGCAGCAGGTCGGCGATCAGATAGTCATCCCCGGCGGCGCGGGCAATGGCCAACCCCTCCTGGCAGTAGTCCTCGGCGATCGCGTAATAGCCTGTTACGTCGAGGAGGTCGGCCGCCGTGGCCAGCGCCCGGGCGCGCGGCAGCGTCGCGCCCCGCGCGGTCGGCGCGTCCAGGAGCGCCCGGATCACGTTCGTTCCTTCGGACACGTACCCGCGTACCGTCCAGTACACGCGCAACGAGGCGGCCAGCCGCAGGCCCGGTTCCGCGTCGGCCCGGGTCAGGCAGAAAGCGATCGCGGCCCGCAGGTTGCCCAGCTCCGCATCGAGCCGGTCCAGCCACGCGGCCTGATCGGCGGCCACGAGCTGCGGGGCGGCCGCCTCGGCCAGCGCCAGGTAATAATCGCGATGCGCTAGCCGCGCGGCATCCGCTACCGCCGTGCCCAGCGCGTCCAGTCGGCCGGCCGCGTACCGCCGGACGGTTTCCAGCAGCCGGTACCGGCCCGGGCCAACACCGGTATCGTCGAACTGCACCAGGCTCTTGTCCACCAGCGCGCCTAGGTGTCCGAGGACCTCCCCGGCGGGTACCTGCGGGCCCGCGGCGGCCGCCTCGGCCGCGGCCACCCCGAACCCGCCGGCGAACACCGACAGCCGGGCCAGCACTACCTGCTCGGCGCCGGTCAGCAGCTCCCAGGACCAGTCCACCATGGCCCGCAGCGTGCGCTGCCGCTCCAGCCCCGCGCGTGACCCGCCGGTCAGCAGCGCGAACCGCTCATCCAGCCGGGCCTCCAGCTCGGCCGCCGACATTACCCGCAGCCGGGCCGCGGCCAGCTCGATGGCCAGCGGGATCCCGTCCAGCCGCCGGCAGATCCGCCCAGCCACCGCCGCGGCCACCTCGTCCCAGGCCAGCGGCGCCCCCTGCGCCGCGGCCCGGTCAGCCAGCAGCCGCACCGCCTCGCTGGCCCGGATCGCCCCAGCGTCATCGCTGTCGGCCGGGGTGCTCATCGGCGGCACCCGGTACACCCGCTCCCCGTCGATGCCCAGCGGCTCGCGGCTGGTGGCCAGCAGCGCCAGGTTCGGGCAGCCCCGCAGCAGCGCGTCGGCCAGCTTGGCGCAGGCCCCGATCACATGCTCACAGTTATCCAGCAGCACCAGCAGGCTCCGCCCGCCCACCGCCTCCACCAGCGTGTCCAGCAAGGCCCGGCCCGGCTCCTGCCGCACGCCCAGCACATCCGCCACGGTCACCGCGACCAGCCCCGGGTCGGCCAGCGGGGCCAGATCGGCGAACCAGACCCCATCCCCGGCGCCATCCAGCAGCCCCGCCGCCACCTGCAATCCCAGCCGGGTCTTGCCTGCCCCGCCTGCACCGGTCAGCGTGACCAGCCGCGACCCGCCCACCAGCCGGCGCACCGCGGCCAGCTCAGCCTCCCGGCCGATGAAGCTCGACACCGGCGCCGGCAGATTGTGCAGCATCTTCGGGTCGCCCAGCGACCGCAGCGGCGGGAAGGCCGCCGGCAGGCCCTCGGCCAGCAGCTGGAAGAGCTGCTCGGTCCCGCCCCCGTCCTTCAGCCGGTGCAGGCCCAGATCCTTCAGCCCCGTCCCGGCCGGCAGCGCATCGCGCAGCAGCCCGGCCGCCGCCGCCGACACGACCACCTGGCCCCCGTGCGCCACCGCCGTGATCCGGGCCGCGCGGCGCACCTCCGGCCCAGCCAGCCCAGCGGCCGTCTGGGAGGCCTCACCGCGATGGATGCCCATCCGGGCCTGCACCCTCTCCCCGGCCGGCCACGCATGCAAGGCCAGCGCCCGCTGCACCTGGATCGCCGCGTCCGCACAGGCCCGCGGCAAGGCGAACATCGCAACAAACTCGTCGCCCGGGGTGACGACCTCCTCCCCGCCATGCGCGGCCAGCCCCGCCCGGAGCAACTCGTGATAATCCGCCAGAACCCCCGCGTACGCGGCCCCCACCCGCCGCGACATCGCCATGGAACCCTCGATGTCGGCGAACAAGAATGTGAGAGTCTGCGTGGCCACCAGCCCAAGGCTTCTCGTCGAGGCTAACGCTAACCGCGCCGCTCAGAAAGCCACCGGCCTCATCGGCCGAGCGGTGCAAGCATCATACGCCCGCCCCCGCCTACCGGATGATCGCGAAGGAACACCCCAGAACAGCAAGGGACGGCGGGCGGTGGTCAGGAGCCAGCCAACCGGTCCCGCGGACCCGCAGTCAGCTCTATACGCAACCGCCCGGCCTGAATTCATGCATCGCCACCCTGCTGGAGAAACGCACCCACATGCCGCATGGCGGTTTTCGGTGATGCCGGTCTTCTGTCCTGGATCGCCGGAGTTCGTGTCCTGAGGCCGTGTGCGGATCTTGCCGCCCGGCCGGGAGGGGGGCACACTGGGCGCAGCGTTCCAGGGAGGACTGCCGATGAAGACGAGCACCGACCGGATCTTGACCACGCACACCGGCAGCCTGCCCCGGCCCGCGGGCCTGGCCGACCGTCACGATCCCGGTGCGGTCCGGGCCGCGGTGCGGGAGACGGTCACCCGCCAGCGGGAGGCGGGCGTCGACATCGTCAATGACGGCGAGGTCAGCAAGCCCAGCTATGCCACCTACGTGACCGAGCGGCTGTCGGGCTTTGCCGGTGAGCCGGTGCCGCTGGCGCTGCGGGGCTTCGAGGAGTTCCCCGAGTTCGCCCAGAAGATGTGGGGTGACCCGGAGATGGCGGCCATCATGGCCAACCCCAGCTGCGACGGGCCGGTCGCCTGCCTCGACCAGTCGCAGGTCCAGGCCGATATCGCCAACCTGCTGGCCGCTGCGGACGGCGCGGCCGAGGTGTTCATGTCGGCGGCCTCACCGGGTGTCATCGAGATGTTCATGGCCAACCGCTACTACCCCAGCACCGAGGAGTACCTGTTCGCCCTCGCCGATGCGATGAAGCCCGAGTACGATGCCATCAGCCAGGCCGGCCTGATCCTGCAGCTGGACTGCCCCGACCTGGCGTGCGAGTGGGCGCTGGGGCCGGAGCAGAGCACCGCGGAGTTCCGCAAGGTGGTGGCCCAGCGGATCGAAGCACTCGACTACGCCACCCGCGACATCCCGCCGGACCGGCTGCGGATGCACCTGTGCTGGGGCAACTACGAGGGCCCGCACCACACCGACGTCCCGCTGGCCGACATCATCGACCTGGTGCTGGCGGCCCGGCCCACGGCGGTATCCTTCGAGGCGGCCAACCCCCGCCACGAGCACGAGTGGACGGTCTTCGAACAGGTCAAGCTGCCCGAGGGCAAGATGCTGATTCCCGGCGTGCTGGACTCCACGACCAACTACATCGAGCACCCCGACCTGGTGGCCCAGCGCATCACCCGGTATGCCGGCGTGGCCGGCCGGGAGAACGTCATCGCCGGCAGCGACTGCGGCTTCGCCACCTTCGCCGCCTTCGTCCCCGTTGACCCGAAGATCACCTGGGCGAAACTGGCCGCGATGGCCGACGGCGCCCGGCTGGCCAGCCAGCAACTGTGGAAACAGGCGACCCCGTAGCCAGCCGCCGTATGATCCACCGTCGATCGCGGGTCACCGATCGCGTCATCGGCATATTGACATGCCGATATGAGCGCGTCATGCCACCGCAAATTCATGCACGAACTGGAATGCTCACTCATGCCTCCTCGACCTTGCGGCAATTACCGAGCGGCTGCCGCTGCTATCGATTGCTTGGATGACCGCGTGCAGATCAGCCGGTTATTGCTGGTACTAAGGTTAAGGGAGCGGACCTGCTGTCATCGTGCGGAGGGTAGGGCGGCGCGGGCGAGGAAGTCTCACGGGCAGGTTAGCCGTGCCTCTGGTAGACCCAGGACCTTGAGGTGCGGCTCAAGCTGGCGAACCCTCGCGGTCACTTCCCGCAAAGGCCGCCAAGGAGGCAAGCATGACAGTAACGCCACTATCCGCATCAGGGCGATGGATCGTCGACGCTAACGGGCAACGGGTCAAGCTTGCAGGCGTCAACTGGCCAGGTGCGCACGAAGACGACATGGTCCCCTCAGGACTGGATTACCGGGACCGGAACGAGATCGCGCGGCAGATCGCGGAATGGGGCTTCAACTCCGTTCGTCTCACGTTCGCAGTCCGTACCCTCACCGTTGCCAGCCAGGCTAACCCCGAGCTCCTCGCCGCCAACCCCGATCTGGTCGGTCTCACGCCGTGGGGCGTGTTCCAGGCAGTTGTCCAGGCGCTGACCGGCCAGGGCCTGATCGTTATCCCGAACTGTCACATGCTGTTCAGCGGCTGGTGCTGCTCAACCGCCGACAACAACGGCCTGTGGTACAACGACAACTGGCCGGTGAGCCGTTTCCGGGCGGCATGGCAGACTATCGCAACGGCGTTCGCGCGCAACCCGCTCGTGGCCGCGTACGACATCAAGAACGAACCGAGGAACGCGACGATCGGCGGCACGGTCCGCACACCGACGTGGGGTGACGGCAACACCGGGACCGACTTCCGGTTGATGTACCAGCAGACCGGCAACCTGATCCACCAGCACGACCCGGATGCGCTGATCATCTGCGAAGGGTTGTCGTACGCGGCCAGCCTGACCGGCGTCCCGGCAAACCCGGTGCGGCTAACGCATCCGCACAAGGTCATCTACAGCGGGCACGACTACCCGTGGTTCGGCCACGCAGCCAACCAGAGCCGGGGGGACTACCTCAGCCAGATGCACGCCAACCTCGGCCGGGTGATGGACCCTGGTTCGTGGCAGGCTCCCCTGTGGCTCGGCGAGTTCAATGTCGACAACCAGTCACCGTCAATCCTCGACCCGGGCATCCCGCACGGGGCATCATCACCGTACAGCGCCGGAACCGCGAACTGGTGGCACAACGTCACAGCGTGGCTGACCCAGACCGATGCGGACTGGTGCTACTGGCACCTCGGCGGAACCCACGTCAAGGGAACCGAACCAGTCACGAAGCGGCTCATCTACACCAAGGACGACCGCTGCAGTTCCGGCGTGTTCGCACAAGACTGGCAAGGCCCATCGTCACCACACCTACTCACCGCTCTTCAGAAAATGCAACCCGCAAGCTTCGGTCCAAGCGTCGGCTAACCCAGCCGTATATTCATACGTCGCCGCGCTCGGGAAAATCCTCATTTGCCGCGTTCAGCGCATGTCGCCTTGTGACCTGACTTTTATCAGGCTAGTGCGCATTTATTGTACGCCTGCTTGAGCGATGTCAGGCATCGGGCGGTCCTGGTTGGCGCGCGAGGAATTGATGCACGGTTGCCGCGAACAAGACCGGGTCGTCCACCCAAGGGAAGTGCCCGGTCTGCGGTAGCAGCGCCAGGTCGGCGTGGCGGAGAAGAGCGGCCAGCTCGCGGACGGACGTGCATGTTGGCCAGATGTCGTACTCACCCGCTATCAGAAGCACCGGCACCGCTAGTGCCGCGAGCTGCCCGGGCAGCTCGGGGTCCGGGTCGAAGCCCGCGTAGAACCCCTCTGTCGCCTGCTGGGCAAACTGAGAGGGCTCGGCGGCCGCCTGCGCCTGCGCCGCCGCGTTCCACTGTCCGTACAGCAGCGGCGCCGCCAGCCGGCGGTACCGCTGCAGTTCCCGCGGCGATGTGGCCTGTGCGGACAAGGCGGCGGCTGCGCCGGGATACCAGGGCTCGTGCGCACGCCGGGCCAGCACCTCCTCCACGCCCAGGTCGGACCGGATGCCGACGACGCGGAGGGACGGGGCAACGAGCACAAGATGATCGAGCCGGCGCGGATGCTCGGCCGCGTACAGCAGGCAGGTCCCTCCGCTGGCTGAGTGCCCGAACAGGTCCATCCGGTCCAGCCCGAGATGGCCGCGCAGAGCCTCGACATCCCGGATAAGCCGGTCCACCCGGTACGTCACAGGATCTTGCGGCGCCTGCGATGCGCCTGTCCCGCGGTTGTCCAGCAGGATCAGCGTCCGGTATCCGGTCAGTTCGCCAAGGTCACCGAGATACTCGGCGGCCTGCCCGGGACCGCCGGGAATGCACACCAGGGGCGGTCCTGAGCCAGCTGCCCGGTACGCCAGTTCCGTGCCGTCCCAGGAACGAAAACGCCGCATGCAACCTGACGCTACCGCCTGTCCCCAGCACTCCTCGGTGTTCCGCAGCTCGTGGTAACTGCCGATCACGAACTCCGGGGTGACGGGCGTGCCGTCGGGGCAGGCGGCGAGATTGGTGACATAGCCCTTCAGGCCGGCCAGGTGGCGCGTTTTCTGCTCAAGTTCGCGGTTGACGCTCTTGACCGCCCCGCCAAAGGCGATGAACCGGTTCCGCTTGACCGGGGCGGGCCCGGCGAGGCCCTATGCCACCCGACGAGACTACGAGCCACCGCCCAGTGCGCAAAACTACTGACCGCTATCAACGAAACCGCAGTTCACAGCGCTGCGACCGGGCCGATCCCGCCACAGTGATAAAAGTCAGGTCATCTGCCGCGTTCAGCGCATGTCGCCTTGTGATCCGGTGTGGCAGATAGGTTCATAGCATGACCTTATCGAGCGCAGCATCAAGCCGGCCGGCCTCGGCCGCAACGGCGGGCGGCGCGGCGGTGATATCAGCGTCCGGCAGTGTGACCTCCCTCGCGAAGGCGCGGCCGGCCATGATCAAGTGTCCTACACGGCAATAGCACATTCAAGACCTGAGATCAGGGCGATACGGCCGGCATGAATTGCGTAAAAATGCATCGGCTGACCAGCCGGCGTACTGGAATGCCGACATGCTCCTACGTCGCTCGCGCGAGCACGTTGAAGCGGATAATAGCCGTAGCGATGACCAAAGCTCGGAGCCCGGCCAGCGAACCGGAAACGCTGACGTACTACTACGTCGCCCCGCGTAAGCGCGTCGGGTCACCGATTCCTGTAGCAAGGTGCTTGCGAACGCCCTGTCATGCCGCGATGGGAGCGCTGCACGCCCGGTAATACGGATCCGGTCTTGAGTGTTCTGTTGGTGAAAGGTGTCGCCTGTCAGCCGGAACTGTCGCGCTGCGCATCCCGGCAGCTCGTACGCCAGGCTCGGAGACCGCCTGCACTCCGCGTCAGCGCGGTTAGGTCCGGCGCGCACAGCACAACTGAGCTGGCGGTCGGCTTCAGTATCGGATGGCCCCGCGGGATACGGAACCGAGGTCCGGAGTGCCTATGCGACGGCAGGTTGGTGTCGCGTCGCAGGATCAGATCGCGGCCACAGTGATGTTCTTATCGTCGGCCACTAGGCGCATGTCGCCTGGGTCGCTGGTCACGACGGTGATCTGGTGATGGGACGCCGAGTGGATGACGGCGCCTATGTGTGAATCGGCTACGGAGACACCTGTCCGGCCGCGGATAGCCGCAGCGCTGTTGGTGCTGGCTGTATCCAGCGGGCTGTCGGCTATCCGCAGGCGGTTCGGGAAGCCCCACGCTGGGGAGGATCGGTCCCAGCCAGCCTCGACGCGGACTGCCGTCGGTACCACCATTTGTATCGCGACCGCGCGGCGCTTACGGCTCGCTACGACCTGGGCCTGGCTCACGACACGGCGGTGCTTGTGATGATCCGGCCCCTGGAGCGCCTGGACAGCCTCGTAATCCAGGATGACCAGGTGCGTCATGCCGCGGGAAGTGTCCGGGCTTCCGCCCACAACAGCACGTCGTCAGGGCTGGCGTCAGGATGGTTCGCGGTGATCTCGGCGGCCGCCTGACGCAGCCGCCTAGGCTGGCCAGCCAGCGGATGGCCGTCTAGTTCCGCGGCCGCGACAGCTAGATCGCCAAGGTCGGGTCGCGCCTGCGGATGCCGCTCGTAATGATCATCGAGAACAGCCTGCATGACAAGCGCCTCTAGCGCTGCCCGCAGCGCCACGGTTGTCAGGGCGGTAGCGGACGGCGCTACGCCGAGTTCCTTAACCGCAAGCGCTGCGGCGTCTCTGAGGGCTGTCGGGATCCTCATCGAGGTGTTAGATGTCTCAAGCTCGCCGCCGTCAAGAAACTCGCTGATCTGCTCGATTGCCGCCCGCCGCTCCATGCCAACAATGTACCACGCACCTGTGGTACAGAATCGGCCTTGCGCATTCTGCCTCGGCTGCCACGACGCATGTTGCAGCGTCGTTCCTGCCCGTCGCCCGGACCGGCCTGCACCGCAGGCCGACCGGGATGACACGGCCGCAGCAATGGTTAGCAGCTGACCAGGGTTCTGCCGACAGCAGCACCCTCGGCACGGCACGGCCACGTCGTGACAGAGCTGGCGCGCCGTGCCGCAGGCGCGGACATCTGCCCGGCGCAGCAGCCGGTCCTTGCCGCGCACCCGGCTCAGCGGGGCGGCCGCCCGAGCAGCTTCTCGATACTCCGGCGCTCGCGTTTGGTCGGACGGCCCGCACCCCGGGCCCGGGGAGCCACCGGGACAGCCTCCTCGCGGGGCGGAGGGGAAGGGCTGTTATCGACATAGCACGCGGCCGCAACGGTTGCGCTGACACGCTTGGTGACGACCTGCTTGACGACCACGACGCGTTCACGTCCTTCGCCGCGCAGCCGAACCTCGTCACCGGCCCGTACGGCATGCGCGGGCTTGACCCGGACGCCGTTGACCCTGACGTGCCCAGCCCGGCAGGCACCGGACGCGGCTGAGCGGGTCTTGGCCAGCCGCACCGACCAGATCCAGCTGTCCACCCGCCCAGCCTGATCACCTGCCACCCGGCAAACTGTAATGCGATACGGTCTCGCCGGCTTCACCGAGCCCGACGTCTTCCGAAGGGTCGGCGGTCAGCGGTCGGTGTGGGCGGGTGCACAGGAGTCCTGCGCGATACGTCATGGGCGTTTTCAGCCGCTCCGGGCGCCACGCTGCAAGCCGATCAGGGCTGGATGTTCTCCAGGTCCTCCAGCAGACTCGGGTGACTTGGCTCCCAGCCGAGTGCCTGCCTGGTGCGGGCGCTCGATGAGGGCTGGTCGGTCGCGAAGATCGGGCCGAGCGGACCGAAGGACTCCTGCGGTATCGCCTCGACCGGGACCCCCAGCCGTCTGCCGATAACCGTGGCGATGTCGCGCACGGCGTCGCCTTGGTCACTCACGGCGTGCCACGCGGTCCCGGCCGGCGCCTTCTCCAGGACCAGCCGGAAGAGGACCGCCGCGTCAAGCGCGTGTACGGCCGGCCAGCGTTGCGCGCCGTCGCCCGGATAGCCCGACACTCCGGTGCGGCGTGCCATGTCGGTCAGCAGGCCGGCGAATCCGCCCCTGCCCTCGTTGTGGACTGTGCGCGGCATGCGGACGGCCGCGCTCCGGACTCCGCGGGAGGCCAGGTTCAGGACCGCCGTGACAGAGCGGCTGCGACCGCCGACCGGTCCGCCGGTCGGCAGCGGGTCAGCCTCGGTGGAGGCGCGGCCTGGGACGTAGGGCGTACCCGAGACTGTGATGAGGGGGCGGCCGCTGCCGGTGAGCTCCTCGCCCAGAGCGGCAAGTGCGGCGCCCTCCTCAGCGACGGCCGCAGCGAGGGCGGCAGGGCTGCTGAAGTCGTTGGCGAAGGCCAGGTGGATCACCCCGTCAGCCTTAGCAGCACCGGCGCGGAGCGCGCCCAGATCGGCGAGGTCGCCGCCAATGGTCTCCGCGCCGGCGGTCCGGAGGGCCGTCGCGGACGAGGCGGAGCGAGCGAGGGCGAGGACGGTGTGGCCATTGCCGAGTAGCTCAGCAACGACGACGGAACCGATCAGCCCGGTGCCGCCTGTGACGAAGACCCGCATGAGGGTTCTCCTCAGAAGTGATGGGACCTTTATCCCATCACCATAGCAGAGGGACGGGACAAAGGTCCCATCACCTAGTATGGGCTCATGGCTCGATGGGAACCTGGCGCGCGGGAGAGGATGGTCCTAGCTGCTGCGGACCTGTTCACCGAGCAGGGGTACGACGCCACGACGGTCGCGCAGATCGCTGAGCGCGCCGGGGTCACGAAGAGCACCTTCTTCCGGCACTTCCGCGACAAGCGCGAGCTCCTCGTGGCCGGGCAAGAAGTGCTGAGCCGGCTGCTGGCCGAGGGGATCGCCGAGGCGCCGGAGACCGCCAGCCCGCTCGAGGCGGTCGCGGCCGGGCTCGAGCGGGCGTCGAGCACGATGGGCCCGATGAACCGCGAGCTTGGCCCCCGCCTGAAGGCAGCCATCGCAGCCAGCGCCGAGCTACAGGAGCGCGACGCCCTCAAGAGCGTGGGCCTCGCAGCAGCCATGACCGATGCTCTCAAGGCACGGGGTGTGCCGGACCCGATCGCACGCCTTGCAGGCGAGATGGGCGTCCTGGCGTTCAAGCGTGGCTACTCCGCGTGGCTGGAGGCCGACCAGGATACCGCGGGCGGGCTGGCGCCTTACACCGCCGCCGCCCTGGATGACCTGCGGGCAGCGAGTGCGTCACTTGGCTGAGCAGGCCTAGGCCGCAGGGAAGCGCTTCGCGGCCAGGAATGATGCCTGGGCGGCTCGCGTTGACGCGCTGGTGAAGAAGATTGGTTTCTTGTCGTTCGGGCACTGGTCGTCGTCACCGGGCTCGCAGACGCGGTCGGCGTCGGATGCGTTGCTGCAGTCGGTCGACCTGGCTGTGGCCGCCGAGGAGCTGGGCGCCGACGGCGCGTATTTCCGGGTGCACCACTTCGCGCGGCAGCTGGGATCCCCGTTCCCGCTGCTGGCGGCGATCGGCGCGCGCACCAGCCGGATCGAGATCGGCACGGCGGTCATCGACATGCGCTACGAGAACCCGCTGTACATGGCGGAGGACGCCGGCGCGGCCGACCTCATATCCGGCGGCCGCCTCCAGCTGGGGATCAGCCGCGGCTCGCCGGAGCAGGTGATCGAGGGCTGGCGGTACTTCGGCTACCAGCCGCAAGACGGTCAGACGGACGCCGACATGGCTCGCGGGCACGCCCAGGTGCTGCTCGAAGTGCTGCGCGGCGAGGGCTTCGCACAGCCCAACCCCCGCCCGATGTTCCCGAACCCGCCCGGCCTGCTGCGCCCCGAGCCGCACTCACCAGGGCTGCGGGAGCGCATCTGGTGGGGTGCCGCGTCCCAGCAGACCGCCACGTGGGCAGCCGGACTAGGCCTGAACCTGCAGAGCTCGACGCTGATCAACAACGAGTCGGACAAGCCCTTCCACCTGCAGCAGGCCGAGCAGATCCAGGCCTTCCGCGACGCATGGCAGGCCGCCGGCCACCAGCGGGAGCCGCGGGTTTCGGTCAGCCGGAGCATCTTCGCCCTCACCGACGACCGGGACCGGGCGTACTTCGGCCGCCAGAACCAGGACACCGACCAGATCGGGTTCATCGACGCGCAGACCCAGGCGATCTTCGGCCGCACCTACGCTGCTGAGCCCGATGTGCTGATCCAGCAGCTCAAGGAGGACGAAGCGATCGCCGCCGCCGACACGCTACTGCTCACCGTGCCGAACCAGCTCGGCGTCGACTACAACACCCACGTCATCGACAGCATCCTCACCCACGTGGCGCCCGCGCTCGGCTGGCGATAAGCCGGCTGGCGTTCTCATTTCGGCTTCGCGCGATGTATGCGCGATCTGGACCGGCGCCGTGCGACGGGCACTCAGTCGAGACAGAACTCGTTGCCCTCGATGTCCTGCATCACCATGCACGACTCGTTGTCGTCATCGGCAAGCAGTAGCCGCACGCGGACCGCGCCGAGCGCGACCAGCCGTGCGCATTCGGCCTCCAGCGTGGCCAGGCGCTCTTCACCCACCAGCCCGGTGCCGATCCGCACGTCAAGATGCAGCCGGTTCTTGACGACCTTGCCTTCGGGAACGCGCTGGAAGAACAGCCGCGGGCCCACACCTGAGGGATCAATGCATGCGAACCATGAACCCTGATCCTCAGGCGGCAGCGAGCGATCGAAATCGCCCCAAGTGGCGAACCCAGCCGGTGGCGGCGGTACGACGTACCCCAGCACCTCACACCAGAAACGAGCGACGCGCTCAGGTTCCGCGCAGTCGAAGGTGACCTGGAACTGCCTGACCGACGCCATCGGTCCACCATAGAGGCACACGTTGCAGCGGGCGAGCACTTGGCCGCCGCTGACGCTGCCGTGCCACGCTGCCGTGCCACACGCATGCAGGTTCGATCCTGTCGTCCTGACGCCTCGAACTCCGGGACGCGCAGCGGGGTGCCCGGTTATGGCCGGAGTTCGAGGACGATGTTGACCGGGGTCTGGGTGACCTGCCGGAACCGGCTGAAGCCGGCGTCGTCGGCCAGTTGCCGAACCGCCGCGGGGCCGGCCTGGGCGCCGAGCGCGATCCCGCCGGGCTGGGCCAGGGCGGCCGGGGTGCACTGGAACGTGGACGCCGCGTAGCTGAGCGCGGCCAGCGGGCTGGCCAGGTTCGCTGCGTAGTCGTCGGCGGCGTTCGGTTCCACGACCAGGACGGCGCCGCCGGGGGCGACGGCCTTGCGGGCGTGGGCCAGCGCGGCGGCCGGGTCACCGAGGTCATGCAGGGTGTCCAGCAGGCAGATCAGGTCGAAGCCGTCGGCCGGGTAGCTGGTCGCGTCGAGCGTCTCGAACCGGATGCGGCCGCCGAGGCCGGCCTGGCCGGCCCGCTGCCGGGCGACGGCGATGGAGCGGTCGTGGAAGTCATAGCCGTGGACGCTCGCCTGCGGGTACGCGCGGGCCAGCAAGATGGCGGCCGCGCCGTGCCCGCAGCCGACGTCGGCGACCCGGCCGCCGGCGGCGAGCCGGCCGGCCACCCCGGGCAGGGCCGGGATCCACTCGGTGGTGAGGCTGGCGGTGTAGCCGGGGCGGAAGAACCGCTCGGTGCCCTCGAAGACAGCCGGGTCCTGCTCACCCCAGGGGATGCCGGCGCCGGTGCGGAACGCCTCGACGAGACGGTCGATGCCCGCGAACCAGCCGCGGGTGATGGTGGCGCCGCCGGCCAGGAAGGCCGGTGATGCCTCATGGGCGAGCACCGCGGCCGCCTCGGCCGGCAGCGCGTACCGCCCGTCGCTCTCCCGGTAGGCCAGGAATCCGGCGGCGGCCTGCTGGGACAGCCACTCCCGCACATACCGGGCCGCCGTGCCGGTGCGGGCGGCCAGCTCGTCCGGGGTTGCCGGCCCGCCGTCGGCGAGGGCCCGGTACAGCCCGAGCTGGTCGCCGACCGCCACCATGGCCGTGGTGGCCGCGCCGGTCATCGCGCCGAGCAGCCGGTGCACGTTCTGCTCGATCAGGTCAGTGTTCATGGGAAACCTCCGCAACGTGGATGGATCAGGTCTGCCGCCGACGCTAGGCCGCGGGCGGCCAGCCCGGCTGAGCCGAACATGAGGCGAAGCTGAGCGGCCCGGCTCAGCTTCGCCTCAGCCAGGGATCACCAACGCGGCCCCCGGCGTCCCTACGGTGATCACGTCACCGGTGACGGGAGCAAACCGCGCCCGTCACCACGTACCGACAGGAGCAGGACATGCACATACAGGTCGTCACGTTCAAGCTGGACGGCATCGACGATGCGGCGTATCAGGCGCACGCCGAGCAGCACGCGCCCGTGTTCGCCGCGCTGCCGGGTCTGCGCGCGAAGATCTGGCTAGCCAACCAGCAGGCCAACACCTACGGTGGTATCTACGCGTTTGACGACGTCGCCGCGATGAGGGCCTACCAGGGCGGGGAGATCTTCCAGGGGTTGCAGGCGAACCCGCACATGATCGGCGTGACCGTCAGGGACTTCTCGGTCCTGGCCGGGCCCACGAAGGTGACCCGAGGCGAATACTGACAGATGACTGACGCACGACCGGGCCGGCGATGACCGGGACCCTGCGGACCCTGCTGGGCGCCCGGGCGGCCGCTGTGATCGGCCGGCAGGCGGAGCGGGCGGTGCTGCTCGACCTAGCCGAGCGTGACCGTCCGCTGGTCGTGGCCGTGCACGGCATCGCGGGGATCGGGAAATCCGCGCTGCTCGCCGCGTTCGCCGAGGACGCGCGGGCGCACGGCGCCGCCGTCGTCAGCCTGGACTGCGGCGGCATCGAGCCGACCGAGCGCGGTTTCCTCGCCGCGCTCGACCGCGCGATCGGGGCGCTGCGGGCTGAACCACCCGGCGGGAGGCGGCCGATGGCAACGGTCGCCGAGGCCGCCGCCGCGCTCAGCGGCCTCGGTGACCGGGTGGTGCTGGTTCTCGATTCCTACGAACAACTCCGGTTGCTCGACACCTGGCTACGGCAGGAACTCGTGCCGGGTCTGCGCGACAACACCAGGCTGGCGCTGGCCGGCCGCGAGCCGCCGGTCGCCGCCTGGATCAGTGATTTCGGGGATCTGCTGGCCATGCTGCCGCTAGCGAACCTGGCAGCGGCGGACGCCGACGTGCTGCTGCGCCGCGAAGGACTCAGCGCCGCCGACGCCACCCGGGTCGCCCGATTCACCCACGGCCACCCGCTGGCCCTGCGGCTGGCCGCCTCCGCGCGGGGCGCCCGCCCGGACCTCACGGTCCCCGACGCCGCGGTCGCCACCGTCATCACCGAACTCGCCCGGGTCTACCTTTCCGGCCTCGACCAGCCGACCCGGGCCGTGCTCGACGCCGCCTGCACGCTGCGCCGGCCGACTATGTCGCTCCTCGGTGCCCTGCTGCCGGATGTACCCCCGAACGACGCCTATGACATCCTGCGCCCGCTGCCGTTCGTGGAGTTCGGACCGGACGGCCTAGTCCTGCACGACACCGTGCGCGAAGTCGTCGCGGCGCTGCTGCGGGTCAACGATCCGCCGGCCTACCGCGCCCACAGGATCGCGGCCTGGCGGCAACTGCGGCGCGAGCTGCGCACCGCTCCGCCGGCGGACCTGTGGCGCTACACCGCCGACCTGCTCTACCTCATCGAGAACCCGGCCGTGCGGGAGGCGTTCTTCCCCACAGCCCGCCACCGGTACGCGGTCGAGCCAGTGCGGCCGGCCGATGAAGCCCAGATCACCGCCATCGCCCGCGCGCACCAGCCGCCCGGGGCCGTCGCCGTGATGCGGTCCTGGTGGGACACGATGCCGTCCGCGTTCCGCGTCGCGCGGGACCCCGACGGGTCCCCCGCCGCGTTCCAGTGCCTATGCGAGGCGGCCTCCGTGCCCGCCCGGCTCCTCGCCGCGGACCCGGTGGCCGCCACGTGGCGCGAGCATCTGCGCGCCAACCCGGTACCGCGCGGCCAGCAGGTGCTCTTCCTCCGCCACATGCTGGCCGCCGACGGCGGGGAAGTCACGACGCCGGCCAACGCCGCCCTGATCCTCGACCTCAAGCGGCGCTACCTGGAAATGCGGCCCAGGCTCCGGCGCATCTACTCGCAGGCCGCGGATCCCGCCGCGAGGCTGTCCCAGATCGCGCCGCTCGGCTTCGCCCGCCTCCCGGACGGCGACGCCGAGATCGGGGGAACCACCTACCGTGCCCTCTACAACGACTTCGGACCGTCCTCCATCGACGGCTGGCTGACCGACCTCGCCGCCCGGGAAATGCTCATCGACAACCACGCCCTGCTCGATCCCCACCGCCGCCAGCTCATCCTCGACGGAACCCGCGTCGATCTCACCAAGCTGGAATTCGATGTCCTGCAGTACCTGCACGAACGCGAAGGCCGGGTCGTCGGCCGGGCGGCGCTGCTGCGCGACGTATGGGGCTATGACTGGAGCGGCGGCAGCAACGTCGTCGAGGTCGTCATCAGCGCCCTCCGTCGCAAACTCGGTGACAATGCCGGAAACCTGCAAACGGTGCGCGGAGCCGGCTACCGCTTCACCGCCCCGCCCTGACCCCGCCGAGTCGCAGGAGGTCACTCGTAGCTTGCAGGTGCAGGCCGCGCGCGATCAAGCGCACTCCCGCTCCGGCCTGGCAGAGCCGGCCGCCAGCGTGATCTCGTACTCGACGGTGCCCAGCCCGCGGCGAACCAGGCGGGCGCCGGCGTTCCGGAGCAGCGCGGCCACGGCCACGTTACTGGCGTCGGTCAGGGCGGTGAGGCGGCGGATTCCTTCCTGGCGGGCGCGTTCGGACAGCGCAGCCAGCAACTCGGTGCCCAATCCCCGGCCTTGCCAGTCATCGACGATGGTGACCGCGATCTCGGCCGCCTGCGGGTCGTCGGCATCCCGGATATAGCGGGCGATGCCCACGCCCTGCCCGCCGGACCGGTCCAGCGCAGCGAGCGCCTCATGGTCGTGGTGGTCGACGTTGGTAAGGTAGCGCAACTCCGCCGCCGACAATTCCTTCTTCACCCCCAGGAACCGCATCCGCCGCGATGCGGCGCTAAGCCGGCCGAAGCCGTCGGCGAGCGGCGCGGCGTCCGTGCTCCGGACCTGCCGTATCAGCACCGCCGACCCGTCACGCAATACGACCGCGGTCGGCCTTGACGGGGCGAACACACCGACCCTGGGTTTCATGCTGCCTGCTTCCTATCGTTTTCTTCGCTTGGCTGAGCCCCGGGCGATCGACGCCGGGGCCAGAGGCGGGGGATCAGCGCGGGCACGCGGGCCCGGTAGGCGGCGTAAGTGCCGCCCAGGCTGTGGATCAGGTCATGTTCCTCGAACGCGATGCCGACCAGGATGTAGCCGGTCGCGGCGGCCGCGAACAGCAAGTGCCCGGCCGTCATCACCGGCGCCGACCAGAAGATGACCACGAACCCGGCCATCAGCGGATGCCGGATGCGCCCGAGCAGGCCGCGCTCGGTGAATGCCGGGGGCCTGTACCTGGCCCGGCGCGCATGCGCCCAGGCCTGTCGCAGCCCGAACAGGTCGCAGTGGCTGACCAGGAAGGTAGAGCTGACGGCCATCGTCCAGCCGGCCGCGTACACGGCCCAGAGCGTGCCGGCGGCCGGTCCCCGCAGGTGCCACACGGTCGCCCCGACCGGCCGCCACAGCCAGAACAGCAGCGCCAGCACGAGGCTCGCGGTCAAGACGAAACTCGCCCGTTCGGCAGGGGCTGGCACGATACGCGTCCAGCGGCGCTTGAACCACGGGCGGGCCATCACGGTGTGCTGGACCGCGAACAGCAGCAGCAGGAGCAGGTCGGTGGCCACCGCGGCCGGCACGGCGGCGCGCGGCCCCTGGTCGATGCCCCTCAGTACGCCGAAACCCGCGAAAAAGCCCGCCGCGTAGCAAAGCACCGCCAGGAAGAACAGGTACACCGCGGCCGCGTACACCAAGATGACCAGCGCGGGCATCCGTGCCGGCCGCGGGCGCCCGGCCACCAGAAGGCGGCCTGGCTTCGTGGCATGTGACATACCTTGACGCTATGAGCGGCCAGCGCCCGGCGGCTATCGGGTGAACTACCGGCAATTTCCCGTGCCCCCCGGCCGGCGCGGCCGTGCCCGGCGGGCACGCCGGGAGAACTACCCAGTCGCTCCGCGGCGCGGCCGATGCCCGGTCACCCACGCCGCGACCGGCGCGCGCGGCCCTGGCTCGGCTGACGCCGTCAGTCCGGCGCCCTAGGCCCTGCGCCAGGGGCCATGCGTTCGACGGGAACCAGGTGACCGCCGGCGGTGTATTCAAGATGAGTACCGGCTCGAGCAGGGAGTGCCATCGACGAGGCGGACGCGGTAACCCGGGCCCGGGACGGCGACCTTGATGCCTATGCGGTGCTGGTCGCCCGGTACACGCTGCGCGCACACCGGGCTGCCTGGCTGCTTGGCGCGGGCGAGGATGCCGACGACGTGGTGCAGGAGGCGTTCGTGAAGGCGTTCCGGAGCCTGCCGAAGTTCCGGGCGGGCGAGCCGTTCGCGCCATGGCTGCTGAGCATCGTGGCCAACGAGACGAAGAACCTGCTGCGTTCCCGGCACCGCCGCCATGCGCTGGCCCTGCGGCTATCGGCCCTGGAGCCGGACGCCACCGCCCCGGACACTCCGTTTGACGAGGCGGCGGCCAGCGAGCGGCGTGCCCGGCTGCTGGCGGCGGTTAACGCACTGCCGGACCGGGAGCGGCAGGCGCTGGTGTGCCGCTACTTCCTGGATCTGTCCGAGGCCGAGACGGCACAGGTGCTGCGATGGCCGCTCGGCTCGGTGAAGTCCCGCACGTCCCGTGCCCTGGGACGGCTGCGCGGACTCGTCGTGACCGAAGACCAGGGCCGGGTGTTCCATGGCTGAGTCCTCCGATCCCCGTCACGGACCGCAGTGGCGGGACGCGCTGGTATCCGAGCTCCGCGCGCTGAGCCCCCGGCTCGACGTGCCGTCAGCCCCAGAGCAGGCCACAGCCGTCCGCCAGCGCCTGGAAACACAGCAGCGCCAGCAGGCACGCCCCCCGCTGATCGCACGCTGGCTCGCACGGATCCTGTATCCCCGGTGGCGTGCCGCCCTGATCGTAGCGCTGACCGTCGTCGCTCTGGCCGTGGCGATCCCGCAGAGCCGCGCGGTTATCGCCCACGTCCTCAGGCTCGACGGCGTAGAGCTCCGCCAGGCGCCTGGCCCCTCCCCCGCACCGCACCCGTCCCTGCCCGGCGAGCAGCGGTTGCCGCTCGAGCAGGCGCGCCAGCGCGTCGCCTTCCCCGTTCTCGTGCCGGCCAAGCTTGGCCTGCCTGACGCGGTCACGGTCAGCGACGGCGGGCGGGTCGCGACGCTGATCTACGAGCGCACGCCGTACGGCCAGGTACGGCTGGACGAATTCGACGGCCACCTGGATCCGGTCTATTTCGAGAAGTTCGTCCACCTGGGCAACGTCACCGAGGTCCGGCTGAACGGCACCAAAGGGCTGTGGGTTACCGGCCCGCAGGAGATCGTGTACGTCCGCAGCGACGGCATGGTGGTGCAGGCTTCGGCCCGGCTGACCACCGGCAGCACGCTGATCTGGGGCGAGCCTCGGGTGGTCCTGCGCCTGGAGGGCGGCTTCGGCAAGGCGGCCGCGCTCGCGGTCGCCGCCTCCGCCCGCTAACCAGGCGCTGCCTGCCGGGAACCTGCCGCCTCGCTGCGGTGTACATCGAAGCGAGGCGCTCAGGAAGGAGCCACCGCCCATGCCACGCAGGTTCATCGCTCTCACCTCCCTCGCCGCGGGCGCTGCCATCGCCGTCACGGTGGCGCTCGCCAGCCCCGCGATCGCGAAAGGCACCACCCAGGCGACCATCACCGGCCCGGGCCTGGCCCGCCCGGTCGTCGTCTCCGTCGTCGCAGGGAGCGAGGCCCTGCCAGAACAAGGCGAGGCTCTTTCCAGCCTCGCCGACCAGACCGGCCTGTTCGCGGTGCTGTTCGGCTCCAGCGTCGGCGATGTCGCAACGCCTGACCAGCCGTCCCGGCTGCGCACGCCGCCAGCGGCGGTCACCCTCGGGGCTCAGTACACCGTCACCTACACGGTGCCCGGCATCACCCCCGCACCAGGCCAGGCCCGTGACCAGATTCGCCAGTACCTGTACCCGCGCGCGGCAGGCGGCCCGGTGATCTACACGCTGCCGGGACAGCAGGGCTTCGGCCGGCCGCTGCAGGCCACCGGATGGCTCCGCGGCACCCCGCAGCTGACCGCCACCCTGACTCGGCTGGGCCTGCCTGCCGCCGCCTCGCTCCCGTCCGCCCCCAGCTCCGTGGCCTCCGTCCCGGCCGCCCCCGCCCTGGCCGCCGGGCGACAGCCCGACGATACGACCGTCCCGGCCTGGCTGATCGCCACGATCGCGTCGGCCGCCGCGATCGTGATCGCCGGCACCGCCTTGTGGCTGCGCCGACGTCCCCGGCCCGCCGCTGACCGGCCGTGACGGACCGGCAAAAGCAGCGCCGAACGGCCTCGGCGCGCGTTCTCGGGGACTGTGCTTGTCACCCGGCGTTACCCGTCGATCCGGCGGCCTGGTGATCCGCCCGTTTATGTGGTGTCGTATCTCCCAAGACGACCGCCATGACGCGGCCAGTGGAGGAAACGGTGAGCAGCGACATAACCCGGCAGCGGACTGAGATCGAGGGTGCGATCGCGGGCCGCACACTGTGCGACGAGCTCCGGCATGTCGCCGAGACTTGCGGTGATTCCCCGGCGTATTCCGATGAGGCCGGTGCCGGGGGCGACTGGCAATCCCTGACCTGGTCGCAGGTGCGGCAGCGGGTGCTGGAGGTGGCGGCCGGGTTCGCCGCGCTGGGGCTGGCGCCTGGCGAGCGCGTCGCGCTGATGCTGCCGAACCGCAGCGAGCATGTGCTGGCCGACCTCGGCGCGGTCCATGCCGGCGGCCTGGGCGTGACGTTGTACGCCACGCTGGCGCCGGAGCAGATCGCGTACGTGGCCGCCGACTGCGATGCCCGGATCGCGGTGCTGGACGGGGCGGCCGAACTGGCCCGCTGGCAGCCGGTCCTGGACCGGCTGCCGGGGCTGGCTACGATCATCGTGCGGGACCCGTCGGCCTGCCCGCCCGGCGGCCGGTGCATGACCTGGGACCGCCTGATGGAGCTGGGCCGGGACCGGCTGGCCGCCGACCCGGGTGAGATCACGGCGCGGGTGGCGGCGATCGGGCCCGGGGACCCGCTGGCCCTGCTGTACACCTCGGGCACCACGGGCAACCCCAAGGGGGTGCTGCTCACCCACGGGAACATCTTGTACGAGATGGCGGCGGCCGAACGGGCCGGCATCATCGTGCCGCGGGTCCGCTGGGTTTCCTACCTGCCGCTGGCGCACATCGCCGAGCGGATGTTCAGCATCTACCTGGCCATCGGCGCCGTCAGCCACGTGCATTTCTGCCCGGACGCGGCGCAGCTGGTGCGGGTGATCGGGCAGGTGCGCCCGACCGCGTTCTTCGGCGTGCCCCGGGTGTGGGAGAAAATCCGGGCCGGCATCCAGGCCCTGCTGGCCGCCGAGCCGGACCAGGGCAAGCGGGCCGCGATGGCCCAGGCCATGGAGGTCGGCCGCCGCTACGTACACAGCTGCCAGCACGGGCAGGCCACGCCACCAGAACTGGCGGCACAGTACCGGGCGGTCGACGAGCAGGTGCTCGGGCTGGTCCGCGGCCTGCTCGGCTTGGGCGAGGCCGTCGCGGTGTTCAGCGCGGCCGCGCCGCTGCCACCAGACGTAGCCGCGTTCTTTGCCGGGCTGGGCATGAAGATCCTCGACGTCTACGGGATGACCGAGACGACCGGGGCGTTCACCGCCAATACCCCCGCCGCGTTCAAGCTCGGCACGGTCGGCCGCCCCTACGCTGGCATGGAGGTCGCGATCGCCGGCGACGGCGAGATCCTGGCCCGCGGGCCGCTGACCACCCCCGGCTACCTGAACCGGCCGGACCTGACCGGCGATCTCCTCGACCCGGACGGGTGGCTGCATACCGGCGACATCGGCACCATCGACGCCGACGGGTTCGTCTCGGTCACCGACCGGAAGAAGGAACTGATCATCACCGCCGGCGGGGAGAACATCGCCCCCGCCGCGGTCGAGAACGCGCTCGTGGCCCATCCGCTGATCGGCCAGGCCCTGGCCTACGGCGACCGCCGGCCGTACGTGGCCGCCCTGCTCACCCTGGACGGCGAAGCCGCACCCTCCTGGGCCCGGGCCCGCGGCATCACCGCCAGCTCGCTCGCCGAGCTGGCCAGCGACCCGCAGGTGCTCGCCGAGGTGGCCGCCGGGGTCGCCGCCGCCAACCAGCAGCTAGCCCGGGTCCAGCAGGTCAAGCGGTGGCACCTGCTACCCGTGGAATGGACCGCCGAGACCGAGGAACTCACCCCCACTCTCAAACTCAAGCGCCGGGTCGTGCACGCCAAGTACGCCGACATCATCGACTCCCTCTACCCCCGATGAGAGGTTGACGATGGCGCTGAGGATCATCTGCATGTGCGGGTATGTCATCCAGGGCGACGGCGACGACGAGCTCTGGCAGAACGCGCAAGACCATATGGGCGTCTTGCATCCCGAGCTGGTTGGCAACGTGACGCGCGAGGACATCCTCGCCCAGGCCGAGCAGCTTTAGCTGCCGGCGCTCTGCAGCAGCCGTTGGTGGACGCCCTGCACGGTGGGGCTGGGCGCGATCCCGAGTTCTTCGCGGAGCAGGACTCGTAGCTTCTCGTAGGCGCGGAGCGCTTCGGCGACGTTGCCGCGCCGGGCGAGCGCTTCCATGAGGAGGCGGTGTCCGGTCTCGCGGTAGGGTGCCAGCTCGGTCAGCATCCTGGCGCGTTCCTCGGCTTGCGCCAGCGCCGGGCCGCCGAGGCCGAGGCTGGCGGCGGCAAAGCACTCCAGCCCGCGCAGCCGGACCTCGTCCAGCCGGCGTCGCCATTCGTCGATCCAGGGTGCCTCAAGGCCGGTGAGGAACGGCCTGGTGGCGACGTGGTAGGCGATCCCGGCCGGGCCCCACGCCTGCGCCCACCGACCCTCGGCGATGGCGGACTCGGCCCGGTGGGCGCCCTCCAGGGCCGCCTCGACGTCGACGAAGATCGCTGGCGGGAGGAGCAGCTCGAGCTCGGTCCGCCCGCGGAGATGTTCGGCGCCCAGGCCATGCCGCAGCTTGGACAGCAGCACGTTCAGCCCGTTTCTCGCCTCTGCGGGGGCGTCTTCCCCCCAGCCGGCCATGAGCAGCGTGTCGCGGGGGACCGGGCGGCCACGGTTCAGGACGAGGTAGGCGAACACGATTCGCCCGATCCGGCCGGGCAGCGTGTCTTCGATGCGGGAGCCGTCGATGTCGGCGACGAAGCGGCCGCACAGCTGGATCCTGGCTTTCGTCCACTGGCCCATCAGGCCACCTCGGTCCGCGCTCTGTCTCTGTCGTGACAGCAAGGATACGGAAAGGACGGAGAAAGGCGAGGGAACGGTCCGCGCAAGCGGCGGCCGCGACGATGAACGTGTCATAGGCGGCCAGAGCCGCGAAGGAGGAGTCATGGAATCATCGAACGTCGAGACCTACCGCGCCGGTCACGAGGCCTTCAACCAGAGGGACTTCGTGGCCATGACCAGGCGGTACGCAGAGAACATCACCTGGACTGATCACGCCCAGGGCCGGACGTTCCGGACGCCCCAGGAGTTCAGGGACGACTTCCTGGCCGGGTGGACCGGGGCCTCCCCCGACATCAGGATCACCGGCCCCCGTTACATCGACGCTGGCCAGACGGTGGTGTGCACCTTCACCGTGGTCGGCACGCATGACGGGCCGCTTGGACCGTTGCCCGCCACCGGCAAGGAGTTCGCGCTGCCGCTGTGCGAGATGTGGCATTTCGACCCGGCCGGGCGGGTCCTCGGAGGGGACCTCTACTACGACCAGGTTTCGCTGCTCATGCAGCTAGGCCTGATGCCGCAGCCGTCCGGCGCTCAGGGAGGCATCACATGACCACCACTGAGATCCCAGTCGACAACGGGGTCAACGTCGAAGCGCTGCTCGGCGTGCGCGACGCCCTGCCCGGTACCCCGGAGATCGCCCGGTTCCAGTGGCGTTCGACGGTGTCCTGGGTCAACGGCACGCACAGCCGTTCGGACGTCGAGACGTTCTACGGCTTCGGCGAGGAGCAGCAGCACCACACGAAGTTCAGCTACGACGTCGACCACCCGCTGCAGTTCGCCGCGCAGGACAACGGGGTCACGCCGGTGGAGTACGTGCTGGTGGCCCTGGGCAGCTGCCTGACCGCCGGGGTCGCGGCGGTGGCCCAGCAGCGGTCGATCCAGCTGCGGTCGGTGCGGGCCACCCTGGCCGCCGAGATGGACCTGCACGGGATCCTCGGCGCCGATCCCGATGTCCGCAACGGCTTCAGCGGCGTGGCGGTCAGCTACCAGATCGACGCCGACGCCACGCCCGAGGAGATCAGGGCGCTGGTCGCGCAGTCG
>Ga0081540_1000791_pt1 | contig 29049 bp, 18 predicted proteins | sample TabmetS2T1R1_FD_71024 | JGI IMG/M metagenome (GOLD analysis project Ga0081540, IMG submission 71024) | Tabebuia heterophylla rhizosphere microbial communities from the University of Puerto Rico - S2T1R1 | ecosystem: Host-associated > Plants > Roots > Rhizosphere ...
ACAGGATCACCTTCGGTCTGTCGGGAGCGGTTGCGCGAAGCAACTGCTCGAGATGCCGCACATCGTTGTGGCGCCAGATCTGCCTTTCTACGCCGGATTGGCGGACGCCTTCGATCATTGAGTTGTGGTTGAGCGCGTCGGAGAGCAATAGACAGTCAGGCAGCAATTTTGCGATCGTTGCGATACCGGTTTGGTTGGAAACATAGCCTGAGGTGAAGACCAGGGCGGCTTCCTTGCCGTGCAGGCCGGCGAGTTCGCGTTCCAGTTCGATGAGGGAATGATTGGTGCCAGCGATGTTGCGCGTACCGCCGGCGCCCGTGCCCATTCGCGAAGCTGCCTCCACCATGGCGCCGACCACGTCGGGATGCTGGGCCATGCCGAGGTAATCGTTCGAGCACCAGATCACGACCTGCCGGGGACCGACCGGTGAATGCCAGATCGCGTGCGGAAACTGGCCGGCGAGCCGCTCCAGATCGACGAATTCACGATAGCGTCGCTCGTCCCGAAGTTGATCCAGCGCGGAATCGAACAAGGCATCGTAGTCTGAGCGACGGAAAACCGGGCCCGTGAACCCATTCTTGTTGCCAACGTCGATGTTCATGATTGCACCCATTTATTCGAAATCCAACCAAGCCGCCGACTTTTTCCGTTCACTCGATCAGAATAGGAGCTGCGATTTCGATTTTTTCCTTCGACGTGATGATTATCTGAAGTGCGAGGCTCCATGTGCCCGCCTCCGAAACAGGCATCCGCGCGCGCCAGGTATCGCTTGCGATGCGCTCGGCTGTTGTGGTGATGGGGACGATCCCGCTCTCGGAATTGGACAGGGTGATCGACAGGCCCTCAGCTGCCAAAGCATTTTCCTGCGGGTCTTCAAGTTGCACGAGCACTTCGACAGGGCCTGACCGTCCCGGCGACACCGTCACGTTGGCCATTAGCCGAGAATCATGGATGTGCGTGAAGAACGGTTCAGCTCCGCTCACCTTCGAGCCAAGGGCCACCTTAGGACCAGTTCCTGGCTGCGGCGCTCTCGCTCCGATCCCACCAACTTCCACCGAAATGCTAATCTGTCCGGCTCTCTCAAAGTCAAGCAAAACTGGAATTTGGTCACCGTCGGCAAAGGGAGCTTTCAATTCCATGAACATCAAATGGCTTCCGCCTGGTGCCAGAACCAGTTTGCCGTTCGGCGGGATCGTCATTCCCTCCCACACGGGCCGCATCTTCATCACGCCGCCCACCTCAATCATTTCGTGAATTTCGGCTTTTGCGGCGCGTGGGGTTGAAGCGGACATCAGCGTATCAGCGTAGTTGCCGCGGTTCTCGATCGTCAGATATCCGGCCGCGACCATTGCTCCATTGGGCGTCGCTCGGCTCCAGGCCTGAAGTATCGCAATATCTGAAGCGTTCGCCGGCGTTAGGCCTTGCAGCAACAGAACTGCGGCGCAGCCAAGTGCCGCAGCGAGGTCTCGAAGGGCCGAGAGCCCGGTCTCCACTCCGCTTGAGCCGTCAGTACCGATTATCATGCGCTCTCCAGCGCAAACTGGTCGCCGGTGGTGAGACCCATGCAGGTGGCGACGCCAATGCCGTAGTCCGGATCGGCACGATAGAAATGCGTCACCTGGCGCTTGACGATTTCCATAGGTATGCCTTGCATCGCCGCCTTGATATTATCGAAGAGCCGCTCTTTCTGCTCGGCGCTCATCAGGCGGAACAGGTCTCCGGCTTGGCGGTAATCGTCATTGCCTTCGCGATGGTTGTAACGATCGGCATTGCCGGAGAGTTTCAAAGGGGGCTCCTTGACACTTGGATCCTGCGCCGGGCCACTGAAGGAGTTCGGCTCGTAATAGGCGTCGGGATTGAGCTTGCCGGCAAGCCGCATCGTGCCGTCAGCGTGATAGGTGTGCACCGAGCAGCGTGGCTTGTTGACAGACAGCTGGTCGGCGTTGACGCCGACGCGGTATCGATGCGCGTCCGCATAGGAGAAGATGCGTGCCTGGAGCATCTTGTCCGGCGAATGACCTACGCCCGGGACGATGTTCGCCGGCGACAACGCAGCCTGCTCGACTTCGGCGAAATAGTTTTCCGGGTTTCGGTTCAGCTCGAGGATACCGACTTCGATCAACGGATAGTCCTTGTGTGGCCACACCTTGGTGAGGTCGAATGGGCTGTACCAGTGCTTGCCGACATCACTTTCCGGCATCAATTGGACGAAGAATTTCCACTTTGGGAAATCGCCGCGCTGAATCGCTTCATAGAGGTCTCGCTGATGGGTCTCGCGATCGTTGGCAATCTTTTCCGCGGCTTCCGCGTTGGTCCAGTTCTTGATCCCTTGCATGGTCTTGAAGTGGAACTTGACCCAATGCCGCTCGCCAGCTGCGTTGATAAAGGAATAGGTGTGCGAGCCGAAACCGTCGACGTGGCGATAGTTCTGGGGAAGGCCGCGATCGGACATCAGGATGGTGACCTGATGCAGGCTTTCGGGCGACAGCGACCAAAAATCCCACATCGCTGTGTTCGAGCGTAGGTTCGTGCGCGGATGGCGCTTCTGGGTGTGGATGAAATCAGGGAATTTCAGGGCATCGCGGACAAAGAACACTGGTGTGTTGTTGCCGACGATGTCCCAGTTGCCTTCCTCGGTGTAGAAGCGTAGCGCAAAGCCGCGCACGTCACGCTCGGCATCGGCAGCACCACGCTCTCCGGCCACGGTGGAAAAGCGCAGGAAAGTCTCGGTCTTCTTGCCAATTTTGGAAAGCGCGGCAACCCTGGTGTACTTGGTGACATCGTTGGTGATCGTCAGCGTGCCGTAGGCGCCGGATCCCTTGGCATGAACTGTACGTTCGGGAATGCGCTCGCGGTTTTGGTGCGCGAGCTTTTCCAGGAGATGAAAGTCCTGAATGAGCACCGGGCCGAACGGACCTGCGGTCAGGGAGTTCTGGTTGTCGGCGACCGGTGCGCCAGACGATGTGGTCATGGTCGGGATGCGGTTCATTTGGCTCTCTCAATCAGTGAGGATGGTCCAGCGAAAGATGCGAATTCCGATTATTACTTAATTCTGTGCGGCCCCTCGGACATGAGAAGCGAGCTGCGTTGTCCGGAGAAATAGCTCCACAGCCATTGCTTTCGAACGCGCATGCGATTCTGCCCGTGGGGAAGCGCGACAATGTGCACAAATGCCCATGCCAGCCAGGCAAGGAATCCGCTCATTCGGATTCGACCAGACTCAAGGATTGCGAAATTCTTTCCGACCACGGCCATATTGCCCTTGTCGGAGTAGCGAAATGGCCGGGTTTGCGACTTGCCCTTGAGCTCTCTGGCGATGAGACGACCGACATAGCGGCCCTGTTGCATTGCGGCTTGGGCAACACCCGGTACCGGCCGCCCGTTCTGCGTTGCCGAGGATGCATCGCCGACGACGAATATTCCCTGTTGATCCGGTACGTTCATGAACGGCCCGATGCAGGCGCGTCCCGCCCGGTCGGTTCCGACTCCGACCATCTTGACGACCGGTGATGCTGAAACGCCCGCCGTCCAAAGCACGGTCGCGCTTTTGATCAGCTTTCCTGCGACGGTTACGCCCTGCTCGTTCACCTTTTCCACCATGGCGCCTGTCGTCACTTTCACGCCCAGTCGTTCGAGCCTTCTGGCTACTTTCCTTGACAGCGATTCGGAGAAGCTCGGCAGCACCCGACCTCCACCTTCAAGCAATAAAATGGATGTCTTGGCGGGATCGATCTTCCGGAAATTGGAGCGCAGGGTCACAGTAGCCAATTGCGCGATGGAGGCGGCCAGTTCGACCCCTGTTGGTCCGGCTCCGACAAGAACAAACGTCATTTGCCGTGCTTGCTCGTCCGCGTCGTCCGTCATCTCCGCCATTTCGTAGGCAGTGAGCAGCTTGGTACGGATGAGTTCGGCGTCCGAGATCGTCTTGAGAGTTGGAGCGTAGCGGGCAAACTCGTCATGACCGAAATAACTCGGCTGCACACCTGTCGCGACGATCAAATAGTCAAACTTAAGTCTTTTGAGCCGTACAGTATTGCAGTCGACTTCGACGCACCGGGCCTTGAGGTCAACGTTTTTGACGTCACCCCACAGCACTGAAAGGTTCTTCTGGTCTTCTGTGAGTTTCCGAATCGGTGCGGCGATTTCGGCGGAGGAAAGCACCGCCGTTGCTACCTGGTATAGCAGCGGCTGGAAGATGTGGTGATTTCGCCGGTCGATCAGAGTGATCTCGGCGTCGCACTTTCCAAGCGCGTGCGCCGCCGCCATCCCGGCAAAGCCTGCGCCGATGATCACTATCCGCTTTCGTTCAGCCCGGGCGGGGGCTGCCGCGGGCATCGGTTCGGGAACAATTTCGAGCGCTTCACTCATATCGCGCTCACAGCCTGAGAAACCAGTTCAGGCACCAAAGACGCCCGCTCGGTCCTGGCGCGCAGCTCAAGAAGTCCCAAAAGTTCTTCGTCGCGCTGTGCCGCCAGTTCATCAATCGACCGCGAACCGACTTCCTGGTGGACGCCATCGGCGAGCTTCTTCTGGAGTTCGGGCGTGAGAACGGGGGATCCAAGAGCCTTCCACCACGCCGTCACGGGGCCTGTGAACTGAGCGAAGAAGTGCTCAATGCCGCCTGGGCCGCCGCCAAGGTGATTGAGGAGAACCTGACCCATGACACCCCATCGCAGCCCTGGTCCCCAGCACAACGCTGTATCGACGTCGGCCACGCTGACCACCCCCTCGCCGACAAGGTGATAGACCTCTCGCATCAATGCCGCCTGCAGCCGGTTTGCAACGTGCCCAGGCAGTTCCTTGTGAAGGCGCACGGTACGCTTGCCCAGCGCGGTATAGAATTCCGAAGCGCGTCGAATCGTGTCTTCGGAGGTTTTTGCGCCGCCGACGATTTCGACCAGCGGAATCAAATGGGGAGGGTTGAAAGGATGCCCAATGACGCATCGCTCAGGATGCGAAGCGCAACCCTTTTGGATTTCGCTCATCGTCAGGCCGGAAGAGCTCGACGCAATAATCACATCGGGCGGCAACAGCTCATCAAGCTGCCCATACAACTTCTTCTTGAAATCGATCCGCTCGGGTCCATTTTCCTGGACCAGGCCGGCGCCCTTTACTGCTGTTGGCAGGTCGGCCGAGAAGGTCAATTTTGATCGTGATGCGCCGGGAGCAAGGCCGAGCCTTTCGAGCGCCGGCCAGGCCACGTCGATGAAGCGCTTCAGCGCGGCCTCCGCATCGGGCGCGATATCGGTAGCCGCGACGTCCAGGCCCTTCGCCAGGAACAGCGCTGCCCAACTCGCGCCGATGACGCCGGTTCCGATAATTGCTACGCGGCGAATAGGCTTGCTTGTCGACATGTTCAATTCTCCGTTCACGAGCCAAGTATGTCAGATATCGGCGTAAGCGATGCCGGTGAGATTGCCCTGGGCGAAGAGGAAGTTCCTCTTTTCAGAGCCGTCGAGATGGGCGGAATAGATCGATCCCGCGAAATCCGTTACAAACATGCGGTCGCCGGGGACGTCGAGCGCGAGCCCAATTCCTTCCATCAAGTCGGTCAGAACGATTTCCGGATCAGAGGTTGGCGTTACATCGATGGGTGCACGATTCACCGTGTTGCCACGGGGAGGGTTGCCGCGATCGGTCCAATAGAGGATGCGGCTTTTCAGATCGAGCTCGAGATCAATTGGCTCAGGCAGATGATCGAACAGCACTTCAATATCGCTGCGGTTGGCCGCGTTATCACCTCTCGGGATTTCGATATTTGCGCGGAAGATGCGGCCAAGTCCCGCATTGTCCGGGCCCTTCTGTGTCCAGTAGATCTGCTGCCGCTTTGGATCGATGGTGATGCCGACGCACCATCTGGTCTGATCGCGCCGGTGGATGTCGCCGCGGCCGGTCTCAACAAGCGTTTCCAGTCGTGAGCCATCGAGATTGCATCGCATCACGCGCATGCCCTCGCGATCACACCAATACAGCCTGCCATTATTCCTATCGAGATGGATCTGCTTTGGCGTGTGGGTTTCTCCCGCCGGGATAATGACCTTGCGGTTGCTGCCATCGAGGTCTGCGCGTTCGATCGAACCGTCATTGGCGCTTGGAACACCCATGTTGGTCCAGTAGATGTGACCGGCCTTAGCGTCGACGGCAATACCGTCAGGCAGCCGGCAATCCGTCACGATTGTTTTCTTGTCGGTCCCATCCGTGTTCATCGCGTGAATACGACCGGCGTTCAGCTCCAGAACGAATAATCGCTGGACTGTCGCCCTGCCGCCCGGTGCGGGTTTCGATTTGGTGGCCTGAAGCTCAATCATGTCTGACTTTCCATCATCCAGGGTTTGTAGTGATGTCTCGATCCGACGACGTCGCAGCTTGATTTCGGGAGCGATCTATACGGCCGCTACTACTGTGCGTTCCCTTGCTTTCGGGACCGCGCCGCTCGTGTTCAAGCCTTCGATTTCCGCCGCGCTGAACCCGAGCCGCTGGAGAACCAGTTCGTTGTGTTCTCCGAGTGCGGGAGCGCGTCTTGCAGATACTTTGGTGACGCCATGTACCTGGATGGGACTGCTGATCGTCGACGTCAGCTTGCCGCCCGCGCCTTCGAGGGGAACGACAATCTCATTCAAGCGAAGCTGTGGATCCTGGATCACTTCCTGCGGGCCACGAACCGCGCCGAACGTGACGTGAACGCCCGAGAAGACCTCGTACCAGTGCGCCATCGGCTGGGAGCCGAAAACGTCGTCGAGAATTGCGGTCAACGCCGGCATGTTCTGCATCAGCTTGGCAGGATCGGAAAACCGTGGATCCGTCAGGAGATCGGAACGGCCAATGGCTTTCGCCACAGCGGCCGCCTTGTCGGGTGTGATGATGAGAACGAACCACGTATCATCGGAAGCCCGATACACGTTCATGGCGGCGTTTGCGGGATGGGTTCTGTCGTGCAGACCGAAGAACTTCGCCTCGCACAGTGCAGCCTGGATCGAGACACTCGCCGACCATACACCTTCAGCCAGGAGAGACGTCGTGACATAGGAGCCCTTGCCTGTGCGCTCGCGCCGGTAGAGCGCCGTTACAATCGCCGAGTACAGGCCGACGGCGGTCGCATTGTCGCCGCTACCAGCCACCGGCCAGGTCGGCGGCGCACCCGCATCGCGGGTCATGGACAGCAATCCGCTTCTTGCCCAGTAAGCTGTGATGTCGAATCCGGGAAGGTCGGCGTCGGGTCCTTTCTCGCCGAAGCCGGTGAGATCCGCATAGATCAGCCGCGGATTCCACTTCGCGACGTCATCATATTCCAGCTTGAGTTTCTTGCGCGCGGGGTGGGGCGTATTAACGATGAGCACGTCGGCCCATTTGACGAGCCGCTCCACAACTCTCTGAGCGCTCGGCGATTTGAGGTCGAGTGTGATGCCAAGCTTGTTGCGGTTGGCGAGGTGCCAGGGATAGGCATCTTCTGCTACCGGCTGCGGAGGCAGCTTGTTCGCCTTTCTCCAGAAGTCGCCGGAGGGCGGCTCCACCTTGATGACCTCGGCGCCGAAGTCGGACAGAATCACGGCGGCGCTGGGGCCTGCAATGAAACTTGCCAGATCCACGACTTTCAGTCCTGAGAAGATATTATCACTTGGCAAAGGTACCTCCTGAACGTTGTGATCCTGGTGGCTGTCTCAGCGCCCGCGAAACAGGGCTGCGCGCTTTTCGAGGAAGGCGGACGTGCCTTCTTTCTTGTCTTCGGTTGCGGCACAAAGGCCGAAATAGGACGCTTCCAGCAGCAAGCCTTCACTCTGGCTCGTCTCGAGGCCCTTGTTCGTGGCCTCGAGCGCGAATTTGACGGCGACCGGTGCATTGGAAGCGATCTTGTTCAGAATTGCCTCAGCACGCATGATCAGGTCGGCGGCCGGAACGATTTCGTTGACGAGCCCGATGCGATAGGCCTCTTGCGCGCTGACCATCTCGCCCGAAAGGATGAGTTGTAGGGCACGGCCCTTGCCGACCAGTCGGGGCAGGCGTTGTGTACCGCCCCCGCCAGGAAGCAGTCCCAGCGAAACTTCCGGCTGGCCAAACTTGGCGCTTTCCGTCGCAATCCTGATGGTGCAGGCCATGGCCGTCTCACAGCCGCCGCCGAGCGCAAAACCGCTAATCGCCGCGATCACCGGCTTGCCCAGATTTTCGATGAGATCGAGCACGCCCTGTCCGAAACGGCTGGCCCGCTCTGCCTCGATCGCCGTGGCATGCGCGAGTTCGCTGATGTCAGCACCCGCAATGAATGCCTTGCCGGCGCCAGTCAGGATAACGCCGCGCATTGCCGCGTCGTCCCGCGCGTCCTCGAATGCAGCTTTGAGGTCCGCCCAGGTTGCGGTGTTCAGCGCATTGAGCACCTTCGGCCGATTGACGGTGACATAGGCGATCGCGCCCTTCTTCTCATATAGGACGTTCGCAAGTGTCTTTGCCGGTATTGACGAGGCCGCCGACCCGGCTGGAAGCGAAGGCGCGAGCGTTTCTGCTGCGGTTACCATTGGCGGTCTCTCCTGTATGAATGGACGGGCCAGCAAGCGGAGCTGGCCCGCTGTTTCCTGTCACACGAAAGCGCCCAGACCCGTGACCGCTTTGCCGACGATCAGGTTCTGCATCTGGTACGTGCCCTCGTAGGAATAGAGTGCTTCGGCATCCGCAAAGAACCGCGCCGCCTTGTAATCGGCGACGATGCCGTTGCCGCCGATCAATTCGCGGGCCCATGAGACCGTCTCGCGGCATTTGGCCGTGGTGAAAGCCTTGGCGAGCGCCGCGTGAGCGTCCGTCAGCTTGCCTTCGGCATGGAGCTGCGCCTGGCGCACGATCAGGCACTGCGAGGCCGTGATGTTGGCGATCATTTTGGCGAGGAGATCTTGCACGAGTTGGAACGACGCGATTGGCTTGCCGAACTGCAACCGTTCCTGGCTATACTTCAGTGCGGCCTCGTAGGCACCCATCGCGCAACCTGTCGCCATCCACGCCACGGCGTAGCGGGTCATCTTCAGGACCTTTGCGGTGTCGCGGAATGAGTTGCCACCTTGGAGGCGGCTGGATTCCGGCACACGGACATCCTTCAGCGTGATATGTCCGTTTTGGACCACCTTGAGTGCAACCTTGTTCTCGATTTTCTCGACGCTGAAGCCGGGCGTGGTCTTGTTCTCGACGATGAAACCCTTGACCTGGTTGTCGGTAACATCGCGCGCCCAGATGATCGAAACATCGCACCACGGAGCGTTGCCGATCCAGCGCTTCTCGCCGTTGAGTATCCAGGTGTCGCCCTCGCGTTTCGCTGTGGTCAGCAGGCCGCCGCTCGCACCCGAGCCCACCAGCGGCTCAGTCAGGCCGAAACAGCCAACTTTCTCGAAGCGCGCCATCTGAGGCAGCCATTTCTCCTTCTGCTCTTCCGATCCATCCATGTAGATGGAGCCCATCGCCAAGCCGCCATGCACGCCCATGAAGGTCGCGATCGACGGGTCGACGCGCGCGATCTCCATCTGGACGAAGCCGAACAAGGCGACGCTTCCGCCCGCGCAGCCGTAGCCATGTATTCCAAGCCCGCCAATGCCCAGTTCCTTGATGGCCGGCAGCAGTTCGAAGGGGAAAGCATCCTTCACCCAATAGTCCGTGATGACGGGCGCGACCTTGGCTTCCATGAACGCGCGCACCCGCTTCACAGTCGCGAGTTCTTCCGCGCTCAAGGTCTCGTAGAGCTCGTAGAAGTCGCTGTTTGGAAGCGGGAGCGGTTTTGGTTGTTTGGGAGCAAAAGGAGTGGCAACGGCTTTAGTCGGCATTTACGGCCTCCGCAGAGTTCGTCGGTTGAAGATTCACCGAACAATCGACATTCAGCGCTCGGATCGCATCGCAAACTCGCGAGGACCTGCTGCCGCTCTACGTACGGGATCGGTTAGGGCCGCACCATTGTGCGTTAGGAAAGCCAGCGCACAACCAAACCACCAAACGCGGTAGACAAAAGCGTCGCGTAACTTATACGTTGGTGTAAAGCGGACGCCGTGGAGCAAGTAGATGCTGGAAGATCGGCGGCCCGCGGGCATGTATCGTCGCGCAACGCTTGAACCGAATGGCGCGAGAAATAAAATTTTGTCGCCACGCGCGCGCGAGAATCAAGGGCTTGGCTGAAGCAGTCAGCGTTCACTTCTCGAGGACGAAAGCAAGAAAACGCGCGAACATTTCTCGTTCGCGGCCGCGCCAGGGAAGCTCACAGCACTGGGATCAGCATGGTTAGTTGGCTCTATTACGAGAGCTTAGCCTCTCTCTTCGAGCTGCTGCCGGAATTCACTAGACAAAAATCGAGTTCACGAGCGCAGCGTTCGCTAAACCCAGAAGAGGTGCTTTCCAGCGCCCCTCCATTCACCTGTCAATCGGCTCGCAGATTTGCTTCTGGAGTGGCCTCCAATATTGGAGGCCAACCGAATGACATCCCCTGAGTTCGGTATGGTGGCGCATCGGATATTCGCGAGGACCCGTTGCTGCTCTACGTACAGTCCGCGTTTGGCGCTGCGTCATTGTGCATTGGGAATCCATCCCCAACCAAACCGTCAGGTCTGATAGACTTGGGACCGGCCGCCTTACGGGTTGATATAGACTGGGCAATATGAGGCCAAATTGACACCGGTACGCGTGGCCCGCGGGCGTGTATCGTGGCGGATGGAGCAAACCACAAGCGAACGGATTGTTGGCAGTGATTCTCTCATTTCCCACGTTTGCATGCTTGCGGCGCGCGGCCTCATCCTTTGTGATCGTTGGCGCGTACTTCCCTGCGTGGATCTTTTTGCACACTGTTCTGAATAAGCGGGCACGCGCGCGGCCTTTGTCACGACTAAACTGTCAAGCGTGTTGCCCTATCAGCTCTGCCCACGGCCCCTCCGCGTGTAGACCCTCCTCCTAAGAGGGGCTATTTTCGATGAACTCGGGCCGCATAGCGGCTTCGCGCTGGCCGTTGGAATATTGTGGTTGGAGGCGCTGCTCATGAATGCGTTCCAATGGAGAGTTTTCCGGCCGCCGGGGGAAATTGCTGCAGCGCGCAGTTGCCCATCCAGGCAGCGGGCGATCGCGCCGCTGGTCGCGATTGCATTGGTGGCCGCGGTCGGCGGCGAAGGAGCAGTTCGCGCCGCTGCCTCGCAAGATCCGCTGGGGCAGGCGAAGCATCACCAGCCGGCACGAAAGTCTGGGCCGAAAAACGCACTATTCAGGCCTGCCGCTATTCCAGTCGGTTTGCCCAAGCAATCGGAAAGGCTCGTGGCTGCACCATCTTCGCCCTCTCTCGCCGATCTGGACAAGATTTATGGTGTGAAGGGCTGGAACATTCGCTTCCCCTCATTTAGCGACACACTAACGCAAGATGTTGGCGGCTGGCGTTCGAATCTAGCGTCCGCAGGCTTCGGCGTGATGGAATACAACATCACCCGCTTCCAGGCCAATATGTTGGACACCCCACGGCAGGGTCCAACATTCAATCGATTCTTTGGCAGTTCACAGACCTATTGGGGACAGCAGCCGTCCTTCAGCAATATCAGTGTCCTGAACTTGACCTATGACCTCAGCCGCTTCGGCATTCCGGACGGGCAGCTTCTGCTTGCCGGCGTCAACGCCTATGCAACGTGGCAAAGTTTCATCCCGGATGCATCTGCGGTGAGCGTGCTGGCCTACTATCAGACATTGTTCGACCGACGGCTCGAAGTGAAATTCGGAATACTGCCCAATCAGGGAGAATTCGTCGGCCAGAGTGTCGGGGGCAGCTTCGCAACTACCCAAGGCCCGTCAGGCTCCATTATCAGTCAGCTGGGTATGCCGGCTCTCCCGGTTGCAACACCTTCGTTCCGCGTCACGGCCCATCTGACCGACACCGTCTACAATGAGGCGGCCGTTATGCGCAGCCTTGTGGTGAATGGGGTGACTGGAAATGTGTTTTTCGATACGATCGCCCTCAATCCGGATAACCTGCGCTGGAACGTGAATACCTCGAGCTACAGTCCAACCGCCGAGATAGGGGCGCCCGGAACGCGAGCCCTCTTTGTCGACGAAATCGGCTACAAGCGGGAGGCAACGCCCACTTTACTCTATTCATGGGTGCGCTTCGGCGCGATGTATAACAATTCGACATTCCATGATTATTCGAAATCCGTCGCGGCGGGAGGATTAGTCCGTGGACCGATCGGACCTACAATAGATGGAAATTCCGGATTCTACTTGTTGGCGGATCAGCAAATCTCGCAATTCGCGCCGGACTCTCCGAGCTCGGCTTCTCGGGGCATCTATGTTGGGGCGACAGCGATGTACGCGCCGCCGCAAACGACGGCGATCACCCAGTATTACGAGGGGCGACTCTATTCGAGAGGTCCTTTTGATTCCCGACCGACTGACCTTGCGTCACTGGTCGTCTACCGTCAGGTCAACAGCCCTTATCTGGTCGCCAATCTGGACACGATGAACGCCCAGGGGACGTACGGGGCGCGCGACTCGTGGTCGGCGACCGTCTCCTACCTAGCGCATCTCATGCCGGGCGTTCACCTCGGCTTTGGTCTCAACTACACAATACACCCCTCGGGCGCGTCTTTCTTCGGTCCCTCGAAAGCGAACCCCTTCCAACGATTCCAGGGAGACTCGTTGAATTTCCAGATAAACCTTTTCACACTGTTTTAGTCAGGTGATCGACGTCGGTTCTGCCAACGTTGAGGGACAGACACGAACGGCATGGCTACGTATTCAAGACAAATTGCCAACCCGCTGGCGGCGCTACTGCTTGGCTTCTGCCACTTAGCCGCAGCAAGTGCGGAATCGAGCGCTCCAGCCTTGGCGCCGGAAGTGATGCGTCGCTATGAGTTCGGCTATATTGGCGTGAGCCTACGATACGGCTACGAGCTCTTGGACGTCGCGTTGGAGCGGAGCGTTGCCCGCTACGGCCCTTACAGAGTCGAACCTGTTTTGACGGAGATGTCCATTGCGCGGCTGCAAAGAGAAGTCGTGAAAGGCGATCTTGTCAACGTGGTGGTGCGCGCCCCGGGCCGCAGGGAGACCGATGAGGAGTTAATCCCGATCGATATCCCGCTCGACAAGGGCTTGAGCGGCTATCGCATCGCAATCATCCGCGCCAGCGATGAGGACCGCTTGGCCCGGCTCGGAGACATCGCTGGTTTGCGACAGTTGCGGATTGGGATAGGGGAGCAGTGGAACGACGTTCCGATCTATCGGCACAACGATATTCCTCTCGTCGGTGCGAGGGAATACGAGTCGCTGCTGGGGATGCTGGAGCGAGAACGGTTCGACCTGTTCCCACGTCCGGCAACTGGGATTATTTCCGAATTCAATGCTTTGAAAGAGCAGTACCCGAGCCTCGCGATCGAGCAGCATCTGCTAATACACTACCCGCTTGGCGTGTACGCCTTCGTTTCGAAATCGACACCGCGCCTGGCTGAGCGCATCCGATACGGCCTTGAGGAAATGCAGAAGGACGGCAGCATGGATAAGCATTTTGACCTCTACTTTGCGCAGACTGTTGCCGACCTTCACCTCTCAACGCGGACGATCATTGAATTAGAGAACCCGTACTTGCCGGGCTGGGCAAAGACCTACAGGCTGGAGTGGCGCTGAAATGTCTCCGCATTTTGACCCTCAGTTGCAAAGAGGCTAGTCTGCATCGGCAATCGATTAGGGCAGCCCCGATCTGAGAAGTGAGACCGATTGCGCCGGAATGTCAGCGCCATTCGCACCCTCCGTGGGAGCTTTCCGCGCTGGCAGCGCAACACGGGCTCGCGAACGCTGGCAAAGGCGGTGGAGAGGGCAGTCACGCAGGGCTTTGGTCCCGTTGGCCTCAGCCGAGCGGCTGGAGCGCAAGTTGGATCAACGTCTGAAATATCTATCCGGCTTCGCTGCCAGGTTCGCGGCCCATGCGAACGAACTGTTGCCATCGCTTGCCGCAGCTCGTTACAGCATAGGCGCACGCCTGCTGGCCGGTGTACTGCTGTTCAGTGGCTCGGTCACCCTCGTCCTTACGGTGATGCAGCTCTACTTCGACTATCGGCGCGATGTCTCGGCTCTTGAGGTGCGACTCAATCAAATTAGCGGGAGCTACCTGGCCAGTCTTTCGGAAGGTCTCTGGGCGCTGGATGAAAAGCAGCTGCGGCTGCAGCTCGATGGTATCCTCCGGCTGCCTGATATCCGTGCCGTCGAAGTCCGTGAATCCGGCAACGCAGCTAATCCGCTGGTGGTAAAGGTTGGTGAAAACACCGAATCGTCAAGCTTCGCCCGCGAATATCAGCTGCGGCAAAACGTGCGAGGACAGGAGTTGGTGTTGGGCACACTGCGCGTAGAGGCCACGCTGGCCAACGTGTATCGCAGGCTCGTTGATACCGCAGTAACCATTTTGATCAGCCAAGCGGCTAAGACATTCCTGGTCTCCTTGTTTATTCTCTATCTTTTTCATTATCTCGTCACCCGCCATTTGTCGGCCATTTCGAGGTACTTGAGCAGCTACCTCGTCGCAGACGCTGGATTTGAGTTGCGCTTGCATCGCCGTCAGCCCCGCCATGAGGACGAACTACAGCGGGTGATCACAACCTTCAATAAACTCTCCCATAATCTGCACACCGTCTATCGTACCCTTAGCGAACGCGAAGCGAAGATCCGGCGCTTGGTCGACGCCAACATCATCGGGATCTTCACCTGGAATATCGATGGTCAAATAACTGACGCCAATGACGCCTTTCTCTATTTGGTGGGCTATAACCGTGATGATCTCGCCTCCGGACGCATGCACCGGGTGGATTTGATGCCGCCGAAATGGCGCGAGCGTGATGCGCAGCCCATGGTTGAGCTCAAGACGGCCGGAACAGTGCAGCCGTTTGAAATCGAGCACTTCCGCAAGGACGGTAGCCGCATCCCCCTGCTGATCGGCGTCACTGCCTTCGATGAGAAACGAGATGAAGGAGTGGGCTTCGTGCTCGATCTTACGGAGCGTAAGCGGGCGGAAGCCGAAGCACGCAATAGTGAGCGCCGCTATCGCGAAGTGCAAGCCGAACTGGCGCACGTCAGCCGCCTGGTAACCATGGGGCAGCTCACGGCTTCAATTGCCCATGAAGTAAGACAGCCCATCGCCTCGAGTATCGTCAACGCTCTGGCAGCCCTGCGCTGGCTGGATCGTCAATTGCCGGAACTGGATGAGGCGCGGGAGGCGCTCGGTGCCGTGATCAAGGAGGGCCGTCGGGCGAGCAATGTCATCGACCGGATTCGGGACCTTGTAAAGAAAGCGCCACCACAGAAGGATCGCTTGGACATCAACGGATTGATCCGAGATATCACTGAGCTCATCCGTGGTGAAGCCGTGAAGAACGGCGTTTCGGTGGAGCTGCATCTCTCGGAGGAGTTGCTGCCCGTTGATGGAGATCGGGTGCAGCTGCAACAAGTGGTCCTGAACTTGATCATCAACGCGATCCAAGCCATGAGTGCCACTGCCGACGGGCCCCGCCAATTGACGATCAGCACCAGTGAAACGGAGTCCGATGGCATGCTCGTTGTGGTGCAGGATTCGGGTCCCGGTCTGGCGCCTGAGGCTCTTGAGCGCGTCTTCGAGGCCTTCCACACGACGAAGCCAGACGGTTTGGGGCTGGGGCTCTCCATCTGCCGCTCAATCATCGAAGCGCACGGCGGGCGACTTTGGGCCACTGCCAACAAACCTCGTGGCGCTATCTTTCAGTTCACGCTGCCCGGTCGAGCGCACAATGTTTCGTGAGGGGACCTGCTGCTCTGCGTACTGGATCGACCAGGGCGAGACTATTGTGCGTTGGGACACCTGGCACAACGAAAGGTGCAAACGCGCTAGAGACTAACAGAACGCGCAACCTGTACGTGGATGTGAGTTTGGATCGCCGAGTTCGCGCGCGGATTTCACGGGCTTGGCTCAAGCAGTCAGTGCTCGCTTTAGAGGAGGAAAGCAAGAAAACACGCGCCGTTTCGTGGTCGCGGCATGAACGCTCAGCGCGCGGATCCAGACTGTTTACTCCCTTCAATGACAACATAGTTGTAGTTGGTTGGCTCTAACGCAAGAGCCTAACCTTTCTCTCCAAACATGCCGCTGGAAATTCCCAGGACAAAAATTGCTACGACGAGTACAGCCACGGCCAGACCTAGAAGCCATAGGGGGCGTTTGCCGGCGCCCCTCCATTCACCTGTGGCAATGCCCCAGGCCGTACCCGTGAGTACAATAATCGACATGAATACAGGCCAGCCAAGAACCGGGCCCAGTTCGCCCATCTTTTTGGCTCCAACACCGTACATGACAATGCCGCCGAACCAGAGGAAGGCCATAACGGCGGTCAACGCCCAGTAGAACTGTGTGCCGCTCTTCCTGAACTTGGGAGCGGTTCGGTTGCGGCTCATAAGATAGATGCAATAGGCGAGATTAGGAAAACTTCCCGCCACCATGAAGGGCAGCCAGACAGCGTTGGGTGACCATATTTCGGCTGCACCGAATTGCTGGGCAGCGTTCTTCAATGGTTCGCCGAAAGCGAATCCAAGATTGACCAGAGCCGATCCGAGGCCACTTATGGTTGCGAAGGAAAGACCTTTGCTGATCGACGCTTGGCGTCCCCCCGCGGTAACAGTTGCGCTCGCCAACGCCCTTTCACGATGACGGCCCGCTACCGCGGCTATTCCCACTCCGACGAGGACCAGAGCAACACCACAGAGCGTTAAAATTCCCTTCCTTTGAAGAACATCATCCGGGTGCAGTTGAATCAGCGGAACGATGCTGCCGACAGCGGCCGAAATGCCTAAAATCACGGAGAACGACAGGGCCATACCGAGCTCATTTACTGCCAGTCCCAAAAATACTTGCGAAATGCCCCAGCCCGCACCAAACGCGCCTGCCAGAAGCCAAGGCCCGTGGCCGGCTTGGGAATACACTTGGCTCAAGGCGGGCACCGTGAGCAGAGTCAGCGTTACTGGAAAGACGACGAGTGCGAAGACGGTCCATGCCAGCCACGTGTTCTCCCATGCCCAGTGGCGGGTGAATTTCATCGGAACAGTGAAGCTGCCATTCATGGCGCCAGCTACGAAAATCAACAGAAGGCCCCATCCACTCTGATTCATGAGTACCCCCGTGGCGAAAAAGCGCGTTTTATTGCGATGGATATTCTCAAACCTTCCGCTGAGTGGCGTGTCGTGATCCTATTAGGCTCAGTGCGCTCGAGAATTTGTGGTAGTACAAACGTTGTTGGCGTGTTCGAGCGCCATTTCGACGTCGGCCGCCCAACTAGCCAATGCGATGACTTGAGATGATGTGCGGCGTTCGAAAATTGCACTCGGGGCAATCTTTTCGACTTGTGGTCGAACGCAGGGTCATCTTGTTAACGCCTCAGCCGACTGGGATTGTAAACTGAAACAAGGCGCCCACCGATAGAGTCTCGTCTACCCACAATTGCCCTCCGTGGTCTTCGATAATGCTCCGACTGATCGACAGTCCCATGCCCATGCCACCGGGCTTGGTTGTGTAGAACGGTTCAAACAGGTGGGGCAGCTTCTGCGCGCTTACCCCGGGTCCCGAATCCCGCACGACCACCTGGATTGCCTTTCCACGATAGCTACTGCTGATACGAAGTTCGCGCACGCCTTCATCGACGGTGCTCAGCGCCTGTATCGCGTTCATAATCAGGTTGATCATCACTTGCTGTAGCTGAACCCTGTCTCCATTAATTCGGGGCAAGTTTTCCGCGAGCTGCATCTGCGCTGTTATGCCGAACTTTCCTGCTTCGGCGCGGGTGAGGGCAACCACCTCAAGAATAGCCTCGTTGATATCGAGTGCATCCTTGCTGGGCGAAACCTTCCTTACAAGGTCATGAATGCGGCTTATCACGTCATTAGCTCGACTGACGTCCTTGACGATATCCTTAACGGACTGCCTCGCCTCGTCGATATCGGCCGGAACTCTCGCGAGCCAGCGCAAGGCGGCATTTCCACTCACTCTCACGGCCGAAAGCGGTTGTCTGAGTTCATGCGCGATGGATGCGGTGAGCTGCCCCATTGCGGCGACGCGGTTGGCGTGGGTTAGTTCGGATTGCGTTTCGCGCAACGCCTCGGCGGCGCGCTTGCGTTCGGTCAAATCGAGCACGAAAGCCACGCCTTGCTCTCCCTCATCTTCAAAGGTGGCCGCTCCTAGAAGGACGGAGACGCGGCTTCCGTCCTTTCTCAAATACTCCTTTTCAAACGGCTGCACCGTCCCTGAACGTTTGAGCTGCGGCACCCATTGTTGTTCATCCCGATCGAGCCACTCCCGCGGTGTTAGGTCGGTCCAGCGAAGATGCCGTGAGGTGAGGTCGGCGCGATCGTATCCCACGATGCGGAGGAACTCATCGTTGGCTTCAAGAATCTCTCCTTCGAAATTCCAGATCATAATACCGACGACGTTGGCATCGACAAGGCGGCGGATTTTTGCTTCGCGTTTTGCGAGGTCGCGATACAGGCCGGTATTCTCCAGCGAGATCGCCGCTTGAGAGGCTAGTAGCTTCAGCACGGTGATCCGGCCCGGCGCAAAGACGCGGGGGGCCAGATTGTTCTCAAGGTAAAGTACGCCGATAAGCTGGGCTCGATTCAGCAGCGGCAGACAGAGAACTGAGCGCGCCTGTCGTTTACGTATGTACTCGTCTTCGACGAAAGGTGACTGCGCGGCGGCATCATCGATAATAACATCCTCGTGGGTGCGCAGGACATAGCGGAGCACCGTCTCTGGCAGCATCGCGCCGACCGCCGCGTCGCGCAAATGCACATCGATCGCATTGCCACTCGTGCTCGCCTCCGCCGCAATCCTCGGCTCTACCCCTCGTGACAAAATCAAGAGGCCGCGCTCGGCGCCGGCCTGCTCGACTGCAATGCGCATGAGCGTATCAATCAGCTTTTCCAGGACGATTTCACCCGAGACAGCTTGCGAAACTTTGATCACGGTCGTGAGATCGAGATGCTCAATCGGCGCGCCGATCGGGCTGATTGGCCCAGGTAAACTCTCCAGCTGGTAAATTTGCGGGTAGGAATTATCGAGCTGGCGCACTTTGGCGACGGCACCCCACCGAGAATAGGCGTGCCGCGCATCGCGCAAATGGAGATGTGCGATCTTCTCGAGCCCGTGGCTCAGATAGAATCGGCCGGTAAACTCGTTGGCGAGCGCCTCGTCGTGCACCAATGCGCTGCCGCGCGCGCACCGAATGGATTGCTCATAGAGACGCTGCGCCTCGAACTCACGGCCTTCGATGCGCGCGATCTCCGCGCCCACCAGCGCGGTCCGGCCTGCGAAGTTGTCGGGGCAGTTCTCGGCCCAGACCGTTAATTGTGCGTGGTGGCGGCGCAGTGCGTTCAACTGTCCGGGTTGATCTTGCGCGGGCGCGTACTCGTACGACGTCGAGCGCGCAAGGGCGGCGTAAAAATGATAATCAGCGATCTCGAGATGTGACGTGATCGTCCAAAGGAAAGGCTCGACCTTGACCACGGCCTCCATTGCTCCCGCCGCGTCGCCGGCGAAGATACGTCCTTGCAGCTTGCGCGGCCAATACCATCCGATCGCTACCGTAAGGCCCGGATCCCGCTCCAGACGGTGCTCGAATGCCGACTCTGCGAACTCCGGCCCGTCAAAGGAGGCAAGGCTCGGGGTGAGGCCGCGCAGCATCATAATCAGCCGCAGCTGCCCGCTGATAATGTCGACGATAAGGCCGAACTGCAGTTGCCGAGCGAATTCTAGTCGGCGCTCGGCCTCTTGCTGCACGTCTTCGAGCGGTCCGCCGGACGCCAGCAGAACCGAAACCAGATTGCAACTGCTGTAGGCCGCAAAGGTGAGATCGCCGATCTCGTTCGCGACTTCCAATGCCCGTCGCACCAGATCGGGGCCAGTTCTGACGTGCTGTCTCCATGGATTGACTACATGCGAGAAATCCAGGTACACGCGCGCGCGATAGCGCGTGAGATCACGCTTCTCCACAAGGTCGAGGCCAAGCTGACCAAATTCAAATGCGGCAGGGTAGTTGTCGAAATGCGGTCCCAGGAGCAACCCGAGCCAGACATAGGCTAGGCACGATCCGTGCGTATTCCCGTGCTCTATGCTGACGTTTGCCATTCGCGCAACGACCAGGGAGAACAGGTTCTCGTCCGTGAACAGCGAGGACGGGAGCAGCGCAGTCAACACATTCATTTTCGCCTGGGAGCGTGTATCCTCCATGAAGGGCAGATCAATGAGAGCTTGGATGGGTCGAGAGCCAACCAGCTGCCAGATCCGCTCGAACTCCTGACGCACCTCGTCCCGTGCAGGACGAGGCGTCCATGCAACACCTACCGACCGCAGATAATTGAGCCCGACTTCCACGCTCTGGTTGGAGTGTCCGAGCGTCATCAGGAGATCGATCCGTAGGCACGCGACGGCGGCCTGGTCGGTGATCCCGACCGCACAGCGGGAAAGCTGCGCCAGATGCTGCTCCGCATTGACGTGATCTCTCGTGAGAAATTCGCATTCGGCCCGCTGCAGCTCGAGGGCGAAAATGAGATTGTAGTTCCGATCCCAACAGTCATAGGCGAGCAGAGCCCGCCCCAATCCAAAGAGATTCAATGCCGCGGCGTAGGCGCTTGATTGTTTGGCCCGACGACCAGCGATGAGGTTGAGTTCAGCGAGCCGCTCCCGCTCATCAGTTAACGTGATCAGTTCGGCGCCTCGGTTGAGGTGACTCACGACCTCGAAGATATTGTCGTCGATTTCGCGCGATCGAGTGCGCGACGTGAATAACTTGCCGATCCTGAGATGTTCGGCCGCGCGTTCGCTTTCCGGGACAAGAGAATACGCAGCCTCCTGAATGCGATCGTGCACGAACCGGAAGACACCAGCTGAGCCCTCGACCAATCCCTGACGAACGGCTGGCCACAGAGCTGCATGGATTTGCTCTTCCGAACTGCCGAGGACGAACGAAAGCGTCCTGATGCTGGCGATGTTTCCCAGGCAGGCCAGCTGCTGCAACGCTTTCTGCGTCCCGGTCGGCAGGCTGGCGAGCTTACCGACCATAAGGTCCACCACGTTATCGGTGTATCCCTTGCCGTGAATGCGCTTAAGATCCCAAGACCATCTCGCTGCAGCATGATCGAAGCTGAGCAATTTCTGTTCGGCGAGGGAAGAAAGGAACTGAATGGCGAAGAACGGATTACCGCCGGTCTTTTCGTGCACCAGTTGCGCGAGCGGCGCGGCGCGCTCCGACTCGCAGCGGAGAGCGTCCGCAATCAACTGTCCGAGATGTTCGCTGGCGAGCGGCGTAAGCGTGATATCTGCTATCTTTCCGCCTGCGCTCCTGATGGCGTCGACCTTCCGCCTCAGCGGATGGTCGGCCGTCACTTCATTGTCCCGATAGGCTCCGATCAACAGCAGATTCTGCAGACCCGAGTAGGTCAAAAGATCCTCAAGGAGGTCAAGCGTCGCCGCGTCGACCCATTGCAAGTCGTCGAGGAAGAGCGCCAGCGGATGTTCCGGCCGCGCGAAGACGCCGATGAAGCGCCGCAACACGAGTTGGAAGCGCCGTTGGGCGTCCTGTGGCGGTAGGTCCGGTACGGATGGCTGTTTTCCGATAATTAGCGCCAGCTCTGGAATAAGGTCGACCATAAGACGTGCGTGGGGACCCAGCGCATCGAGAATTGCGTCGGCCCAGCCACGCAGTTCGACATCACTCTTGCCGAGAAGAGGCCGGACGAGGGTCTTAAGAGTCTGAGCGAGCGTCGAATAGGGGATATCACGCTTGTACTGGTCGAATTTGCCCACCGCGAACAGTCCGCGCGGCGGCACCAGCGCCTTGTGTACTTCATTGACAACTGATGACTTGCCGATGCCGGAATAGCCGGAGACCAGCACCAGCTCTGGCCTACCGCGGTCGACGACGCGATCGAACGCGGCGAGCAAGATTTTGACCTCAGGCACTCGCCCGTAGAGCTTCTCGGGGATCAGCAGGTAGTCGGGGGTATCGTGTTCGCCGAGTGGAAAGTCGTCAATGTGACTTTGTGCTTCCCATTGGGCGAGGCAACGTTGCAGATCGCGCTCGACGCCACCCGCGGTCTGGTACCGTTCCTCGGCCGTCTTGGCGAGCAACTTCATGATGACCGCAGAGACGGTGCCAGGAATGTTCTCTAGCCGCTCAGCTGGCGGTACGGGACGCCGCGCGACGTGGCAGTGCACCCACTCCATCGGATCGGACGCAGAAAATGGCAAAGTACCCGTAAGCATCTGGTAGAAGGTGCCGCCGAGGGCGTAGAGGTCGCTTCGAGAGTCTATCGAACGATTCATGCGGCCGGTCTGTTCCGGTGCCATGTAGGCGAGCGTGCCGGCGATGCTCTCGGGCGGTTCCGGTCCTTGGCGCTCGCGCGGAAGCCGGGACGCGATGCCGAACCCGGTGAGCCTGATTTCTCCACTCTCCTGGTTGACGATGATGTTGGTCGGACGGATGTCCTTGTGAACGAGGCCACATTGGTGCGCCTTGCCTACCGCGGAAACGATTTCGATAGCGACCCGCAAAAAATACCTTATTTTAAAGGGCTCGCCGAGCAACTGTTCGAGCGGCTCCCCACCCGGATCTTCGAGTATCAGTATTGTCCGAGAGCCCTCGCGCGCAAGCTCCAGCGGACGCACGGCCCAAGCACCATCTAGCTCATCCTTCAACCCATATTCGTGGGCGAGGCATTCGAGGCTGGAGGGCGATGGATGCTCCGTTGCGGGGAATCTGACCAACACCGAACTGCGGCTGCCGTCATCACCTGGGCGCCATCCTCGGCAGAAGACCCGCTCGTTGTCCTCCAACAAGACTTGAAGGCCGTCTTCTCCCCGCGCGCCGAATCGAAACAATGGCTCCAATTGCCGAGCTCCGCTGAGCAAGCCGCTCCGTTTGCGGTATTATGGTAGTTCTGTTCGGATCGCTGTGCCGCTGGTTTTGCCACAATCGACGCTCCATGACCACGACCTTTCAAGATGCACAGGAGCGCGCGGCAGTCTGGACGCCGTTTGAATTTGATTCCGCATCCGGACTACTTCACGATTTGTGCCTTTGAACGATCGGTAGTCAGAGCCACAGCCGCTACAACCACCACGCCGTAGGCAATCGGCTCGTAGGCGGGATTGAAACCGATAGTCGCGAATCCCACTCGCAACACGGTGATCATCAGCGCGCCAATAAGCGTCCGCCCGAGGCCGCCCATACCACCAGTGATCGCGGTGCCACCGATCACAACGGCAGCGATACTTGGTAAGAGTAGGCTGTCCGCGATGGTAGGACTTCCGCTGGAGGTGCGCGCCACCATAACCAGCCCAGCCAGCCCAGAGAACAGCCCGGTCAGCGCGAAGCCAAGGACCTTCGTCCACCCGACACGAACGCCGGAGAGCAGCGTGACTCTCTCGGCCATGCCGATCGCGTAGACATGACGGCCGAACGGCAGCAGGTGCAGGGCCACGGCGAGTAGGATGAAAGCGGCCAGCGCTGCGTTGAAAGAGTTCGGGACACTCATAGTGCTGCGTGCGAACCAATTGACACCAGAATAGCCGGCTCCGACCGGAATAGTGGTCTGCGCAATGGTGAGCGCTAGGCCCGACCACACGCCCAGCCCCGCGAGCGTAACGATAAAAGACGGAATTTGCGCGCGCGTGTGGATGTAGCCTTGGACAGCCCCGATCGATGTTGTGAACATTAGCACCCCCACGATGCCGATCTGGCCGATCGCAGGCAGGGAAAGTGCGATCAGCACCGAGGCCAGCGAGGCAATCGCGGCCATCGACAGATCGATACCGCCCATCAGGATCACGACTGTCTGCGCGGCGGCCAAGATCAAAATGAGGCTCGATTCATCGGCCAGCACATTCAGTGCGTAAGGGGACAGAAATGACGGCTCGATAGCTGCCACCGCGCTCAGCAGGCCTATCAAGACCACAAGCGGCGCAAATCGTCGCGCCACCCGGTCAGATCGCCAGCGCACTTTGCGGTCCTCCGGCCGAATCGTTCGATCTATCGGTGGAGCAGGTGCCATGTCTGGTCGGACTCTCTATTTAAGGCTGAGGTTCCAGCGCGCGGAAATGCCTCTCTACAGGCCGCCGTTAGACCATTCGCTCCAGGACCTGTAGTCGGGACGGCTTCGCCGCGGACGCCGAAAAACGACCGGAAACGACCCCGTCCTTCATGACGATAACGCTGTCGCTCAGGGCAATGACTTCCTCAACCGTATCGGCGACGAGCAGAACGCCGAGGCCAGCTCGGGCGAGTTCGCGGATCAGGACGAACATCTCGGCCTTGACGCCAACGTCGAGCCCGCGCAACGGGTGGTCGAGGATTAGAATCCTTAGCTTTCGCCCGATCAGCCATTTTGCGAGCACGACCTTCTGCTGGTTGCCACCACTCAGATCGTGCGCTTGCGTGTCGGCTCTCGGCGTCATGATGCGCATCCGTTCGATCCAGCTGTTGACGACTTCCCGCTCCTTGGCACGGTCGATGAAAGGGCCTCGCAGAAGCTCATTAAGATGCGCCAGTGTCATGTTTTCGCGTACGCCGAGGCCGCCGATGATGCCCTCTAGACGTCGTTCGGCCGGCACATAGCCGATGCCGAGCCGCACCGCATCGGCGGGCTCGTGCAGTCGCACCTGTCGTCCCTCCACAATGATCTCGCCGGCATCGGCTCGCTCGGCGCCAAACAGTGTGCGGCACAGACTCTCGCCGCCGGAGCCTGCCAACTCGGCAATCCCAAGCACCTCACCGCCACGAAGCACGAAGCTGACGTCCTCGTAACGGTTGCGGCGCGCAAGGGCACGGACGCTCAACACGACTTTGGTGCTTGGCTTGGAGACGGGAACTCTTTGCTCGCTTGCGGGATCGAGCTCGCGGCCGAGCATGAGACGCTCCAAATCGACGATTTTGCACATGTCGCGTTCGCGCGTCGCAACGCAGCTGCCATTCACCATAACGCAGATGCGATCAGACACGCGTAACACCTCATCGAGGCGGTGCGACACGAACACGACCGAAGCGCGTTGGCGCAGGCGTTCGATCAGCCCGAGCACCGTGTCGACGCCTTTGGCGTCCAGCATCGAGGTCGGTTCATCGAAGAGAATGATGGGCTCATGTCGCGTGTGCTCCTCCATGGCGACTGCCCTTGCGATCTCGACCAGCTGCCGCTCGCCAAACGAGAGTGTGGCTGTCAGAGCGGAAGGCGATATCCGGGCTCCGAGCTTGTCGAGCTGGGTCGCTGCGAGCGCATAGAGCGCGCGCCAGTAGTAGAAGCCGGCACGCAGCGCCCGACGTTCGTGACCAAGCAGGATGTTCTCGGCGACGGTCACATTAGGAAGGAGCGCTTGTTCCTGGAAAACCATACTGATGCCGGAAGCAGCCGCTGCGCTGACGTTCGCCGGGCTGACCGGCGAGCCGCGGACAACAATGCGACCGCTGTCGGCGCGAAGAACGCCGGCAAGCACCTTGAGCAACGTGGACTTGCCGGCGCCGTTCTCGCCGATCAGTCCGATCACCTCGCGCGCGCGCACATCGAAGGACACGTCGTCAAGGGCGCGAACACCGGCAAAACTCTTGCACAGACCTTCGACACGCAATACGGGCTCGATCACTTCACAATCCTCAAGCGGCCGCGCAGAGGCCATGTCGCGATGAGGACGGCCAACAAGATTAGCGCACCTTGGACCGCCTTTTGCGCATAGGGGCTGACGCCGACGAAAACCATTCCGTCGCTGAGCACCGCAAGCGTGAGGACGCCAACGGCGGATTGCACGACCCCACCGCGACCGCCGCCGAGCGATGTTCCGCCGATAACGACGGCGGTGATGGTCGCGAACATTTGCCCAGCGCCAACGTCGACATGGCCAAGCCCGATGCGCGCCGACTCCAGTGCTCCACCGAGGCCGAAGAGAAGCCCAGCGAAGGCAAAGGCGAGCACCTTGTAGCGATCGACAGGGAGGCCCAAGAGACGAGCCACATCTTCTCCGCCGCCAATCACCATGCTGTACCGTCCAAACCGGGTGTAGCTCTGCAGCAGAAATCCGAGCAACACAACGGTTAGTGCGACCAGAAAAAGGTTCGGAACCGCGAGGCTTCGCTCCAGACCAAAGGCGCGCAGCATGGGATCCTTGATTAAGGGCGGCTGGTCGCCCGAGAGCAGCATCGCGATGCCTATGCTGGCCGACCAGACACCGAGAGTGACCATGAAGGACGGTACCCGCAGGAACGTGATCACGGCGCCGTTCAACAAGCCGAGGCCGGCCCCGGCGAAGGTCGCCAGCACAAGACCAAATATGCCCAAATCCAGACCGGTTCGGCTGTTGAGAACGCACAGGGCAAATGTGAGCGAACCCGTCGCCATAACTCCTTCGATCGACAAATCGAGTGAACCCTGCAGGATGATGAATGTTATCCCGACCGCCAGAATGAGCGGAATGGCGGACCGGTCCGCGATCGTCCACAGGTTCTCAACTGTCGCAAATCCGGGCGCGGCGAGGCTGAAGCCAAGGCATAAGACAACAAGCGCAAGCAAAGGGGACCACCACCGCAACTCAAGCCCTGCGGCTGCCGGCCTTGACCCAATGGGACCCTGATGGTCGGCAGGCATCATACGTCAATCTGCTCGGTCAGAACGCCTTGCCAGTGCTGCGGCTCCATAGCTTATCGCATTGCCAGTCGTGGATGTAGGTTTCAAGCTGCGGCTCACGAAGATATTGTGCGGCATTATCTCGGGTGATGACCACGAGCTTGAGGTAGAATTCGCGGTTCTCATTGGACCATGATGCGGGTAGTGGCGCCTGGCCGGTGAGTATGCACACCCCCATCGCAAGGCCGATGCTGCCCTGATAATAGGCGTCGCTCGATACCGTCGAAATCATCTCGCCTTTCTCGACCGCGGCAATCGCCTCCGGAATGCCGTCGACACCGACGACGGGGATCTTGCCGGCGAGGCCAGCCGCACGCAGCGCCTCAAGCGCGCCCAACGCCATATCGTCGTTGGCCGCCCAGACCCCGTTGATCCGGCTCCCGTACTTGGCGAGCCAGGTCTGCATGATCGGGAAAGCCGCAGTCCGGTCCCAGTTAGCTGTCTGCTGGTCAAGGAGTCTGATGCCCGGCGTTTGCTCAATAACCTGCTGCAATCCGGCAAAACGCTTGCGCGCTGGATCCGTGTCCAGCCTGCCTTGCAGCGCCACTATCCCGCCCGTGCGGCCCATGGCATCGGCAAGAAGTCTTGAGATCGCCACGCCAGCCTCAAGGCTGTTGACGGCAACGTGGGCAACCCAGTGATCGTTGCCATCAAACGGATGCAATCCCTCATTGTGGGCCCAATGAGTGATGATCCATGAACCGGACCTATTGGCTGTGTCGACCATCGGCTTAACGACCAGATCGGCGTTCGGTTCGACGTTGAACACTGTGCAACTCGGATTGGTGGTCAGCAGCAAACGCATCAATGATATCTGCTTGTCCGAGTCACCTTGATTGAGCTGCAGGACGTAATTTTTGACGCCTGCCCATGATGCAAACAGCTTGCCCCCTTTGTCCAGATTGGCATGATAAGGCTGCGCGATCTCGCGCATTGAATTGACCAGCCGAATATCGGATTTGCGGCATATGGGTTCTGCGGCAACTGCGGTTCTGGCGGCGATTACGATTACAGCGGCGCAGGCGGTCAACCCAGCCAAGGAATTCGTGGCCCGTTTCACGTGGCTTCCTCCCTGTTAGGGGTTCGCTGTCCCGGGTAGCGAATGCTGCAGTCCGAACGGCCGCAGAAGCCCAGCGGAGGTGCTTCATCCGCTCGATAGGCCTAACGTAGCATGATTGGATTGATAAAGTAATGATAGGGCGCCTTAGATCTTTCGGGCCACGCCCCATCACGTTGCGTGAGGAGACCTCAACTGGCACCGCGGGCCAGCGGGCGTGCTCGGTCTCATTTTCCGCTCGAAGTGCATGGGGGACGACTTAAGAGCCAGCGCCAACGAGCTTGGTGCGCCATCCGTCGATTCACTGTGTCCGCCCATGCCCACGGACGGCGCAGAATGGCCTGCTAAGACGAATGCGACATTGGGGAAACTGCCCATCAGACATAGCCCGGTTCAAAAGTTCTGCGTGCGAAGCGATTCGAATTCTTCGCGGCAGGCGCGGCTGAAGTCGCGAAGAAGATCGAAGGCTTTGGTATCTATCATCTCGCGCAGTTCGAGAAACGTCTTGTTCGGTTCGAGATATGTATCGATGATTCTTTGTCCCACTTGCTCGGCACTGGCGACGACCGTTGGCGAGGACAGAATGCGCATCCGGCCGATCTTGGCGTAAAGCTCGACCCACGCGGGAACCTCTGGGTGCTCATGTTGGAGCGCGTCAGCATAGCACTTGGCGGCGTCTTCGATGAATTCCTTATAAAGCTCCTGCCGGCGCATTGTGTGTTGTGCCAGCCATTGGGTGCGCGTCTGAGTTCGGTGGGTCAACCAGGATGCAAGCCCGGACGTAAGGCCGCCTATGGCTGCCCCCGTCAGCCCCGCCAGAGCCGAGATGATAGGTGCGTCGACTGCTAGAATTGACATCCGCGGATGCCTTCAGTTGGAGGGTTCGCGGCCACGTTCGACCTGCACCGTCGCTGTCAGCCCGGCAACTAAGCGTACGCCGTTGGGGACATGTTTGATCCGGATGCGCACTGGCACGCGCTGGGCAAGGCGCACCCAGGTGAAAATCGGGTTGACCATGGCAAGCCCTTGCTGATTGGGCTGGGCATTTGAGACATTGATGCCGCGCGCAACGCTGGCGACCTCGCCGCCGACGATCTGGCTGCTTCCCATTAGCTTGACACTGACGGGATCGCCATCGTGAATCGAAGCAAGTTGCGTTTCCTCGAAATAGGCGTCCACCCAGTAGGAGTCCGCATCGACAATGGAGATTGTGTTACGACCGACGCTCGCATAATCGCCTTGCCGCGCCAGGAGGTTGGTAACCCATCCATTCACCGGAGAACGGATCTGGGTACGCTCCAGATTGACTTTTGCCCGATCGAGTTGGGCTATCATCTGTT
>Ga0081540_1000792_pt1 | contig 29032 bp, 23 predicted proteins | sample TabmetS2T1R1_FD_71024 | JGI IMG/M metagenome (GOLD analysis project Ga0081540, IMG submission 71024) | Tabebuia heterophylla rhizosphere microbial communities from the University of Puerto Rico - S2T1R1 | ecosystem: Host-associated > Plants > Roots > Rhizosphere ...
CCCCAGGGAGAACGGGGGAGGCGGGGGGTCCGGGGGGGGGCGGCGCGGCGCGGGGGCGGCTCGTGGCGCTCGGTAGCGGGGGGGAGCCGATGCCTGCGGCAGCCGTTCTGCTGTCACCGTGGACCGACCTGGCGCTGACGGGGGAGTCGCTGCGGACGCGCGCCGCCGTCGACATGATGATCAAGCCGGGCAGCATGCACCAGGACGCGGCTGTCTACCTGGCCGGGGAGGATCCGTGTCATCCGTACGCGTCACCGTTGTATGCGGACCTGCGGGGGCTGCCGCCGCTGCTCATCCACGTCGGCGACGCCGAGGTCGTTCTGGATGACTCCACGCGGGTCGCCGCCAGGGCCCGCGAAGCAGGCGTCGACGTGACCCTTGAGGTCTGGGATGAGATGCCGCACGTCTTTCACGCCTTTGCCGGGCTGCTCCCCGAGTCGGACCAGGCCATCGAGCGCATCGGTGACTGGCTGCAGCACCGCTACCCGGCGGCTTCACCTGCCAAGTGAGGCTAGAACTCGACCTCTCACGACACCACCCCGAGACGCACCCCGACGTCCTGTGGGTCTGCAGTTCCGACGACGCCGCGCAGTGGTGCCGACAGTTCGGGACGAGGAGACTCGTGCCCGCTCCGTGCGCGATCGGTCGCCGTTTCGGTACTGGCCGGCCTATCTGGGCCCGGTCCTCGTTCAAGACCCGCCGTCTCTCTCTGCGTCGCCCGGCGAAGCTTTTGATCCATGCCGCACCGGAATAGCTTGGAGTGCGGCAGGGAGTCAGCTTCGGCCTAATGCGGCTGCGGGGAAAGGAAGCGATGCTGGCTGCACAATCGTCGCCGGTGAGCGGGATTGTCTTTCTGGTGGCCGTGCTGGCCACCAGCATGGCGCTGGTGGCCGTCCTGGCGTGGGTATCGCGGCAACTGCTCGGGGTGCCCGTCGGGGCGCTGCGGGCGCTGACCGCTGGCTTGCTCGGGTTCGCCGCCGCCTACTTTCTCGACCGAGCGCTGCAGGCGTCCGAGCCCGGGCACACGGTCGCGTTCCTCACCGTGACGCTGGGCGTCCCGCTGATCGTCGCGATGATCTACCTCGTGGCGGCGGAGGCGCTGGTGCCGAGCGGGACGGTGCCGCAGCCGCTGGAGGTCATCACCGGAACGCGGCGCGCGGTCGTACGCTCGCGGCGCTATTCGCAGATCAGCCGGATCGCGGTGCGGCACGGGCTGAGCCCCTACCTGTCCGGGTGGCGGCTGCGCCGCGAGGGCCCGGCCGACGGACGGGCAGCGCTCGCGTCGTCGCTGCGGCAGGCCCTGGAAGAAGGCGGGGTTACCTTCACCAAGCTGGGCCAGCTGATGTCCACCCGCCGTGATCTGCTCCCGGAGGAGTTCACCTCCGAGCTCGCGCGGCTCCAGGACCGGGCCGAGCCGGCGCCCTGGGAACAGGTGGAGCAGGTGATAACGCAGTCGCTCGGGGCGCCGACGGACCGGGTTTTCGTGGAGCTGCAGAGGGAACCGGCCGCCGCCGCATCGATCGCCCAGGTTCACAGGGCCCGGTTGCGCTGCGACGCTGGCCCGGACGCCGAGGTGGCCGTGAAGGTCCAGCGCCCGGGGGTCCGAGCCACCGTCGAGCAGGACCTCGACATCATGCTCCGCCTTGCGGGCACGCTCGAGGATCGCGCCCACTGGGCACGCGCGGTAGGCACGGTCGGAGTGGCCCGCGGATTCGCCGCCGCCATGCGCGAAGAGCTCGACTTCCGGGTCGAGGCGCGCAACATGGCAGCCGTCGCCGCCACCTGGGAGGGTCAGCAACGTGCCGTTGGCGGCAGCGTCCAGGTGGTGCTCCCCGCTGTGTACGAGCAACTATGCACCGAGCACGTGCTGGTCATCGAATGGCTGGACGGGGTCAGCCTGCGCGCAGCAGGGCAGCTCATCGATGATCGAGGGCTTGACCGGGCCAAGCTGACCCGTGCGCTGCTGCGCAGCATGGTGTACCAGATCACTGAGGGCGGCGTGTTCCACGCCGATCCGCATCCGGGCAACGTCCTGCTGCTCACCGACGGCCGTCTGGCTCTGCTCGACTTCGGCTCCGTGGGCCGCCTCGATGCCCAGCAGCGGACCGCGCTGCAGAACCTGCTGCTCGCGGTCGGGCGCGCCGACCCCGCGGCGCTTCGCGACGCCCTGCTGGAATTGGTCACCCGTACCGACGAGATCGACGAATGGCAGCTGGAGCGCGCCCTCGGCCGATTCGTTGCGCGTCACCTGGTGGGCACCAGCCCGCCGACGGCTGAGATGTTTACCGACCTGTTCCGCCTGGCTTCTCGCTTTGAGCTGACGATCCCGCCCGAGATCGCCACCGTCCTGCGCGCCCTCGCCACCATGGAAGGCACGCTTTCCCTGCTGACGCCGGGGATGGACATCGCCGCGGAGGCACGCGAGTACGCGGCCGACCACGTAGCTGCGCAGCTATCGCCGACAGCCGCGCCCAAGTCGGCGGCCGAAGAACTGTTGGCGCTGGCCCCGGTGTTGCGTCGGCTGCCGCGCCGGTTTGACCGCGTCACCAGCGCGATGGAGCAGGGCAGGCTCAGTCTCAATGTGCGGCTATTGGCCGACGAACGCGATCGGCGGGTGGTAACCGGCCTGGCCAATCAGTTCCTGCTCACGTTCCTCGGCGCAGCTTCCGGCATCGTGGCCGGGCTGCTGCTGGGCATATCCGGCGGCCCCAAGATCGCTTCCAACACCAGCCTGGCTCAGCTGATCGGGTACAACCTGCTCATCGTCGCCGCCATTCTTGTGCTGCGCGTGCTGTTCTCGATCTTCAGGAACCGGTGAAACCCGCGCCGCCGGGAAGGCGGCTGGCGGGCTCTCGGTAGAGTGGCTGTGCGGCGTGCCGGGAAGTCTGGTCGGCAACGGCTCCCGAATCGGAGAGGCGGTGCCGGCGGCGTGCGCACTGTTGAGACCCTAGTGCTGCTGGTCGCGCTGGCGACGGTCGTGGCGGCGTTCGCCGGGCGGCTGCGGGTTCCTGCCCCTTCCCTGCTGGTGGCGGCCGGCCTGGCGGTGGGCCTGCTGCCCGGTGCCCCACTTGTTCAGGTGCCACCCGCGGTGGTCGGCCTGGTGGTGCTGCCGCCGCTGCTGTATGCGGCGAGCGAGGAACTGCCGTGGCGCGACCTGCGGGCGGTGTGGCGCCCGGTGGCGGTGCTGGCGGTCGGCCTGGTGCTGGCCTCAGCGGCCGCAGTCGCCGCCGTGGCCGGGGCGGTGGCGTCTCTGTCGTTGAGCATGGCGTTCGTGTTGGGCGCGGTCTTGGCCAGCACGGATCCGGTGGCGGTCAGCGCGCTGGCGCGGCGGCTTTTCCTGCCGGCCCGGGTGCAGGCGCTGGTGCAGGCGGAGAGCCTGTTCAACGACGGCACCAGCCTGGTGTTGTTCCAGATCGCCGTCTCCCTGGCCGTGGGCAGCACGGCGTCGGTGACAGCGGCGGGAACCGTGCTGCACGGCGTGGGCGAGTTCGTGCTTCTGGCGGGCGGGGGCGCGCTGGCCGGCGCCGTGGTGGCGGCCGGTGTGATCATGGTGCGCCGGCGCATCACCGACCCGGTGCTGGAGACGGTGACGGCCCTGATCACCCCGTATGTGGCGTACCTGGCCGGCGAGCTGCTGCACGTCTCGGGGGTGACCGCGGTGATCGTGGCCGGGCTGGTGATCGGCGGCAGGCGTTCGGCGATCACCACCGCGCAGACCCGGCTGCAGCTGCACTCGGTGTACCAGACCGTCGTGTTCTTGCTCGAAAGCGTCGTGTTCGCGCTTATCGGGCTGGAGCTGCCCATGCTCGTCCGGGAGCTCGGCCGCGCCGGGCCATGGCTGGTGGCGGCGCTGGCGGTGACCGGGACGCTGATCGCCACCAGGCTGGCGTGGGTTTTCCCCGTCTTCGCCTTCGCCCAGCGGCGCCGCGGAAAGCGCCGCCCGGTCTGGCCGGTGGCGGCGGTGGTCTCGTGGGCCGGGACGCGCGGGGTGGTCCCGCTGGCCGCCGCGCTGTCGATCCCCCTCACCACCAGCAGCGGGGCCGCGCTGCCCCAGCGGGACCTGGTACTGGTGCTGGCCGCCGCGGCGATCGTGATCTCGCTCATCGTGCAGGGCTTCACCCTGGAGCCACTTGCCCGCCTCGCCGGGTTCGGCCGGGCCGCAACCGCCGGCCCCGGTCATGAGGAGACCATCGCCCGGCTGCGGCTGGCCGAGGCGGGCCTGGCCCGCCTGGACGAGCTGGCGGACAACGATGCCGCCCCCGACGAGGTGATCGACCGGCTCCGCGCCACCCTGCAGGTCCGCATCGGCACCACCCGCGCCCGCCTCGACCAGGATCCCGGCACCGAACCGGAAACCCGGACGGAGCGGCAGCTCAGGGGCGATCTCCTCGCCGCGGAAAACGCGGAGCTGAGCCGGCTCTACGACACCGGCACCATCAGCGCCACCACCCGTCGGCGGCTGCAGCGCAGCCTGGACCTGGAAACCGCCCGGCTCACCGAAGGGCAGCACTAGCGCGAAGACACGGGTACGTGCCTTGCCGCCCATTGACGCACGACGTCATGCGCTGTCGAACCAGCAAGTCATAGCTGGGTGATCTGCCCAATGGAGCGATCGCCCGTTTGTCTGCGCCGAGTCGGTGTGCTTGACCCGGGCAACCCCGATCCTCGGCACCGGCGTGCTGGGCTTCAACGTGACCATCGTCTCGGCGATGGCCTGGCCAGCGCCGGTCTGACGGCACACGACGACGCGAGGCACGAAGATCACCGGCGAGCTCGTGGCCGGGGCCACAACGACACCTATCTGGGCGCGCAGTGAGCAGCGCCCGCCAACACGATCTTGCGGGCAGCGGGCCCGATTACGCGATCCGTTAGGAACCGCCTGCACCAAGGCCCGATTCTGCTACTGCAAGGCTGTGCTGACCGTCAGGGCGATGATGACTCCCGCTGCGCCCGCGGACAGGAGGGTGAGGACAACGCCGCGGCGCAGCAGCAGGAGCAGGACCAAGGCTCCGGCGAGGACGGCGTATTGCCAGGGGTGGCTGAGCGCGCGGGTGAGCGGGATGGCGGAGCCGTAGATCGCGCCGATGGCGGCGGGGCCGGCGCCATCGAGGAAGGCCCGGGCGCGGTGGTCGCCGCGGATCTGGTCGAACCGGTGGCCGCCGAGCAGGATGAACGCGAAGGAGGGGCTGAAGGCGACCACCGAGGCGAGGATCCCGCCGATCAGGCCTGCCGCCGCGTAGCCGACGACGGCGACGGTCTGGACGACCGGGCCGGGGGTGATCTGGCCCAGGGCGACCGCGTTGAGGAACTGGGCGCCGGTCATCCAGTGGTAATGGCTGACCGCGTCGGATTGCATCAGCGGGATGATGACGAACCCGCCGCCGTAGGACAGGGCCCCGACCTTGAACGCCACCCAGGCGACCGACAGCAGCACTCCGCTGCCGATCGCCGCGGCCGCCAGTACCGGGGCCACCGCTATGCCCGGCATCTTGGTGCCGTCGCGACGGCGGGTGGTGAGCTGCACGGTGAGTTCGATCAGCCCGCAGCCCAGCAGCACCAGCACCAGCCAGGGACCGAGGGTGGCGGCGGAGACGGCCCCGGCGGCCAGGTAGCACAGCCAGCGCACCGTCTGCCTGCGGCGCTGCCAGCTAGCGCCGGTCAGACCGGCGCCCGCGTGGACGGCCACCGCCGGGACCGCAGCACCAGCACCGGCGCCCGCGCCCAGTACCCACAGCGGCGGGGAGGTGGACAGGAACAGGACCGCCAGTGCCAAGATAACGATCAATCCGGGGACGATGAACGCGGTACCGCCGACCAGCGCCCCCGGGCGGCCGCGCAACCGCCAGGCGCAGAAGATCGCCAGCTGAGTTGACGCGGGGCCGGGCAGCAGGTTGCAGACCGCGATCGCATCCTCGAATTCCTGGGCGTCCAGCCACTTGCGGCGTTCTACGCACAGGTCGCGCAGCATCCTGATGTGTGTCGGCGGGCCGCCGAACCCGATGCAGCCGATCCGCCCCCACTCGCGCAAGATCGTAGCCAGGGACACCCGTGCCGGTTCTGGGATGGCAGGCCGCCCAGGGTTGGGAGGCGGCGCGGGGCTGCTCATCACGCGGCCCGGCCCGGCAGGACGCCGATGCCGGCCAGCAGGTAGGTGAGCCGTCTGTCCAGCTCCGCGGCCACGTGCTGGAACACCGGCAGGGTCGCCCGATCGCCATTGGCGGACGCGGCCGGGTCCGGGATGCTCCAGTGAATGTAGCCGGGGTGGCCAGGGAACTCCGGGCACACCTCACGCACCTTGTCGCACAACGTGATCACATAGTCGAACCGCTGCGCCGCGAACGTGCTCAGATGCTTCGAACTGCGGGAGCCAACATCGATGCCCAGGTCCCGCATCACGCGGACCGTGTTGGCATGCAACCGCTTCGGGTGGCTACCCGCGCTGAACGCCTCCACCCGCCCCTGCGACCGGGCCACCGCCAGCGCCTCGGCGATCTGCGACCGTGCACTGTTACCGCTGCACAAGAACAGCAACCTCACCGGCGCCGTGCCGGGCCGTGGCGCGGAACCAGCCCGGATGGTGGGAGCGAGCGACAGCCCCGGATGCACCGCCGTGCCGGTCGCAGCGAGCAGCTCACCGAGCCTGTCCAGCTCGACGGTGTAGTAGGCGTCACGGCCGTCCGCCGAGCTGCGGCGAGCCGACACCAGTCCCCCCGACCGCAGCTTGCCCAGGTGGTAAGAAACCAGATTCTGCGGGCGGCCGACCAGGTCAGTCAGCTCGCGCACGTGCCGGTCACCACGCGCCAGCTCACGCAGCAACTGCCATCGCACCGGCTCACCCGCCAGGCGCAGAAACACCAGCGAAGCATCCGCTGGGTCCGTTCGCTGACGCGCCACAACCCGAAGGTACATCAATACAGCTTGATGTGATTGCTCTGGGCACTTCATCAGCCCAGCGCCGGCGACGCCCGTCAGTGCCGCAGACCAGGAACCATCGGAGGAAGCGTGCTGGCTTGACTTTGAAGTTATGTTCAATGTTTACCCTGGGCGTCATGAACGGTCTTCGGGTCGCCGAGCTGGCCGCGCGCGCTGGAGTGGCGGCATCGACGGTGCGGTTCTATGAGCGCGCCGGGCTGCTGTCGCCTGCCCGGCGGGCAGTGAACGGCTATCGGATGTTCGATGAGTCCGCGCTTGAGGAGCTGGCGTTCATCCAGCGGGCCAAGGCCATCGGGATGAGCCTGGAGGACATCGCCAACCTGGTGGCGGCGTGGTCAGGTGGCAGCTGTCAGTCCTTGCAGGCCCAGATGCGGGTGCACCTGGCCGGGCAGATCAGCGCGGTCCGTGAGCAGCGGGCAGGGCTGGACGCGTTCGAGCGCCAGCTCCAGACAGTCCTCGGCCGTTTGTCGGCACGCGACCCCGGCCCAGAACGATGCGGACGGGGATGCAGCTGCGAGACCGACCTTGAACTTGATCCCGATGGCACCGCTCCCGACCCTGAGCCCTGGGGCTGCTCACTGGACCCCGACGCTCTCGCTGCCCGGATCGGCCAGTGGCAGGAGGTGGCCGCCGCGGCAGCCTCGGTGGAACACACCGACCGGTCCGTCCGGCTCACCCTGCCTGCGGACCCCAATATGATCGCCACCGTGACCGGGCTGTGCATGGCAGAGACCGCCTGCTGTCCCCAGGCCCGGTTCCTCCTGGAGGTCACCGCCAGCCAGGTGATCCTCACCATCGAGGTCCCCCGCGGCGACAGGCTGCTGCAGCTACTGCTCCACGAGAGTGCACAGATCCGCCAATGACCCCGCCGCGGGTTCCTCACCAGCGCTGGAGGTGACGGGCATGCGCTACAAGCTTGAGGTCCGGATCACAGCCGCCGATGTCGGGAAGCGGGTCGCGATCCGCTGGCGGCCGGCAGAGCTGGATGGCAGCAAGCTGATGACCGATGTGCTGGGCATTCTTGAGGAAGCAGACGACCAATTCTTCAAAGTCCGCCGCGGCCGCGACGGGCAACTTGTTGTGATCCCCCGCGAGCGCGCGCTCGCCGGAAAGGTCGTGCCACCGGCACCGCCGCGCCGACCACGGAAAGATCCTGCATCATCTTGACACCAGGCCGGGTGAGCCCGGCCGATTACCATCAGCCTGTGGCCATGACGTACGGGGCGGCGGGCAGCGTCAGTGCTGAGGCTGCGGCTCCGGCGCTGGATACCTGCTGCGAAAACCGCACGCCGACCACGGCAGCTCACCCAGATGAGCGATGGTTGCGAAACGCCCGTTACGCGCGCTGGCTCGCCTGGGCGTCGCTGGGCTGGATGGCCGCCGAAGGCGTCGTTGGCCTGGCCGCGGGGTTCGCGGCGGGGTCGATCGCCCTGGTGGGCTGGGCGCTGGGCAGCGGCATCGAGGGACTGGCCAGCGTGATCGTCGTCTGGCGCTTCACCGGATCGCGGACGCTGTCCGAGACCGCCGAACAGCGAGCGCAAAGGGCCGTCGCCGTCAGCTTCTGGCTGCTCGCCCCCTATATCGCGATCGAAGCCATCCACGACCTGGCCGCACATCACCCGGCCGCTGCCACGCCAGTCGGCATCGTCCTCACCGCATCGAGCCTGGTGATCATGCCTATCCTCGGCATCGCCAAGCGCCGCCTTGGCGGGCGGCTCGATTCCAGGGCCACGGCCGGGGAGGGCACCCAGAACCTGCTGTGCGCCGCCCAGGCCGCCGGGGTCCTGCTCGCCCTGGTCGTGGTCGCCGTCTGGCCGGGCGGGTGGCCGATCGACCCCATCATCGCCCTCGGCGTTGCCGCCTGGTCAGCCTGGGAAGGAAACCGGGCCTGGCGCGGCGCAAACTGCTGCTGGGCAGACGGAATCGCAGCGCAGACGAGTCAAGATCATCCGTGCCCTTGACGTGCCGTGGGGCAGGCGAGCAAGAAGGCCAGTTACAAGATCGTAACTGGCCTCTGACCTGAAGTGGGGGAGGGTGCCCCTACCCCCTCCACTTTCAATCTATAGCGTGCCGGGGGGCTTGCCGCAAGACCCGGGTCATGCCGCATAATCGCTGGTCGAGACCAGAACGTGCGGAAAAGAAGGTAGCGACATGCGTGCGTTGTTGCCGGCGCATGGGGCGCGCGGGGACGTCGAACCGGTGGTGGGACCCTCGGTGCGGTCGCGGGCACCCGGCGCACAGGTGCGGGCGGGCGCGCCGCCCGACTGCGTTGACCGGCCAGTCTCCGCGTGAACCACGCGGGATCGTCGAGCCAGGACCCAGAACACGAGAACCTGCAAGCCCGCCAACCCTGGACTGCCAAGGCCACGCCGCCCAGGTCAGGCGGAGCGCAGCTCATCATGGCCACCAGGCTCATCACGCCGGTCCAGGCGCCTTGCCGCGCGCGATGGCCGCGTGCGACCTCAGATCGGAGCTGATGACGTGAGCCCGTTGACCACCAGTGCGTTTGACCTTCCCGAGCGCCTCGCCGCCAAGGCCGACCCGACGCTGATCGCCGCCGATGAGCAGCACTTCGCGGCCCTAGCGGAGAGTCTCGAGCAGACCATCGCCGACCTGTCCGATCGGCTCGATGCCGAGCGCAGGGCGCCTGGCGGCATCGGCCAAGAGGCTATGGACCGGGACATGGAGATCCACCGCCTGACCGCTCGCCTGCGTGCCCTGCGTCGCTTCGGTTTGGACCTGTGCCTTGGGCGCATCGTCGGCGCAGACGGTCCCGAGCCCGTATACGTCGGACGGCTTGGCCTCAGGGACGGAGCGGGTCGTCAGCTGTTGGTCGACTGGCGTTCCCCCGCGGCTGAGCCGTTCTTCGGAGCGACCCATGCCAACCCGATGGGCCTGGTGAGCCGCCGCAGGTATCGCTGGACCCACGGCCGGGTCAGCGACTACTGGGACGAGGTGTTCACCCCGGACGGGTTGGAAGGGCACGCCGCGCTCGACGACCAGTCCGCCTTCATCGCCAGCCTCGGCGCCAATCGGTCGGCCCGGATGCGGGACGTGCTCGGCACCATCCAGGCCGACCAGGACGCCATCATCCGGGCCGGATCCCGCGGCGCTCTCGTCGTCGACGGCGGTCCGGGCACGGGCAAGACCGTCGTTGCCCTGCACCGCTCCGCTTACCTTCTCTACGCCGACCCTCGCCTCGGCCACCGCCGCGGCGGATTGCTGTTCGTGGGCCCGCACCAGCCCTACCTGGCCTACGTCGGCGACGTTCTCCCGAGCCTTGGAGAGGAGGGGGTGCAGATCTGCACGCTGCGCGACCTCGTCGCCGAGGGAGCCGGGGCAGCGATCGAGACCGACCCGGACGTGGCCCGCCTGAAGTCGTCCGCGGACCTGGTGAAGGCGATCGAGCCTGCCGTCAGGTTCTACGAGCGGCCGCCGACCAGCGGGATGACGGTCGAGACCCCCTGGTCCGACATCTGGCTCAGCGCCGACGGCTGGGCCGAGGCGTTCGAAGCACCAGAACCCGGTACACCGCATAACGAGGCGCGCGAGGCGATCTGGGAGGGGCTGCTCGCGATCCTGATGGACTCCCGCGACAACGACGTCCCCGCTGACCTGCTCCGCAAGTCGCTGCTGCAGAACCGGGAGCTGCGCATGGCTCTCAATCGCGCGTGGCCGCTGATCGAACCGGCTGACCTTGTCGGAGACCTGTGGTCGGTATCCGCCTACCTGCGGATGTGCGCTCCCTGGCTCGGCCCCGATGACGCCGCGAGGCTGCAGCGCGCGGACGCTCAGGCCTGGACGGTGTCCGACCTGCCGCTGCTGGACGCAGCACGGCAACGGCTCGGCGATCCGCAGGCGTCACGACGCAAGCGCCGGCATGACGCAGCCGTCGCCGCCGAACGGGAGCAGATGGCCCGGGTGGTGGACGACCTTATCGAGGCGGTCGACGACGAGTACGGCGTCGGCCTGGTGACGATGCTGCGGGGCGAGGACTTCCAGGACGCCCTGATCGACCAGGCCGCACTGCCCGCCGCCGCCCCGGACCTGCTCGCCGGCCCGTTCGCGCACATCGTCGTTGACGAGGCCCAGGAACTGACCGACGCCGAATGGCAGATGCTGCTCGCCCGCTGCCCCTCCCGCAGCTTCACCATCGTCGGGGACCGCGCCCAGGCCAGGCACGGGTTCACCGAATCGTGGCAGGAACGGCTCGAACGCGTCGGGTTCGACCGGATCACGCTGTCCTCGCTCACAATCAACTACAGGACGCCGGAAGAGGTCATGGCAGAGGCCGAGCCGGTCATCCGGGCCGTGCTCCCAGACGCCAACGTGCCCACCTCCATCCGCGGCAGCGGCCTCCCGGTCATACACGGTTCGGTTTCCGAGCGGGACGCGATCCTCGACGCCTGGCTGGCCGCGAACGCCGAGGGGATCGCCTGTGTCATCGGCGATCCCACGTTCCGGGCGACATCCCGCGTCCAGTCACTGAGCCCGGAACTGTCGAAGGGGCTCGAGTTCGACCTCGTCGTCCTCATCGACCCAGAGACGTTCGGCACCGGCATCGAAGGAGCGGTCGACCGCTACGTCGCGATGACCCGGGCGACCCAGCGACTCGTCATTCTCACCAGCTCCGGACAGGGATGAGCGTCATTCCCTGGCAAGCATGGCGGCGGCTTGGCGCTCCATGTCCAGGTACGGCTCGCCGCTCACGTCAACGGCGACCCGCCTGATGGTGCCGCCCGTGAACCTGTACGGCGGCTCGCCCGGGTAGTCGCTGGTGACGGCGGCGCCACTGTCGCGGCCGACACACAGGCCTTCGCCAGCGAGCTCGAAGTAGCCCGGCTGGGTCTTGATGCGCCCCTCGCCGACCTTGCGGTCCCCGTGGTAGAGGGACAGGACGCCGGTGGCCACGCCGGGCGGGTCTTCACCGTCCTTGTCGAAGGATGCGGACAAGATCAGGTTCTCCCCCGTCGGCAGGTCCTCAGTGGCGTCGATCTTCTGCTCGAACATGCCGACGAAGTTGTAGGCGTAGTGCAGCCGGTTGTCCTTCACGTACAGCGCGTGCCCGCCGAACCAGGACCCGTGGGCGAAGAGCACACCCTCCGCGCCGGGGCCGGGGACGTCCACCAGGGCGCCGATGGTGTAGGAGCGGTTGCGGATGTTCACCGCCTGGTGCTCGGGGACGTCGGCGACGTCGGGGTAGTAGGTGTAGCGACTGCGGGGACTGGCCAGCTGCGGCCGCGGGGTGCTGAGGATCTCCAGCGGGGACCGGTCGTCGAGCGGGAAGGCGCCGTTGGCGCCGGCCTCGGCGAACCACAGGTTCACCATCTCGCGCAGCTTGTCCGGCTGCTCGGCGGACAGGTCGTGCAGCTCGGACCGGTCGGTGTCGGTGTGGTACAGCTCCCAGGTGTCGTCGTTGAAGTTGCTCCAGCCGCTGATCGTGGGGTGGGTGGTGACCGCTTTCCAGCCGTCGTGCCAGATCCCGCGCGAGCCGAGCATCGAGTAGAACTGGGTCTTGCGTGCCGACGGCGCCGACGGGTCGTCGAAGCTGTACCGCATGCTCACCCCGTCGAACGGGACCTGAACGTATCCCTTGATCGCCTCGGGTGGTGTGACATCCAGCAGATCGAGGACCGTGGGGGCAATGTCGATCGCGTGATGGTACTGGTGCCGGATCTCCCCGCCGTGGCCCAGCACCGAGGGCCAGGCGATGATGCATGGATCCGCGGTGCCGCCGTTGAACTCATAACGCTTCCACATCTTGAACGGCGTGTTGAACGCCATCGCCCATCCGTTGCAGTAATGGTTGTAGGTCTTTGGCCCGCCCAGCTCGTCGATCATGGCCAGGTTCCGCTGCAGGTCGTCCGGGATGCCGTTGAAGAAGATGTTCTCGTTCACCGAGCCGTCCGGGCCGCCCTCGCCGGATGCGCCGTTGTCCGAGACCACGATCACCAGCGTGTTGTCCCGCTGCCCGGTGTCTTCCAGGTAGTCAAGCAGCCGCCCGATGTGATGATCGGCGTGCGACAGGAAGCCGGCGTACACCTCGGCCATCCGGCAGAACAGCCGCCGCTCATCCGCCGACAGGGAGTCCCACGGCTTGGTGTAATCCAGCGGAGGGAACGGCTGGCCGTCCGGACCGCGGCGGGTCTCGGGGGTGCCGATCGGGTTGACCGGCGGAAGCTCGGTGTCGTCGGGGACGATGCCGAGCTCCTTCTGACGGGCAAGGGTCTGTTCGCGGATCGCCTCATAGCCGATGTCAAAACGGCCCCGGTACCGGTCGATCCACTCCTGCGGGACGTGGTGCGGCGCGTGCGCCGCGCCCGGCGCGTAGTACAAGAAGAACGGCTTGCCCGGCGCGACCGCCTTGGCGTCCTTGATGAATTCGATCGCCTTGTCGGTGATGTCCTCGGTGAAGTGGTAGCCCTCCTCCGGTGACTTCGGCTGATCCACCGGGTGGTTGTCGTAAACCAAGTCCGGGTACCACTGGTTGGTCTCAGCACCCAGGAACCCGTAGAACCGCTCGAATCCCCGGCCGGTCGGCCAGTTCCGCCGGGTCGCGGCCAGGTTCATCTCATCGGTGGGGCACAGGTGCCACTTGCCGACCATGTAGGTGTTCCAGCCGCGCTCACCCAGGATCTCCGGCACCATCCCGTTCTGCGGCGGGATCGTGCCGCTGGCATTCGGAAACCCGACCGCCGCCTCGGTGATGCACGCCATCGAATTGCGGGTGTGGTTGCGCCCGGTCAGCAGGCACGAGCGGGTCGGCGAGCACAGCGCCGTGGTATGCCACTGGGTGAACCGCACCCCGCCGTCGGCGATCCGGTCGATGTTCGGCGTCTCGACCGGGCCGCCGTAGCAGTCCATGGCCGAGTACCCGACATCGTCGAGGACGATGTACACGACGTTCGGCGCGCCGTCGGGCGCCCTGGGCGGCTCGAACGGCGCCCAGTCCGGCACCGAATCCCGGATGTCGACGTTAATCGTCCCTTTGTACGGCACGCTCATGCTCGCTCCGCTCGCCGACCTGGGCAGAAATCCCGTCGGCTAATCGTCATACCGGACGGGCGCCTGCCCATCACCCGCCGAGGGTGACCAACGACCTGCCACCACGACGCACGCACGCGACCATCACGTGCTGACGGCGCCAACGGGTGATGGCAAGAAATCGTGAGCGCGTTACCGTCATGGGAACAACCTCGGGGAGGTCACCTTGAGCACAGGCCAGGACCGCAGCGGCGCGAGCGGGAGGTTGCAGCAGGCGCCGGGTGACCCCGGTCCCCGCAGGTACGGCAATCCTTTACTCGCCCCATCCGGCAGAACGGGCGAGGAATCCAGCCGAAGGAGGGCGACATGACCATGGCCGACCTCACCATCCGCCCATTCGAGGTCCACGTGCCAAACGAGGACCTGACGGACCTTCGGCGGCGCATCGCGGCCACGCGCTGGCCGCCCAGGGAGCTCGTCGCCGATCCGTCGCAGGGCGTACAGCTGGCGCCGATCCAGGAGCTGACGCGCTACTGGGCGACCGACCACAACTGGCGCACGTGCGAGGCGGAGCTGAACGCACTCCCGCAGTTCACGACCGAGATCGATGGGCTCGGCATCCACTTCATCCACGTCAAGTCGCGCCACGAGAACGCGTTGCCGTTGATCATCACGCACGGCTGGCCCGGCTCGGTCATCGAGCTGCTCGGAGTCGTCGGCCCGCTGACGGACCCGGCCGCACAGGGCGGCGCCGCCGAGGACGCCTTCGATCTCGTCATCCCGTCGCTGCCCGGCTACGGCTTCTCGGCAGCACCGGCGTCAGTCGGCTGGGATCCCGGCCGCACCGCACAAGCGTGGGCGGAGCTGATGAGCCGGCTCGGCTACACCCGCTACGTCGCCCAGGGCGGTGACGTCGGCGCCGCCGTTACCGACGCGATGGCGATCCAGGCGCCGGACGGCCTGGCGGGCATTCACCTCAACTTCCTGCGAAGGCCCCCGACCGACGTTCTGGCGGCGCTCCTGGGCCGCGCGCCCGTGCCCGCAGGCTTTACGGCGGACGAACGGGTGGCGTTGGATGCGTTCGGGATGCAGGCCAGGAAGGGTTATGCCGCTGAGCAGGGCCAGTCGCCGCAGACGATCGGCTACGCCCTGACGGATACGCCCGCCGGGCTGGCGGCCTGGATGCTCGACCACGACACCGACAGCTACGAGAAGATCTCTCGTGCCTTCGCTGGCGGGCAGGCCTCCGGAGGCCTGACCCGCGACCACATCCTGGACAACATCACGCTGTACTGGCTCACCGGCACCGCGACCTCGGCCGCGCGGATGTACTGGGAGAGCGGGCGAAGCGCCGCCGCCGCGGCCGGGCAGCCGCCACCGGAGGTCTCGCTCCCAGTCGCCTTCACAGCGTTCCCCGGCGAGATCTTCCAGGCCCCGCGGACGTGGGTGGAAAAGGTCTACCCCAACCTCATCTACTTCAACAAGGCCGACAGGGGCGGCCACTTCGCAGCCTGGGAAGAGCCGGACCTGTTCGCCGCCGAAATCCGGGAGGCGTTCAGATCACTGCGTTAGCCGGCGTGCGGTTCGGGAGTAGTCGCGCCCGGCTGGCGCCCGCATGGGTGATGTCGTCCAGGTTGCTGCTGCCTTCCGCCCGGCTGCGGTGGCCGCATAGGCCGGCTCACGGTGGGCCTTGCGATAGCGTGGGACGCCCGCAACCTTGATCACCCAAACGGGAGTCAATCATGCGACTCAGCGCCCGCAACCAGATCCCGGCCAGGGTCACCAGCATCACCACCGGCGAGGCGATCGCCAACGTCGAGCTTGATGCCAATGGAGTGCGCCTGGTGGCCTCCATCACCGTGGAGGCGGTCCGCGACCTCGGCCTCGCCGAAGGCAGCCAGGTCACCGCCGTGATCAAGGCATCCGAGGTCATCCTCGCCACCGGCGACTGACGCCAGTAGCCTCATCGTCGGCGTCTCTCGTCAGCTACTGGAGCCCCGAGCGGACGGACGTGATGCGCTGCGTGTTGAAGCCGAGCCAGTGCATCCGGCCCACGTAACGCGCGTGCTCGACCTTGAGGCAGCGGTCCATGATCACTGTCACGCCACCGTCCTCGGCGATCCGCGCGCCCTCCTCGTTGATCACGCCGAACTGGCACCAGAGCGTATCGGCGTGGATCGCCACGGCTTCCCGTGCTATCCCCGGCAGCGCGTCCGGCGCGCGGAAGACGTTCACGACGTCCACCGGCACGGGTATGTCCGTCAGGCTCGCGTAGCACGCCTCCCCGAAGATCTCGGCCTCGCGGGGGTTCACCGGGATCACCCGGTAGCCGTGCCGCTTGAGGTAGTAGCCAACGAAGTTGCTGGCCCGCAGCTCGTTGCCCGACAGGCCCACGACCGCGATCGTCTTGGCGGTGTGGAGCACGCGCTGGATCGTCAACGGGTCCTGGTATCGCCCGAGATCGGTCATGCCGTCGCTACCTTCTTCCCACTGTCGCGGCGACCCGCTCGAAACCCTGCTCCAGATCCCAAATCAGATCGTCGACGGACTCCGTGCCAACCGACAGCCGCACCGTCCCAGGCCCGACGCCGGCCGCCCGCAGCTCGTCGTCGCCCAGCTGACGGTGCGTCGTGCTGGCGGGGTGGATGATCAGGCTCTTCGCGTCGCCGACGTTCGCCAGATGGGACCAGAGCGTCACCCCGCTGATGAGGTCCTGCCCGCCAGCCCGGCCTCCGGCGCAGTCGAACGAGAACACCGCACCCGCACCGCCCGGCAGGTACTTCTCAACGAGCGATCGGTACTTGCTCCCGGGCAGGCCGGGGTAGGTCACGTTCGACGCCAGCTCGTGCGACTCCAGGAACGCCGCGACCACTCGCGCGTTGTCGACGTGGCGTTCCATCCGCAGCGACAGCGTCTCGAGCCCCTGCAGGAACAGGAAGGCGTTGAGCGGTGCGAGCGCCGCGCCGAGATCGCGCAGGGTCTCGGCGCGGAGCTTCATCAGATAGCCGTACGTTCCGAACGTCTCGTGGAATTGCAGGCCATGGTAGGCCGGCGACGGATCAGCGACCACGGGAAACCGCCCGTTGGACCAGTTGAACGTGCCAGCATCGACGGCGACGCCGCCGATGCTCGTGCCGTGGCCGCCGATGAACTTGGTCGCCGAGTGGATCACGATGTCGGCACCCCATTCGATCGGGCGGCACAGGTACGGCGTCGCGAATGTGTTGTCCACGATCAGCGGCAGCTCGTGCTCGTGTGCGATGGACGCTACAGCCTCGATGTCCAGGACGTTCCCGGCCGGGTTGCCGATGGTCTCGCCGAAGAACGCCTTTGTGTTGGCGCGGACCGCCTTCCGCCACGCACCCGGATCGTCGGGATCGACCCACGTCAGCTCCACGCTCATTTTGCGCAGCATGTGCTTGAGCTGATTCACCGTCCCGCCGTAGAGCGCCGTGGACGAGACGACGTGGTCGCCCGGCTGCAGCAGCGTGAAGAGCGCCGCGGCCTGCGCGGCGATCCCGCTGGCGAACGCCACCGCCCCACAGCCGCCCTCGAGGTTCGCCACCCGCTCCTCGAACACCGCCACGGTCGGGTTCATGATGCGCGAGTACGTGTTCCCGTACTCCTGCAGGTTGAAGTACGCCGCCGCTGACTCCGGGTCCTCGAACACGTAGCTGGTCGTCTGGAAGATCGGCACGGCCCGCGCGCCCGTGTTCGGGTCGGGCCGTTGCCCAGCGTGCAGCTGCCGTGTCTCGAAGCCAAACGCGCGGGCTTCCTCGGGCTGGGAGGGTTTGTCGGTCACAAAGGCCCCTTCCTCAACGTCATCCGCCGACTTCGTCGTCAACCGCTCGCCCCGCCTTCGGCCAGGCTGTGTTCGCTCAAAAACTGGCGGATTATCGGCGTCTGCCGCGCTTCCTCGAGCAGGAAGCAGTCGTGGCCGTACGGCGCCTCGATCACGTGGAACTCGACCGGCTTGCCGCCGGCGCGGAGCGCATCGGCGACCTCCCCCGACGCAGATGGCGGGTACAGCCAGTCGGAGCTGAACGCGATCAGCAGCGTGCGCGCCGAAACGCCTTCGAGCGCCTGCGCGAGCGATCCGCTGCCGTGCTGGCGCGCGAGATCGAAATAGGTCAGCGCGCGCGACGTGTAGAGATAGGTGTTGGCGTCGAAGCGCTTGACGAACGAGTCGGCCTGATGGCGCAGGTAGCTCTCGACCTGGAACTCCGGCTCGGTGATCGTGTAGCGGATGTCGTCGGCGAACTGCAGCCGCCGGCCGAACTTGTCGCCCAGCGCCAGTGCGGACAGGTACGTGACGTGGCCCACCATCCGTGCCACTCCCATGCCGGCATCGGGCGCGCGGCCGGTGCCGTAGTAATCGCCGCCCTGCCAGGCCGGATCGCGCATGATCGCATCGCGCGCGATCGCGTTCCAGGCCACACCCTGCGGGTGGAGAGCGTGCGTGCTGGCGATCGGCACGACGGCATCGACCTGATCGGGAAACAGGATCGCCCACTCAAGCGCTTGCATCCCGCCGAGCGAGCCGCCGGCTACCGCCGCGAGCCGCTCGATACCAAACGCGTTCAGAAACGAACGCTCGGTCCGCACCATGTCCGCGACGGTGATCACGGGGAAGTCCGGCCCGTACGGCTTGCCTCTCGCCGGGTCGACCGACGACGGCCCCGTCGTCCCGCGGCATCCGCCGAGCAGGTTCGTGGAGACCACGAAGAAGCGGTCCGTGTCGAACGCCTTGCCGGGGCCGATCATCCCGTCCCACCAGCCCAGACCTTTGCGGGCCGCGCCGTCGCGATCCTCGGCCCCGAACCCGTCGCGCGTGCTCTCTTCGGGCGGCGCCTTGGCGAAGCCCGCCGCGTGGGCGTCACCGCTGAGCGCATGGCACACCAGGATGACGTTGTCTTGCCGGGGTGAGAGAGCGCCGTAGGTCTCGTACGCCACGCGGATCGGGTACAGCTCTCGCCCGCAGTCGAGCCGCACCGGCTCCGGCAGGTCAAGGTACTGTGTTTCGACCGTGCCGACCGAGCCGGCCGCGAGCGTCGAGGCTGGCTCCGCCATGGGGGCTATGGTAACCCGACCTGGCCCTTGTTATTGTCAATCATCTCCATAGGAAATCTAGGGAAAGGTCCAGGGGGTATCGCGGCATGACTACAGTCGCCAACGGAGTCAACGTGCAGGCACTGCTCGAGGCGCGCGAAGTGCTGAAGGGTGCGCCGGAGGCCGCCCAGTTCACCTGGCGTGCGTCCGCCACGTGGCAGAGCGGCGTCCACAGCACGATCAAGGTCCAGAGCTTCTTCGGCCTCGGGGAGGAGCAAAGCCACCAGGAACAGTGGGCGTTCGAAGCCGACCACCCCGAGGTCTTCGCGGCGGAGGACAACGGCATCACGCCGATCGAGTACCTCCTCGTCGGTTTGGCGAGCTGCCTGACGGCGGGCGTGGCGTCCGTCGCGCAGAACCGCGGCATCCAGCTGCGCTCGGTCGAGTCCACGGTCGAGGGCGCGCACGACGTCCGCGGGATCCTCGGCGCCGACAGTGACGTGCGCAACGGCTTCAACGACATCAAGGTGACGTTCACGATTGACGCGGACGCGTCGAAGCAGGAGATCGAGGCGCTGGTCGCCCAGTCCCAGAAGCGCTCCGCCGTGTTCGACGCTCTCACGAACCCCACGAACGTCACCGTCGAGGTCGCCTGAGGAGCCAAGCCATCGAGCAGACCACCACGGTCGTCATCGGCGCGGGGCACGTCGGCCTGGCCGCGAGCCACTTCCTGAGCGACCGGTCGATAGATCACGTCGTGCTCGAGCGCGGCGAGGTTGCGAACTCCTGGCGACACGAACGCTGGGACTCGCTGCGGCTGCTCACTCCCAACTGGCAAAGCCGGCTGCCGGGCCTTCGCTATGAAGGCCCGGATCCGGACGGCTACATGACGGTGGGTGAGGTGACGGCGTTCATCGAGCGCTTCGCCGAGGTCTCACGTGCTCCCGTCCGGACCGGCGTGAACGTCACGTCGGTGCGACGCGCCGGCGACGGATACGACATGACGACGAGCCGCGGCGAGATCCGCTGCCGGGCGGTGGTCATAGCAAGCGGCGCCTGCAATGAGCCGTGGGTGCCGCCGTTCAGCGAGGCGGTGCCGGCGTCCGTCGAGCAGCTGACGCCGTTCGACTACCGCGACCCCGCCCAGCTCCCCGACGGTGGCGTGCTCGTGGTGGGAGCCTCGGCGACCGGCGTGCAGCTGGCCGCCGAGCTGAGGCGGTCGGGCCGGCCGGTGACCGTCTCGGTGGGGGAGCACGTGCGGTTGCCGCGCATGTACCGGGGACGTGACGTGCTGTGGTGGATGGACGCGTCGGGCGTGTGGGACCAGCGGTACGACGAGGTCGAGGATCTCACCCGGGCCCGGCGGCTGCCCTCACCCCAGCTGGTCGGGACTCCTGACCGGACCACGCTCGATCTCAACGTGCTCGCCTCGATGGGCGTCGAGATGGTGGGCCGCTGGGCGGCGGTGCGCGACGGCCGCGCGCTGTTCTCCGGCGGCCTGCGTAATGTGTTCTCGCTCGCGGACCTGAAGATGGAGCGGCTGCTGGACACGTTCGACGAGTGGGCCAAGACGGACGGGTATGACGCTGAGGTCGGCCCTCCCGAGCGTTTCGCGCCAACACGCGTACCCGATGCGACGCGGTTGCAGCTTGACCTGCGAAGCGGCGAGATCCGCGCGATCGTGTGGGCGACGGGCTTCCGGCCTGCCTATGGGTGGATTGACGTGCCCGTGATCGATGCGAAGGGCCAGCTGAACCACGAGGGCGGCGTGGTCGACAGCCCAGGGCTGTACGCGCTGGGGCTGCCGGTGCTGCGGCGGCGCAGGTCCACGTTCATTTGCGGTACCGAGGACGACGCTCGTGAGGTGATCGGGCACCTCGCGTGGTTCCTGGGCGCCACCAGTGCGGCGCGATGAGTACGCGTGCCGCGTGCCGTCATACCCAGCATGACGTACGCACCGGTTAACGGCCTGCAGCTCTACTACGAGATCCGCGGCAGCGGGAGGCCACTCGTGCTGCTCCACGGTGGCCTGTTGACCGTCGACCTCAATTTCGGGGCGTTGCTCGAACCCCTCGCGGCGAGCAGGCTGGTGATCGCGGTGGAGCTCCAGGGCCATGGGCGCACCGCCGACACCGGCCGCGAGATGACGATCGAGGCGCTGGCCGGTGACGTCGTCGCGCTGCTCGACCGGCTGGGGATCGAGCAGGCCGATCTGTTCGGGTTCAGCCTCGGCGGTCTGGTCGCGTATGCGGTCGCGCTCGGCGCGCCCACCCGGGTCGGCAAGCTGATCGTCGCATCGGCGGACGCCCACCGCCCACCGGGCCGGGAGAGCGTGCCCCCCGGCGACGACCGCCTGCCGACACCGGGCGACTTTCGGGCGTGGCGCGACGCCTACGAGGAGGTCGCTCCCGACCCCGGCCACTTCGACGAGTTCGCGGCCAAGACGTCGGCGCTGGTGCACGAGTTCCCCGGGTGGACCGACGAGCTGCGCTCGCTGCACGTGCCGACCCTGATGATGTTCGGGGACCGCGATTTCTCACCGTTGCCCGATGTGGTGGAGCTGTTCGAACTCCTGCCGAATGCGCAACTCGCCGTGCTCCCCGGGACCACGCACGTCGGCGTGATACGGCGGCCCCGTGAAGTGTTCGCGTTGATCACGCCGTTCCTCGACGCGCGCTGAGCGGCGGTGATGTGGGCGCCAGTGCGGTCGGACCGCTGCACGCCCGGCGGGAGGGGCGCAATGACGCCACGGGCCTGCCTTGACCTCGCCTCAGTTTGAGGCTCGCCTGGGTGAAGCGCACCCGCGGTAAGCGCAGTACCGTTCGCCCTATGAAAGGCGCGGCCCACTCGGCTCGCTGATGGGGACGCCGCCAGGTCTCGTGAAAAGGGGGATCGTCATGAACTCGCTTTCGGCCCTTCCCACCCCGGAGGGTCCCGGCTCGGTGTCCGGGGCGCCGAACCTGCCAGCAGGGTTCACCGACACGTTCACCAGCCGGTACGTCGAGACCGGTCAGCTGCGCCTGCATGCGGTCACCGGAGGCGACGGGCCGCCGCTGCTGCTGGTCCACGGCTGGCCCCAGACCTGGTACGCCTGGCGCATGCTGATGCCGGCCCTGGCCCGCGACTACTCCGTCGTGGCGGTCGACCAGCGCGGTATCGGCCTGTCCGACAAACCGCAGGACGGATACGACACCGCCACCCTCGCCAACGACATGATGGCGCTGATGGACGCGCTCGGCCACCCACGGTTCGCCATGTACGGAACCGACGTCGGAATGCCGATCGCCTACGCCCTGGCCGCCGATCACCCGGACCGGCTCGACCGGCTGGCCGTCTCCGAGGCCCCCCTCCCGGGGATCTCCCCCTCACCGCCCCTGTTCCTCCCACCGCTGCTCAACGAGCGGCTGTGGCACCTCGCCTTCTGCCAGCTTCCGGCGGTGAACGAGCAGCTCGTCACCGGGCGGGAGGAGATCTTCTTCGGCGCGGAGTTCGACGCCTCGGCCGGGACGAACAAGCTGCCCGACTACGCGGTCAGGTATTACATCGACACGCTCGCCTCCAGCGCCGACCACCTGCGCTGCAGCTTCGGGTTCTACCGCGCGATCCCGACCAGCAGCGTGCAGAACGAGCAGCGCAAGACCCGGCGGCTGACCCTGCCGGTCCTGGCGATGGGCGGATCGGAGAGTTCCGGTGAGGGGGTCGGGAACACGATGAGGCTGGTCGCGGACGACGTGCAGAGCCTGGTCATTCCGGGCTCCGGCCACTGGGTCGCCGAGCAGGCGCCGGAGGAGCTGCTGGCCGCCCTGACCGCGTTCCTGGCCCCATACCGGGACCGGCCGGCCGCGGCACCCAACCCGTAAGCGACATGCCGCTGAGGACCAGCCCGCGGAAGGCGGGATCGTGAGGCTGCGTCACTTGGGAGGGTGACTGTCATGCGCTGATTTCTTTGCGAAGCACGTGGCCTACGCGAACATCATGCCGACACGCCCGCAAACGCTGTACGGGCTGGCGGACTCACCGGCGGATCTAGCGGCGTTCATGCTTGACCACGGCGACGGCACCGGCCAGCCGGGGCTCGTCGAACGGGTTCTCCAGGGAACTCTGCAGAGCGCCCTTACCGGGGACGACCTCCTCGACAACGTCACGCTCTATTGGCTGACGAATACCGGGGGTTTCCGCGGCTCGTCTCTATTGGGAAAACAAGGCAGACTTCTTCAATGCCAAGAACATCTCGATTCCGTTTGCCATGAGCGTCTTTCCCGACGAGCTCTATCAAGCCCCGCGGAGCTGGGCAGAGCGCGCGTATCCCAACAACCTCCTCCACTACAACAGGCTCGACCGAGGCGGCCACTTCGCCGCCTGGGAGCAGCCGCAGCTCTTCTCAGAAGAGATGCGCGCCAGCTTCCGGTCACTGCGCTAGATGACCGTGTCCTAACGTCTGCACCTGCCCTTGCCAGACGGTGGGACCCGTGGCCCGGACTGCGGGCCACGGGTCCCACCGAACCGCATGGCCGTGCGTGATTGCGGCGTCCCCGCCCCTCCGCCGGAACCATTCCTGGCTGGCCAGCTTCGGAACGGGGAGCGCCTAGGTTAGCTCAGCCGATCAGAGGTTGCCCGAGAGCAGCGTGAAGCCGTCACTCACGAGGTTGACAGGCCTGAGCAGTCTCGGCGGGGCGCTGGTGCCGCTGCCGGTGTCCACGACCTTGGTGATTACCATGCGCGTGAGCCCTGATCGGTTGAGGAGGGCCCAGCCCGGGTCGTCCCGCACCGAGGTCTGGCGGAAAGTCACCAGCCTGTTGACCGCCGGCTCGGTCAGCTGCGCCTGCACGCCGTTGGAGCCGATGCCCGCCAGGCGGAACCCGAGGAACGAGAAGCCGCCGAAGGTGTCGGACCCGCCGGTGAGCGTGGTCAGGTCCTCGTCGGTGAAGAACACCGTGCCATTCGGGCGCTGCGTGATAGCCAGGAACACCGTGTGGCCAGCTGGGACCGAGTCGATTTTCGTCGCCCCGGCCGTGGTCATCGAGCTAAGGCAGTTCGCCGTGCTGTGTATGTGGTTGGCGTAGATGTCAAACACGCTAGTGTTCGGGTTCCACCTCGCGAACAGGACCGCCGACTCAGTGAGGGGCCGCAGCGAATTCGCCCGGCACAGCTCGACGCCGAGGTTGACCGCAGTGGTCTCGGCACGCTGCCGCAAGAAGAACTGAGTGCGGACGCCGGTCACGCGGTCACCATTAGCCAACCGGTGGGCGTTTGGCACCGAGTAGTATCCCGCCCACCCGGTGTTGTTGAAGACCGTCGTGGGCGAAACCACCGCCCCCGCTGGGACCGCGGCCAGCGCCAGGCCGGCTACGGAGCCAGCGGTGGCAATGGCCAGGATGCCCGCGCGTGCCCATCCGGACAGCGAGCGGACGGCACGCAGCATGGCATGCCCTGGGTTGTACGACATCAATCCCCCTCCCCGTTGTTGGACGGATCCACAATGATCCCCAACTGCCGTGACGATACCTCTTGGCGGCCAATGAGGCCAGAGGCTTCAGGTACCCGATCCTGTAACCACGGGATCGGTATCGCTGTCGCGAGGCTGTGCAATCGTTCTTCCGCTGCACCGCCGTTCGCGTCCATTCAGCTGTACATCAGCCCACGTGTGCAGGGTTCGCCAGCCACCTCGGTGATGCCGATCCTGGCCGGCGCCGCGGTGAGCTCAGCGCCGAATGCGCCGGCGCCGCCGAGGTAGTCGAAGTCGGCGAAAGTGGCTTTGCGGGGACGCCCCGCAAAGCGAACGGGGCGCGGCCGTCATTACCGCCTGGTCCACGATCCCGGTCCGCACGACATACGGGAGTTGCTTGACCGCTATTTGGTGTTCAGTTTGCAGTACATCGCCGCCAGCCCGGCTCACCGTGCCCTCCTCTTCGGGGCACTCGACGAGTTCCCCGGCGCTGTGTACGTTCACGCCTTCGCCGTGGCCGCGCTGCCCGGGGACGTGACGGGTGGTGCGGAATGGGCCGCGTTCGTCGCCGAGCTCGGAGAAATCCGGGCTCTATCTCAACCGCGTTAGCCCTGGCGTTTCGCGCCGGCAGACCGACACGGCCCCGAGGTACGAAGAATTTCCTTGACCGTGAGGCAAGATCGAACTACCAAATGTATTGAGGGTCCCGGCAGGGCGGAGGTGCCGCGGTTGTGAGCACGAGGACCGCGACATTGGATCGCGAGAGACCGCTGGAGAGCGCGGCGGCCCCTCGCACGGGTCGGCGTGCGCGGCTGAGCGCGACCTGGGTGGTCATCGCCGGCGCGGTCATGGTGGCGCTGGCCCTGCGCGCCTACCAGCTCAGCCGCCCCGGCTTCCTGCTGGGGGTCACCGAATACGACGACGGGCCCTACTTCGGCAGCGCGGTGCGCCTGCTCCAGGGGAGCGTGCCCTACCACGACTTCGTCATGGTCCAGCCGCCGGGGATCACGTTGCTGATGACCCCGGCCGCGCTGCTGGCAAAGCTGACCGGTACCGCCGTGGGGATGGCCACCGGGCGGATCCTGACCGCTCTGGCCGGCGCAGCCGCGGTGGCCTTGGGCGGGCTCCTGGTGCGCCACCGCGGCGTCCTCGCGACGACGGTCACCTGCGGCGTCCTGGCCGTTTACCCGTCAAGCGTGGGGGCGGCGCACACGGTGCTGGTCGAGCCGTGGCTGGTCCTCTTCTGCCTGATCGGGCTGGTAGCGGTGTTCAACGGCGACTGGCCGACCGCCAGCCGCACGCGGCTGGCCTGGGGCGGGGCAGCATTCGGGTTCGCCGGAGCGGTCGAGGCCTGGGCGATCGTGCCGGCCCTCGTGATGCTGATCGTCTTGGGCTGGCCAGGGGGGTCGCGGGGGCGGCGGGCCGGGATCTACGCCGCCGGGGTCGCTGCCGGGTTCCTGGTGCCCGTGGTGCGGTTCGTGGCGGCGTCCCCCCAGGGGTTCTACGCCAGCCTGATCACGGCACAGATCGGCCCCCGGGCCCAACCCCAGCGGGTCAGGTTCTGGGTACGGCTGAGCGACATGACGGGGATCACGGACCTGCACCTGACCTCGCACGCGGCGGTCACCGTGATCGGGCTGGCGATCGCCGGGGCCGTCGCCATCCTGACCATCGCCGCGTGGCAGCTGACCCCCCAGTACCAGGCGGCCCTGGATGTCTTCGCGGTGGTCACCACCGTCGCGGTTGTGATCATGTTCCTGTGGCCCGACCAATTTCACTACCACTTCCCGGCATTCCTGGCGCCGTTCCTGGCCGTGACCATCGGCCTGTCCGCCGCCCGCCTCTCCGCGGCCTTCGCAGCCGCCCGGCCCGACATGACCTTCCTGGCCCGGTGGGTCGCGCCCGGCGTCACGGCAGCCGTCCTCATCGGCTTCGCCGCGCTGGACGCCCGCACGGAGACGCACCTTGGCTGGTACGGCAGCATGAGCAGCGCGGCCGCGGCCCGGATGCAGCGGATCGTCCCGGCCGGTGCCTGCGTCTTTACCGACCAGGCCTCTTTTCTGATCCTCGGGAACCGGTTCACCTCGAGCGTCCCCGGGTGCTCGCGCATGATCGACGGGCTCGGCACCGACCTCGCCCTGTCCGGCGGGCTCAAGCCGAGCACCGGTGCGGGCAGGGTGCCCGCCGTCGCGGCCATCTGGCGGGACGGCTTCGCCCATGCCCAGTACCTGTGGCTGACCACCCGGTCCAGCCGCCGCATCCCCTGGGACCCTTCGCTGCGCGCCTACGTCCGGGACCACTTTGTCCAGGTGCTGAAGGATGCCCGTGGCGACAAGCTGTACGCGCGCAGGGGCCTGCCTGGCAGCCACTGACCGGGTCACATGCGAGACGGGCTCGCACGTGATCATGATCTCAGCCGCAGGTGGTCGCCGACCACATCCTGAAGGCGGCTGGGGCCGTCGCTGATGCCAAGCCCACGGGCTGAGCAGGCTTTCCGGGTCGCGGTACCGCGCCGGCAGCCGCGAGCGGCAGACGCGACGGTCAGGATGCAAGCGCGCGCGTCGCGCGCGCCACGCATGTGCCACACCGGCACTGGATCCTGGGCCCGTCGCCGTGGCGGTCCGCGTGGCCGGCCCTCGCCACCAGGTGCACGGAGACGATCCCGCCCAGCACGATCCACCAGGGGATTGCCACGGCCAGCAGCCAGGCCTGCTGCTGCTCGGGCTCCTGGACGGCGAGCATGAACAGGAGCGGCCATCCCGCTACCAGGGGGACGGCGAACAGCAGGCCCAGGCCGACGCGCCAACGGCGGCAGCGCAACCCAGACATGAGCGTGTTCGCGAAGAGCGGCCAGATCTGCACGCCGGCCCGGACGAAGCCGGCCAGCACCAGCGCCCACGCCAGCGAGAACTCGACCAACAAGTACCGCACGACAAGGCGCATGACTGCCTCCGAGGGCCGGCGGACCTCGTGTGTGTGACCGGCCAGGACGCCGTCCCGTGGCTTCCATAGAACACCCTCGCGGCGCGCCAACACAACGCCGGTTCAGCACCTTCTCGTCGCCCTGGCTCGCGTGGCGCCGCCGGACGGATCGTCTACCCATATAGACCGGGATCGTCCTACCTAGATAGAATTCGCGTCATGGCGTACCGGCCGGGCTTCTCAGCGCAGACGCTGGCCGTCCTGGCGGATCTGTGCGCGACCCCGTCACGGTGGCGTCATGGCTACGGGATCGCCAGGGATACCGGGCTGAAATCGGGCACGCTGTACCCGATCTTGATCCGGCTCGCCGACCGTGGCCTGGTGGAGGCGCGTTGGGAGGATGAGCAGCCCGCCGGCCGGCCCCGGCGGCACCTGTACCGGCTGACGCCGGACGGGGTCGCGGCTGCCGCGGCGGCGACGGCACAGGCACCGTCCACCGACGGGACCCCGGCAAGGACCCGCGCCCGGGGCAGGCGGCGGGTCGCGGCGGGGTAACGCCATGGACTGGCTGACCCGTGTGATGACGGCGCTGCTGCGGCGCTCAGCCGGGCTGTTGCCAGCCGGCCGGCGTGTCTGGGCGGATGCGCTGCTGGCGGAGGCGGACGAGGTTCCGCCCGGGCGGCGCCGGCTAGCGTGGCTGGCCGGCGGCGTGCGGCTGACCGTGCGGGAGGCCTCGCTGGCCCGCAGGCTCGGATGCCCGGTGGCGTTCGCCGCGGCCGCGGCGGGCACGTTGTGGAGCGCGTGGTCCGGCCCGGCCGGTGACTCGGCCATCGTGCCGAACAGGGTCGAGGTGATCTCGCTCGCCGTGATTTTGGCTGGGCTGCCGTGGGCCATCCGACGGGCCCGGGGCCCGGCGGCGCGCGGCCGGCGGGCCCGGCTGGTGCGCACCCTCGGTTACGCGGCGCTGTTCGCCTTGGTCCTGGTCAGGACCGCCGTGGAACGGGTCGCCTATGCCCCGCCCAACAACGTGGGAGGGTCTGGCGCCTGGATGCGCGGGGCACTCTTCCTGGCGGTGATGGCCGGCTACGCGGCCGGGATGCTGGCGCTGACGGCGAGGCGGTCGCGGGCGGTCCCGGCCACCGTGGCCATCGGCACCGCGGCCGGCGCCGCCGTGGGCGTCGTGGCGTTCGCGCTGGGGCCGCTGGGATTCCCGCTTCGCTTCACGGGTCCCTGGCCGGCGGGCCTGTACGACGCGGCGATGGTCCTGGGTGTGCTGCTGGCGCTCTGTGCTCCCGTCGCGGCGGGGCTGGCGGCCGCCCGGCGGGCCGATCACGCCGAGCCGGGCGGTTTCCGGGCCGGGCAGGGCGCCATGGCCGGACTGTGCACCGGGGCGGCCGCCGCGCTGGTTGTCGCCGTCCTGTCCACCGCCGCCATCGCGCTGCTGCCCTACGACACCGGGCTCCAGCAGTGGGCCGCGACCCACGTCGGTCACTGGACGCCGGCCGTCGGTCAGTGGACGCCGATCCTCGGCCCGACCCGGCTCGGGTACGTGGCGGGCAACAGCGCGTTCGCGGCCGGGTACCTGGTCGTGCTGGTGTTCAGCCCGCTGCTCGGCTGCGGCTTCGGCGCCCTGGCCGGCCTGGCCGCCGACGGCCCCCGTCCGCCCCGCCGGCGGCGGGCGGGCGGCGGGCCTCTCCT
>Ga0081540_1000793_pt1 | contig 29004 bp, 22 predicted proteins | sample TabmetS2T1R1_FD_71024 | JGI IMG/M metagenome (GOLD analysis project Ga0081540, IMG submission 71024) | Tabebuia heterophylla rhizosphere microbial communities from the University of Puerto Rico - S2T1R1 | ecosystem: Host-associated > Plants > Roots > Rhizosphere ...
CTGGGTTGGGGGGGGGGGGTGGAGGAGCTGTCCCTGTCCCGGGTGCAGCCCTTCCCCGCCGATACCCGGACACTGCTGCTGGTGGCGGCGGCCGACCCGACCGGGAATCCTGCTCTGGTGTACGAGGCGGCCGAGCAGCTGGGGACCGGCGCGGAGGCGGGCGAGGCCGCACGGACCAAGCGGCTGGTGGCCTGGCAGCCGCGGGTGCGGTTCCGGCACCCGCTGATCCGGTCGGCGGCCTACTACGCGGCCCCGGCGGAGGCGCGGCGCCGCGCGCATACCGCGCTGGCCGAGGTCACCGACCCCCGCGCCGACCCCGACCGCCGCGCCTGGCACCGGGCCCAGGCCGCGGCCGGGCCGGACGAGGACGTCGCCGCCGAACTCGAACAATCCGCCGACCGGGCGCAAGCCCGCGGCGGCCTGGCCATCGCCGCCACCTTCCTGGAACGGGCGGCGGTGCTGACGCCCGAGCCGGCCCGGCGAGCCGGGCGGGCGCTGGACGCGGCACGCGCCAAGCGCGACGCTGGCGCGCTGGACGCCGCGCTTGGGCTGCTGGTGACGATCGAGGCCGGGCCGGGCGACGCGCTGCGGACGGCCGAGGTGGAGCACCTGCGCGGGCAGATCGCCCTGGACCGGCGTCGCGGCAGCGACGCTGCCCGGCTGCTGCTCAGCGCCGCCCGCCGCTTCGAGTCGCTCAACCCCGCCCTGGCGCGCGAGACGTACCTGGAGGCCCTCTGGGAGGCGGCGATGTGGGCCGACGACCTGGACAACGCCGGCGGCGTGCGGGAGGCAGCCGAGGCCGCGCGCGCCTCACCGCCCGGCCCCGACCCGCCGCGCGTGGTCGACGTCCTGCTCGACGCGCTCGCGCTGCGGTTCACGCAGGGATACGCGGCGGCCGCGCCGGCCCTCACGCAGGCACTGGAGCTGGTTCTCGCTCTGGACATCGGCACCGGCGAAGCCGGCCGGTGGCTGTTGCCTTCCGGTGGAAGAATCAGCCAGATCGTCGCCATCGAGCTGTGGGACTTCGAGTCGTGGCATGCCCTGGCTACCCGGCAGGCCCAGCTCGCCCGCGGCGCGGGTGCACTGGTGCACTTGCAGTTCGCGCTCAATTACCTGGCCAGAGCCCACCTTCTGGCCGGCGAGCTGGCCGCGGCGGCGCTGATGATCGATGAAGTTCACCTGATCGCCGAAGCAACCGGGAACCCGCCCGTGGCGGATACCGAGATGATGCTCGCGGCCTGGCAGGGCCGGGAACCGGAGGCGTCTGAGCTGATCGAGGCCACCGTGCGGGAGGCGACCGCACGTGGCGGGGGCAGGCTGGCCGGCTTCGCGGCCTACGCGAGCTCAGTGCTGTACAACGGTCTGGGCCGGCACGATGCCGCACGCGATGCCGCATGGCAGGCATTCGAGCGCGGCCAACTGGGGCACGGGCCCCTCGTGGTCTCCGAGCTGGCCGAGGCGGCCACCAGGAGCGGGGACGTAGCCGCCGCCCGGGCCGCACTGGAGTGGCTGGCCGAACGCACCAGCGTTGTACCCACCGCATGGGCGCTGGGCATCGAGGCCCGCATCCGCGCCCTGCTCAGCGACGGTGAGGCCGCCGACGACTCCTACCGGGAGTCGATCCAGCACCTGGGCCGGACCCCGCTCCGCTCCCAGCTGGCCCGGGCGTACCTGCTCCACGGGGAATGGCTGCGGCGCCAGCGCCGCCGCGGCGACGCCCGGGACCAGCTGCGCACCGCCTTCACGATGTTCGACTCGATGGGCATGCAGGCCTTCGCTGCCCAGGCCCGGGCCGAGCTGCGTGCCACCGGCGAGCGAGCCCGCCCACGCGGCCCCGGGGCCCCGGAAGTGCTCACCCCGCAGGAGGATCAGATCGCCCGGCTGGTGGCCGAGCACCTGACGAACCGGGAGATCGCCGCCCGGCTGTTCATCAGCGCCAGCACCGTGGAATACCACCTGCGCAAGATATTCCGCAAGCTTGGCGTCAGCAGCCGGACCCAGATCGCCCGCACGCTCGGGAAGGGCGAGGAAACACCCGTGCAGCAGGACTGACCGTAAGTACGGCCTGCTCTCGACACGGATCCGGCACTCAACCTGGGCGCCGATGACCATCAGGTCGTAGCGGTTCTCCGCGGGTCCGCTCAGCTGAAGGAGATGAGACCTGACGAGCCGTTCGCCGCGTGCTCGATGACGATGCGGGTGAGTTCGACGCGTGAGGCGATGCTGAGCTTGCGGAAAGTCTGGCGGAGGTGATGGGCGACGGTATGAGTGCTGATGTACATGCGGGCGCCGACCTGGTGGTTGTTCAGTCCTTGGGCGACGAGTCCGGCGACGGCGTGTTCGGTGTCGGTCAGGCTGTCCCACCCCGTGATGGGCCTGGTGGTGGACGTGGTCCAGTGGCGCCGGCGGATGCCGAGCTTGCGCAGCCGCCGCCGGATGCGGGCCTGGTCGCCGTCGGCGCCGACCTGGCGATATCCGCCAAGCGCCTGTTTAAGGTGGTGGATCGCTTGCTCCCGGTCGCCTAGCCTGCCGTGCAGGATGCCGAGGTCTTCGGCTGCGGAGGCCCTGGCCCATAGATCGGGGTGCCGCGTGGCGGCCTCGGCCAAAGGCGTCAGCTCACCGCGGGCAAGGCCGCGGCTGTGGGCGGCGGCGGCGGTAAGGGCCGGGAACTGCGGGTGGGCGTCTGCGAGGCCCTGAGCGGTGCGGGCGGCGTTCGCGGCGAACTCCTTGTCGCCCGCGGCCAGCGCGGTGCGGACCAGCCAGGCCGCGACCGCGGGATCGCCGAGGAGAAGCCCGGGCCGGGTCGGGAGATCGGCGCAGCGCCGGCGGAGGTGGCCTAGGCCGGCAGCCTGGCCGTCGCGTGCTTCGGTGATCTGGGCCTGAGCCATGGTGGTTTCCGAGCGGGCGTAGATGTCAGCGAAGTGCCGGCCCGGGGCGGGACGGCTGGAGATGTGCTCCGCGGCGGACGCGATGTCGCCGCGGCGCAGCTCGATCGTGCTCAGCACGCAGCGCGCGGTCGCGGCGTACCCGTGCGCGCCGAGGGCCCCGGCGGTGGCCAGCGCCGCCTGGCCATAGGCGGCGGCGGCGGCCAGCCGGCCGGCGGCCAGGTGGATGCGGGCGCGCAGCAGTGACAAGGCTGCCTGGGCCGGGATGTTCCGCAGCGCCGGGTTGTCCGCGGCGCGGAGGATATCCCCGGCCTCGCCGAGCTGGCGCAGGTCGACCAGAGCGGCGGCGAGCGCGAGCAGCGGCTGGACATGGCGCGCATCCGCCGAGCTCCCGGCGCCGTGCCGGGCCGCCTCACGCAGCAGCTCGAGCCCGTCGCCGATCTGACCGCTGTCCCAGTCGATGGCCGCGCGGGCGAGGCGGGCCGCGTTCGCGGCGTGGCTGTCGTGCTGGCCGGGGGCGGCCAGAATGGTGTCGGCCACCGGGCCGGCGAGTTCGTCGCGCAGCCCGGCCAGCGCCTGCAGCTGTGCGGTGACCGCCTGGTCCCGTAGTTCGCCCGGCAGCTGCTGCCGGGCCAGTACCTTCTGGGCCTGGTCGGCAGCGTCCCGGGCCTGGCCGCGGGCGCACAGGACCGAAGACAGGACACACCGCAGCCGGTCCTCGGCGGCCGGTGGCAGCGGCTTGGCCAGCGTGTCACGGGCGATCCGGGCAGCCTGGTCCAGCCGGCCGGCCGCGGCCAGAGATTCGGCGGCGGCCACGGCGCGGGACAGCGTGGCCGGATCGGCCGGAGATGTCAGCTCCAGCGCGCGCAACGCCAGGTCCGCCGCGGTCGGCGGCGCCGGGCACAGCGTCTGCGCCGCCGCCTTGTCCAGCGCGGCCAGCGACGCGGGATCACCCGGATGCGCGGCCTGGAGCAGGTGGCTGGCGGCCCGGGCCACAGACTCGCCCCGGGTGAGCAGGATCTCGCCGTACTGGCGGTGCAGCGCGGTGCGCGCCGGCGGCGGGATCATCTCGCCGATGGCGCGGCACAGCAGCTGGTGCCGGAATGTGAACGCGTGCTCCGCGGCGGTCATGATCGCTGCGTCCATCGCCTCGTCTACAGCGGGCAGGAGCGTGGCCGGGGTCTCGCCGAGCATTTCAGCCGCGTCTTCCAGCCGGAACGCCGGGCCTTGCACCGCTACCGTCACCAGCAGGTGCCTGGTCCGCTTGCTGAGGCCATCGAGCCGCCGCTGGGCGAGGCGGTGGATCCGCTGCGGCAGCCGGGCCGATGCCAGCACGGCGCGTTCCCCGGTGACCTGCACCGCGTTGTCGTCGTGCAGGCCGCCGATCAGCTCGGCCAGCAGCGAGGGGTTCCCGGCGGCGCCGCGAGCCAGGTCCGCCAGGGCCTGGTCCGGCGGTGCGCCGAACGCCTCGGTGAGCATGGCCGTCACCGCTTCCTCATGGAGCGGCGGCAGGGTGACCCGGACGGCGCCGTCCGTCTCCAGCAGGCCGAACAGGTAGTCCGCGTCGCCCTGGGGTGTGCTCGACTGGGCGAGGAGCCACGCGACCGGATGCTGTGTCAGGTCCCGCGGCAGCGTGCGCAGCGCGGCGAGCGTGGCCGGGCCCGCGCAGTGCAGGTCATCGAGGCACACCAGGACCGGGGCCGCCGCGGCTCGTCGTTCGAGGTGCGCTCGTATCTGGGTGATCGGCCACGTCGCCGCGCGCAGCTGATCACGAGCGGGATCATCGGTGGTGAGCCCGGCGAGCGGTTCACGCAGGGCGGCGCGCAGTTCGAAGAACGGGATCGCCTGGCCCAGCTGGTCCGCCGCGGCCGAGGCCAGGGAAAAGCCTTGCTCCGCGGCCGTGTCGGTGGAGTCGCGGAGCAACAGGGACTTGCCGATGCCGGGCTCCCCGTCGACCAGCAGCACGCCGCCAACCCCACGTTGTGCGTGCCGCAGCAGGTCACGGACCATCTCCTGTTCGGCCTCACGCCCGCGCATACGCTCCCCGCCGGCCGGTCGCTCCGGCGGCGTCATCCCGCCGCGCGCTCCAACGGAGGGGTCACTGATCATCGCGGTCATGTCACCGCCCCGCTCGCGACTGGCTGGCTTCGGGCAGACACGGCATGGTCGTTCGCCACGGGCGGGCATGCACATTCTGGGCCGGGTTCCGGGGCCGGATCCGCGAATGCCTCGCGTGCGGCCACACGCGCCCAGCGCATCCGGATCACGCCGTTTCCTCCTCGGTAGTTCGCATGGGTCTCCATGGGTACCGGGTTCGGGCGCGAAGGCGCTGTGGTCGCGATCTCCCTGGCCGCTTCCGGCACTGGCCCGGACAGTTCCGCTCTCAAACGTAGGGATCCGGCACGTCGATCGAATCCTGGAAGGTCCTTAGTCGTGCGCGCACCGCGCAACGTCATCCTGCGGAATGACTAAGGACATTCATGGATGCGGCCGCTGACGGGTCGGCCATAACGTCTGCCCAAGGAGAAGCCAGCGAACACCACAGGCCCGGCACCGGGGGAAACGGGGCAACCATGACGGACGATGAGCTACGGCGCGAGGTGGCCGCCGAGCTCTCCTGGGACCCGCGGGTTGACAGCGAGGTGATCGAGGTATCCGCCGACAGCGGCACCGTTACGCTGCGCGGCACGGTGGACAGCCTCCGGCAGAAGCGGGCCGGGAGCAAGGCCGCGGCACGCGTCCGCGGTGTGATCCGGATCGCCAACGAACTACGGGTACGGATCCCGGGCGCAGAGCAGCGAGACGATGACGACCTGCGCGGGGACGTCCTGGAAGCGCTGATGCTGGACGGCTCGGTGCCAATGACCGTAGATGCGCGCGCCCAGGACGGCCTCGTTACCCTGACCGGCACGGCGCAATGGCACTACCAGCGCAAGAAGGCCGAGTCGCGGACCGCTGAGGTGCCGGGCGTTGCCCGCATCGACAATGCCATCGCCCTGTCACGGGCCGATACGGGTGACGCCAGCGATGCGCGGGCCGCCATAACGGCCGCGTTCCGGCGCAGCGCCGTGCTGGAGCCGGGCAGGCTCTCGGTGGAGACCTTGCCCGGCGGCCTGGTGATCCTGTCCGGCACGGTCCATACCTGGGTCGCGCACGATCACGCGCTGGCCGCCGCCTGGTCCGCGCCCGGCGTCGAGCAGGTCGACGACCGCATCAGCGTCGAAGACACGCCATAGCGCTCGGTCAGTCAGGCCGGGCGGGTACCTCTTCGTGCTCGTGGAGCGCCTGGCCGAGCTGGGTGCGGCTGGTGACACCGAGCTTGCGGAAGATCTTGTGCAGGTGATACTCCACGGTACTGGCGCTGATGAACAGGCGGGCGGCGATCTCCCGGTTGGTCAGGTACCCGGCCACCATCCGGGCGATCAGCGCCTCCTGCGAGGTGAGCATCTCCGGGGGTCCGGGGCCGCGCGCCCGGGCCCGCGCGCCGGTGGCCTGCAGTTCACGTCTGGCCCGTTCGGCGAACGCGGCCATGCCCATGGCCTCGAACATGTCGTGGGCCGTGCCCAGGTGCTCGCGTGCGTCGCGACGGCGGCGCTCCCGGCGCAGCCATTCCCCGTACAGCAGATGCGCGCGGGCGAGGTCGAGCCGCAGGCGGGTCCGCCCGAGCCGGGCGATCGACTCGCGGTACAGGCGCTCGGCTGCCTCGCCCTCGCACAGCAGCGCGCGCGAGCGCGCCCGGACCCCCAGCCCCCACTCGGTGTCGCTGGGGCTGGTCACCTCGTCGAGCCGGGCAAGGGCGCCGGCTGCAGCCTCGGTCATGCCGGTGTGTGCGGCGGCCTCGACCAGTTCGATCGTCGGCCAGAGCAGTGAGCCGAGGTCATCTTCGTAACTGCAGGCACGCTGCGCCGCGGCAGCGGCCTTGTCGTGGTGGCCGAGCCCGTTGTTGAGCAAGGCGTTCGCCCACTCGGCGAAGGTAATCCCGACTCCTTCCCCGCGCAGCGTCGCATCCTCGATGGTCGCGTTGATCAGGGCCAGCGCCTCGTCCTCCCCGCCCCGCAGGGCGGCCAGGCCGAGGGCGCCGTAGTTGACGAGCCCGCTCCCGGTCGCTTCCTTGACCGCCTGCACCTCATGGATCAGCGACGCCGCGCTGGTCAGCTCGCCAGCCCACAAGAGGGCGACAGCGCGTGACGTCAGGGCGAGGGGAAGCTCGCTGAGCGCCCCGGTCTCGCGGGCAAGCTGGACGTGACGGGCGGAGAGCACGTCCCAGCGAGCGTGATCCCACGCCCGGGTCGCCCCGACCACGCCCGCCAGCCACAGCCAGTGCAGTTCCTCCTCTGCCGACATGCCGTCGCCGAAGATGGCCAGTGCCCTGCGCAGCGTCGGCACTCCCGCCGCAAACCCTTCGTTGTAGAGATCGGCCAGGCCATCCAGCAGGAGGTCGGGTGCCCGTGGCGTCTGCGGGGGCGGTGGTGCCGCCACGGCCGCGCGGGCTATTTCCAGGATTCCGCTCCCTGGCCCGGCCAGACGGCCGGCGAACATCCCCGCGGCCAGCGCGTCGAGGTACGTCGCACGAGACAGACCCGGGTCGATGTGTTCGAGCTTCCCGGCGGCCTTGAGCAGCAGCAGCGAGGCTTCGGCGCCCCGGCTGGTGACATACGCGAGCTGGGCCCGCACAAGGTCAGCTTGCGCACGCTGGAAGTCGCCGAGCGGCTCGGCTTCGGCCGCGGCAAGCAGTTCGCGGGCCTGGGCGAACGCGCCGGCCCGCACTTTGGCCTGCGCTGCGTCCAGCGCCCGCCCGGCTCGCCGCGGCGGGTCGGGCGTCAGCGCCGCTGCCGATTCCAGGAAGTCGGCGGCGGCACTCAGGCCGCCGCGGGCCTGTGCCCGGCCGGCCGAGCGCTCGAGCTCGGCGGCGACCTGCTCATCAGGGCCTTCCGCGGCCTGGGCCCGGTGCCAGGCGCGGCGGTCCGGGTCGGCGTCGGGGTCGGTGACCGCGGCCAGCGCGGCGTGGGCGCGGCGCCGTTCCCCGGGCCGGGCCGCGTAGTAGGCCGCCGACCGGATCAGCGGGTGCCGGAACCGCACCCGCGGCTGCCAGGCCACCAGTCGCTGGGTTCTCGCGGCCTCGCCCGTCTCCGCGTCGACGCCAAGCTGCCCGGCCGCCCTGTCTACCAGCGCGGGATCTCCGGTCGGGTCGGCCGCCGCCACCAGCAGCAGTGTCCGGGTGGCTGCGGGCAGCGCTCGGACCCGGGCGAGGTACAGCTCCTCCAGCCGCCCGCCGAACCGCAGCGGCCAGCTCAGGGGCACCGCCCCCGACAGCTCCCCGGGGGTCAGCTCCCCGGCCAGCTCCACCAGCGCCAGCGGGTTCCCCGCCACCCCGGCCACGATCTGGGCGCTCACCCGCCCATCCACCCGGCCGCCGGCCGACGTGGCCAGCAGCTCGCCCGCCGCCTGCTCCGGCAGCCCGCCCAGGACCAGCTCCGGCAGGCCAGCCAGCGTGGCCGCCTGCCCTTCGCCTTCCCGGACGGTGAACACCATGCCCACCCGGTCGGCGTACAGGCGGCGGGCGATGAACCCGAGCACCTCCACCGACACCTGGTCCAGCCACTGCGCGTCATCAACCAGGCACAGCACCGGCCGGGCGGCGGCCGCGTCGGTCAGCAGCGTCAGCGCCGCCAGCCCCACCAGGAACCGGTCCGGCGGCGGACCGGCCACCAGCCCGAACGCCGACTCCAGCGCCTGGCGCTGCGGCCCGGGCAGCCCATCCAGCCCGCCCAGGAACGGCACCAGCAGCTGGTGCAGCCCGGCGAACCCCATCCCCATCTCCGCCTGGACCCCCGCGACCCGGGCCAGCTGCATGTCATGCGCCGACCCGGCCGCCCACTCCAGCAGCGCCGTCTTGCCGATCCCCGCATCGCCCCGCAGCACCAGCACTCCGCTCAATCCACCGCGCACCGCCGCCAGCACTCCCTCCAGCGCGGCGGTCTCCGTGGCCCGGTCCAGCAAGTCCGTAATTGTTCAGCCTCCCGCCCGTCGGCAACCAGCCGGGGGCTATCCCGCCCGGCCACCCGTCCCACAGCGGCGCACGAACATCATCGCCCACCCCCACTCCGCCAACCAGCTAATGGCCCAGGCATGCAACAGGAGCCAGAGCAGGCGCAGCCTGCGACCGGGGCGCAGAGGGATCGTCATCGGTAGCGGATCTGACGATGTGCCGCCCGGATCCGGCACCCAGACTGGCTCGTGAGCAATCAGCAGGCCTTGCCTCTGTACATCCAGCCGAAGGGAGCGTTGGAATGACGATCAACTGGCTTGAGGACACGCACGGGCAGATGGGGATGGGGGAGCCCGCCCGGCCGCACGCGAATCCGGTGTTCGCGGGGCAGAAACTGGTGGTGGTGGGGGGCAGCAGCGGGATGGGCCGGCAGACCGCCGAGGACGTGGTAGCCGCCGGCGGCAGCGCCGTCGTCATCGGCGATGACCCCGGCAACGTCGACGACACGGTCGAGGCTCTGACCAAGGAAGGCGAGGCCGCCGGTATCACCGCCGACCTGGCCGACCGGGCGCAGGTGGAGCGGGTCCGGCAGCAGCTGGCCGCCGAACACGCCGACGCCAGCTTGCTGGTGAACGCGGCCGGGTTGTTCATCCCCAAGACCTTCCTGGACTACGACGGCGCGTCTTATGACTCCTACCTGGAGCTGGACCGGGCGATCTTCTTCCTCACCCAGACCGTGGCCCGGTGCATGATCGCGGCGGGCCGCGGTGGATCGATCGTCAACGTCGGCAGCATGTGGGCACACCAGGCGATCGGCGCCACCCCGTCGTCGGGGTACTCGGTGGGCAAGGCTGGGCTCCACGCGCTGACCCGTAACCTGGCTCTTGAGCTCGCTCCGCACCAGATCCGCGTGAACGCGGTCGCCCCGGCCGTGGTCGCCACCCCGATCTACGGGCGGTTCGTCCCCGCGGACAAGCTGGAGGAGACCCTGCATAGCTTCGACGGCTTCCACCCGCTCGGCCGCGTCGGCACGGCCCGTGACCTGGCCAACACCATCACGTTCCTGCTCTCCCCGGCCACCAGCTGGGTCACCGGCGCCATCTGGGACGTCGACGGCGGCGTCATGGCCGGACGCAACTGACACCGCCAGCTCCCGCCCGCGGGCCGGCTCACCACCGGCGCACGGGCCACACCTAGCCGACGACAGCGGCGGGTATGCAGGCCATAACGATCGTTTGGGAGGACCCGATGACAGTGGCATGGGATCACGTGACCCGCGACGACGTGCTGCGCGCCGTAGGCGAATACGACCAGCTCGGCCCGGAGGCGTTCTTCGCGGCGCACGGCTTTGGGCCCAGCCGCAGCTACGAGCTGGTCTGGGATCGGCGCCGCTACCCGCACAAGGCAATCTTGGGCACCGCCTATGAGCTCGCCACCGGCCAGCGCCTCGCCCCCGGCGACTTCGAAGGCGGCAAGAGCGGCGCCGTGGCCGTGCTCACCAAGCTCGGATTCACGATCCAGGACAAGCAATCACCAGCCACGCAAAGCTGACCCGCGCGTGAGCATGTTAGTTATCACTGGATCCGAGCCATTCTGCACCTGAACCGACGGGCCTGGCGCTGCGGCCGAATCGTTGTCGGCAACGTGCGCCGGCAATGACACGGCATCGACGTGGTCGTGGCGCACGTGGAAACACACGGCGCCAGCGGCGTCCCGCCCGGCCTGCGAATCCAACCAGCGAGGGAACAGCAATGACCGAGCCCGCACCAAAACCACAGGAGGACCAATGTCTAACCACTTCAGTGCCGCCAACCTCAAGTCCCCCGGCGACGATGCCCGTCTGGATCTGACCGATCTCTTCGTATTCGCGGCGCCCGATAACCCCGGCCGGACCGTGTTGATCATGGACTCGAATCCCTTCACGCAAGGCAACGGGTTCCACCCCGATGCGGTCCACCGGTTCAACATCGACAACGACGGGGACTCGCTGGCGGACGTGGCGTTCAGCTTCACTTTCTCGGGGCTCGAAGACGGCCGGCAGACCGCCACCGCCCACTACGCCACCGGCAGCGACGCCCAGACGCGTGAACCACGTGGTGAGCTGCTCATCGAGAACACCGCGGTGGGCTTCGATGCCATGGCCGCACCCGTCCAGGCCGGCCCATGCCGGCTGTTCATCGGCAAGCGCAGCGACCCCTTCTTCGCCGACGCCGACGGTGTCCTGCACTGGCTGCTCGACGGCGCAACGGGGAACTTCGACTGGACCGGGAAAGACACCTTCGCTGGCGCCAACATTTTCTCCATCGCCCTGGAGGCACCTAACGAGATGCTCGGCCACGGGCCAAGCATCGGAGCATGGATAACGGTCAGCCTGCGCCGCGACGGCACGCTCGTGCAAATGGACCGGGAAGGGAACCCGTCGTTCAACCCGATCCTCAACCCCAACGGCATCAAAGACGAATTCAACGCCACCGACCCGGTCGACGACGTCAAAAATCACCTGCAGCCGCTGTCGGAAACGCTACAGCAGCATGGCTATCCACCGGGCGAAGCCAAGGACGCGGCCCTGACCCTGCTGCCCGACATCCTTCACTACGACCGCACCAGGCCGGCCCACTACCCCAACGGCCGGGTCATGACCGACGACGTCTTCTCCGCCCGCATGATCTTCATGGTCCACGGGCACGCCGCTCCCCAGAACATCGGGCCGCACGAGGACTTGATGGCCGGGTTCCCGTTCCTCGGGATACCGCACCCTTAGCGCCCGGGGCCGGCCTTCTCCGCGCCAGCCGCCAGGCACTGACCGCGGCCGGCCCGGGGCGGGTCATGGGCAGCCGGACCCGGTGGCTCGGCAACGGTGGCGCGAGATCAGGCGCTCGAGGCGATCCGACGGAGGAGCGGGAACCGCTGGGGCGCGACATAGGCCGCGCGGTCCGTAGCCTTGTGGCATGACCGTGGCGACAACCCTGTTCCAGTTCGACGATTCCTACGCTCGCGAGGTACCGGGCCTGTCCGTGCCGTGGACGGCGGCGCCGGTGCCCGCCCCGGAGCTGCTGATGCTCAACGACGAGCTGGCGCTGGAGCTGGGCTCCGATCCCGCTGCGCTCCGGGAGCCGTTGGGCGTCTTGCTGCTGGCGGGGCAGGTTCCTGGGGGAGTCACGCCGGTCGCCCAGGCCTACGCTGGTCACCAGTTCGGTGTCTACGTCCCCCGGCTCGGGGACGGCCGAGCGCTGCTGCTCGGCGAGGTGACCGACATCCACGGCCGCCGCCGCGACCTGCACCTGAAGGGGTCGGGGCGCACCCCGTTTGCACGTGGCGGCGACGGCAAGGCCGCGGTGGGCCCGATGCTGCGCGAGTACCTGATCGGCGAGGCCATGCACGGCCTGGGGATCCCGACCACGCGGGCGCTCGCGGTGGTGGCCACGGGCGAGCGGGTGTTGCGCGAGCGGGCGCTGCCGGGTGCCGTGCTCACCCGGGTCGCCGCGAGCCATCTGCGGGTCGGCACGTTCCAGTACGCTGCCGCATCCGGCGACCGGGACCGGCTGCGTGCGCTGGCCGACCACGCCATCGGCCGTCATTACCCGGAGGCCGCCGATGCCCCGAACCGCTACCTCGACCTGTACCGGCGCGTGGCCGGGGCGCAGGCGTCGCTGGTGGCCCGGTGGATGCTGGCCGGGTTCGTGCACGGGGTCATGAACACCGACAACACGACGATCTCCGGCGAGACGATCGACTACGGTCCGTGCGCGTACATGGACGCCTACGATCCGGCCACGGTCTTCAGCTCCATCGACCACGACGGCCGCTACGCCTACGGCAGCCAGCCGGCGATCATGCAGTGGAACCTGGCCCGGCTGGCCGAGGCGCTGCTGTCTTTGATCGACGAGAACAGCGAGGCCGCGGCCGAGGCAGCCGCGGAAATCCTGACCGGGTTCGCCGGCGATTTCGAGCGGCACTGGGACGTGGGCATGGCGGCCAAGCTCGGGCTGGCCGCGCCGAACCGGGAGCTGGTGACCGACCTTCTGGAGCTGCTGCGCGCACAGCAGGTGGACTTCGCGCGGTTCTTCCGGGCGCTGTCCGCCGGCACCGCGCGGACGATGTTCAGCCGGCCGGAGCCCTTCGACACGTGGGCCGCCCGCCGCGCGGCGCTGCTCCCGGCGGACCGGGCCGCGGTGGCCGCTGCGATGGATCGGGTCAACCCCGTCTACATTCCGCGCAACCACCGCGTCGAGGAGGCGCTCGCACAGGCGGCACTTGGTGACATGGGGCCGTTCCACCGCCTGCTCGACGCGATCTCCCGGCCCTACGAAGAGCGGCCTGGCCTGGAGAGTTACACCGAACCAGCGCCCGCGGGCTGCGCCCCGTTCATCACCTACTGCGGCACCTGAGCACGGGCCCGGTGGTACCGAGCGCTGGTCGACCGGCTGGCCAGGAGCCGCTGGGCCCGGAGTAGCGCATCTCGCTCAGCCGGGGGAGCCGGGCCGAAGTATGATGGCCGACCCGTGGCCGCCGGACCTGGCCCGGGCCAGCGCCGCGGCGGCCAGCTGAAGCGCAAACCGCTCAGCCACGGAAACCGTGAGCGCACCGTGCGCCAGGAGCCGCACCAGGCCGGCGAGCCGGTGGCCGTCCGGGACGACCTGCACCGCCTCCATGGCGATGCCCCGTTCGGCGCCGGGCAGGTCCGCCGTGATCGTGGCCAGCCTGCCGCCATCACGGACCGCCTTCACCGTCTCGCTGGAGCCGGACGGCACCGCGTTTGCCGCCGCGTCGACCCCGCCCGCGGTCAGCGCGCGCACCTGCGCGGGCCAGTCCGCCTGGTGGTAGTCCAGGACGGTGCCGGCTCCCATCGAGGCCACCCGGCCGGCGCTGCTCGCGCCCGCCGTGGCGATGACCGTCGCCCCGCGGAGCGCTGCCAGCTGCACCAGCATGCCCCCAGTCACGCCGCCGGCGCCGTGCACGAGGACAGTCTGGCCGGGACCGACACCGAGCGCGTCGCCGATCGCCTGGTCGGCGGTGAGCGCCGGGACCGGCAGCGCAGCGGCGGCATCGAGCGGCACGCCGGCCGGCACGGTGGCGACATGCCCGGCGGCGACGACGTACTGCTCCGCCCAGGCGCCCTGCTGGCGCAGCGGAACCGAATGCGCGGTCACCCGCTGTCCCGGCCTGACCTCCACGACGTGGTCTCCGACCGCGGCGACGATCCCGGCCGCCTCGACACCGAGGGCCATCGGCGGGCGCACCCCGAGATCCCAGTCCCCGGTGCGGGCGAACTCGTCCCAGTTGCCCACGCCGCACGCCCGCGCGTCTATCAGGACCTCATCGGGCCGCAGCGCCCGCGGCCCGGGCAGACCGAGGATCTCGACCGCTGCGCCGAACCGGCGTACTCCCGCCGCCCTCACCGTCACGCGATCGGGCGCGGTCGCGTGGTCATGGCTGCCTGCTCAGCTGCTCCGCGGATCGTCCTCCGGGGTTGATGTATTCAACGCTGATCGGCTGGGTCGGGTCATCCTGGGCCGATCACGTCCCTGCCGTGGGCATCGGGTGCGACCGCCCGATCTGGAGCCTGTCCCCGGGACCCCAGCTCGCGCGGGTGCCCACCACTGGAACGGGTCTCGTCGGATTCTCTGGCACCGACGAACGGCAGTCCGCACAAGATGACCAGGGCCAGGACCGCGACGACCGGCAGGACAATGTAAATCAGCGACCCCTGTGCAACCATGACCCAAAGCCTCCTTCGTTCAAAGTGTGCTGTCTCCCGCGGCCTGAGGCAATGCGGCACCCTCATGACATCCGCGGTTGCGTTTCACGGACTTGGCCGCGCCCGCGGGAGCACCGGCTGCCATCGGCCGCCCGCTGTCATCGGGGCTCACCTGCGGGGCGCTGCGCGCGGACGACGGCGAGCGTCCGGCGGCCGGCCCGGTGCGTTTCGTGCCCGGCGCCCGCGAAGCCGGCCGCCTGTGCCGCGGCCGCGGCCTGCGCCGCCTGCGCGCTGGTGAACCCGTGGGCGGCGAGGCCGCGGGCGCCGGGCCGGGCCAGCCGCTCGGCGATGATCAGCCGTCCGCCGGGCTGCAGGACCCGGTGCAGTTCGCGCAGGCCAGCCCCGACGTCGGCCCAGTGATGGGCCGAACTGATCGCCCAGGCCACCGTGGCCGACCGGTCGGCGACCGGCAGCGCCTCGGCCGTCCCCTCCACGAACGCGATGCCGCGCCCGCTCTGGCCGCGGGACAGGCGGCGGCCCAGGGTGAGCATCAGCGAGGCGGGGTCGACCCCGATGACCGCCGCGCCGCGCCGGGCGGCCTCGCGGGCCGCGCCGCCGGGCCGCACCCGACGTCGAGCACCCGGTCCCGCGGGCCCACGCCCGCCAGGTCGGCGACCAGGCGGCTGACCGCCCCCCGGCCCACCAGCAGCACCACGCCGATGACCAGGCCACAGGCGCCCTGGAAACGCTCATGGCCGTGAGCGGTCCCGGGCTGGTGATCGGCTGCGGTCATGACATGCTCCTTCACTGTGCGCAGATGATTCGTTGCGTCGCTGGCATCCTCTCTCAACGCGGCCGCCTGCCGCGGACGATCCTGACCCGGATCGTGGCGCGCCGCTAGGGCGTGCGCTCGCGCCGGTCAAATCCCGCGCACTGCGTCACTGGGAGACGCGGGTACCGGGTCAGGGAGGTGTCCCATGCGGCCCGCGTGCACCGAAGGTAGGCGGTGCCCCGCCGTGTCTCGTTGAGCTTGGCATGCATACAGGCTCCGCACAGGCCGGGCTCTGCGCCGAGCTTCAGCCACGCGGCATCGGGCGGCCGCTCAGGCATGAGACACAGGATATGCGTCTGTCCTGGCCCCGGCCGGGCGGGCCAGCGTCCGGGGGAGGCTCGCAGAAGGGGCTATGGTGAGGACCTTGTGACCGCAAACCAGGTCGAGGCCGTCATCGTCGGCGGCGGGATCGCGGGGCTCGCCAGCGCCTGGCGGCTGCGCCATCACGACATCGTCCTGCTGGAGGCGGGCGCCCGCGTGGGCGGGCGCATTTGCTCCGAGCCCCGGGGGGCCTACTGGCTCAACTGGGGTGCTCACGTGTTTGCCGGGCCAGGCTCGGCGACGGGACGACTGCTGCAAGAGGTGGGTGTCCAGGCAGTGCCGGTACCCGGCGAGCTGGCCGGCCTGGCCATGAACGGGCGCCTGCTCACCGACGGCAGGGTCGAAACATACCCGTTCCGGATCCCCATGCCCTGGCGCGACCGGATCGCCGTCCTGCGGGCCGGCGTGAAAGTGCGGCTGGCGGTCGAGCGCTACGGCAAGATCGCGGAGGATCGCCCGGAAGACCCGGCGGGTGCGTGCCAGCAGCGTGTCTACGACTTCCTGGGAGACCAGACATTCTCGCAGTTCACCGGCAAGCTCCCGGCTGACGCCGACGCGATGTTCCGGCCGACCGTCACTCGCTCGGCGGGGTCCCCGGAGCAGGTGTCCGCCGGTGCGGGGGTCGGGTATTTCCGGCTGGTCTGGGATCGCAAGTCCGGGCTGTCCCGCAACATCGTCGGCGGGCCGGCCACCCTGACCGAGGCGATCCGCACCCGCCTCGGCTCCCGCGTCGTCCTCGGCGCCGAGGTGCTCGAGGCCGCTCAGGACGGGGACGGCGTCCGGGTGCGGTACCGGCTCGGGAACGCCCACGAAGAGCTGCGGGCCAGCCACTGTGTGCTCGCGACCCCGGCCCCGGTCGCGCGGCGGCTCGCCGTCGGCCTCGCGCCCGAGACGGCGGACGCCCTCGGGAAGATCATCTACGGACCCCTTGTCAGCGCCGCCTTCCTCACTAACGAGACCGGGCCGCAGCCGTGGGACCGGTGCTACGCCATCGCGAGCCCCAAGCGCACCTTTAACATCTTCCTCAACATCACCAGCCTGGCGCGTTCGCTGGAACGGGAACGCCAGCCTGGCAGCAGCATCATGGTCTTCTCGCCGGCCGATCTCGCCACGCCACTGCTCCACCTCGACGACGGCCAGATCATCGACCGCTACCTGGAAGATCTCGGCGGCATCTTCCTAGGATTCTCCGCGCTCACCGTGGAGGCGCACGTCCGCCGGTGGCCGCTCGGCCTGGCCTACTGCTTTCCCGGCCGCGGCCGCATTCAGCAGGCGCTCACCCGTCCAGCCGAACGGATCCACCTCGCCGGCGACTACTTCGGCACCTTCTACACCGAGACCGCGATCCAGACCGGCTTCGCGGCCGCCGCCACCATCCTGCGGGCGATCGGCTGAGCCGGTGACTCACGCCGGAGAGCAGTGGGGGCGGATCTGGGTACCGCCGGTCAGAACGCGTCGGCGTCGGCGATGGTCTGGGCGAAGCCGTGAGGAGCCTCTTGCGGGAGGTTGTGGCCGATGCCGCCCTCGATCACCCTGTGCGCGTACTTGCCTGAGAATTTGTGGGCGTAGGCGCTGGCCTCCGGGTGCGGCGCGCCGTTGGCGTCGCCTTCGAGGGTGATGGCCGGCACGGTGATGGCGGGTCCGGCGGCGAGCCGGCGCTCGAGGTCGTCGTAACGGGGTTCGCCGTCGGCCAGGCCGATCCGCCACCGGTAGTTGTGGATCACGATGGCGACGTGATCGGGGTTGTCGAAGGCGGCCGCGGTACGCGCGAAGGTGGCGTCGTCGAAGGCCCACCCGGGCGAGGCGAGCTGCCAGATGAGCCTGGCGAACTCCCGCCGGTACCTGCCGTAGCCGGCCCGGCCGCGTTCGGTGGCGAAGTAGTACTGGTACCACCAGGCGTGCTCGGCGGGCGGCGGCAGCGGCGCCTGCCCGGCGGCCTGGCTGCCGATCAGGTACCCGCTGACCGACACCAGCGCCTTGCAGCGGCCGGGCCACAGCGCCGCCACGACGTTGGCCGACCGCGCGCCCCAGTCGAACCCGGCCAAGACCGCCCGCTCGATGCCGAGAGCGTCCATCAGCGCGATGACATCGGCCGCCAGCACCGCCTGCTGCCCGTTGCGCGGCGTGTCATCGGACAGAAACCGGGTGGTGCCGTAGCCGCGCACGAACGGCACGATCACCCGGTAGCCGGCCGCCGCCAGCGCCGGCGCCACATCGGCAAAGCTGTACACGTCATACGGCCAGCCATGCAGCAACATCACCGCCGGGCCCGCGGCCGGGCCCGCCTCGGCGTAGCCGACACTCAACGCGCCCGCGTCAACCTGCTTGAACGACCCCAGCGATGTGCTGGCACCCGGCGTGATCGGCGCGATAACCGCGGGCTTCGCCATGTCCGCCATGGTGAACTCCTCCTCAAAGTCGCGCTCCGGGCGGCCGGCCGCGCCCGTGAAGACCCTAGCCCGTGCCCTGGTTCGCGGTAGCCGGCCCGGGTGCCGCCATGCCCGGCGTCCAAGACCGGGCCGGACGGGTGACGGCGGCCTCCGGCCGGGCAGGATCCGGGTTGCGCTACCGTCTGCCGGGGCGGCGACGGGCGGAGCACGGAGGGGTCATGGGCCAGATTTTCGATACCAGGCAACTGCCGGGCGCCCGCGATGACGTCGCGCCGGACGGCTCCGACGTGCGGGTCCTGCTGCAGCTCGCAAGCGGGGGAATGGCGCACTTCGAGCTGGGAGCCCGCCGGGTGTCCCGCGCGGTGGCCCACCATTCGGTGGATGAGATCTGGTACATCCTGCGCGGCCACGGCCAGATGTGGCGGCGCCAGGCAGGCCGGCAGGAGACCGTTCCCCTGCGGCCAGGTACCTGCCTCTCCATTCCCGCGGGCACGCATTTTCAGTTCCGGTCCACCAGCGGCGGCCCGCTCGCAGCGGTAGGTGTGACGATGCCGCCCTGGCCGGGTGAGCACGAGGCGTACGACGTCCAGGGGCCGTGGTAGCGGTGCGGCTCACGGTCCTGGGCGGATGCGGCGCCTGGCCGGAAGCGGGCCAGGCGTGCAGCGGCTTCCTGGTCGAGCACGACGGGTTCCGGCTCGTTCTCGATCTTGGGTACGCGACCGTGCCGCGACTGCTGGGGTACCTCGCCCCGGGCCAGGTTGATGCGGTGTTCATCAGCCATGGACACCCCGATCATTGTGCGGACCTGAATCCGCTGCTGCGGGCGCGGGTGCTGCGCGACGACCCGGCGGGGGCGCTGCCGGTGTACGCGCTGCCGGGCGCCCTGGATGCGGTCCTGGCGCTGGACCGCCCGGGGATGCTCGCGGGCGCCCTGGAACTGGTGGAGCTGAACCCGGGCGGGCGGCTGGAGATCGGGCCATTCCGGGCACAGACCTGGCCGTTGCCGCACTGGGTGCCCAACGTGGGCCTGCGGCTGGCCGCGGGCGGGGTGGTCCTGGCCTACACGGGTGACTGCGGGCCGAGCCCCTTGCTGGCCGAACTGGCCGCCCGGGCGGACCTGCTGGTCGCGGAGGCCAGCTACCTCGATCAGGTACCGGAGGACTCGCAGGGCCATCTGTCGAGTGCGGCCCAGGCGGGCAAGCGGGCCGCGCAGGCCGGGGCCGGGCAGCTGCTGCTGACGCACCTGCTGCCCGGGACCGACCCAGTGGCGGCGCGGGACGCGGCCACCAGCCACTACACCGGGCATGTCGGCGTTGCGGCCCCCCGCCTGGTCGTGGACCTTCGCTAGGCGGTGTTGCCCAGCCACGTGCCGTGGTGCGCTACGCGGTCACGCGTCCGGGCTGACCAGTCCCGTCTGGTAGGCGGCCTCGGCCTCGCCGGCCGGGGTGGCGCCGCTTACGGGTGATGTAGTGACAGCGCTGCGAGAGCGGCGTTGACGATGGAGCCCGCGTCAAGGTCGTGCGCGCGGTACAGGTCGCCGACCGTGCCGGATTGGCCGAACGAGTCGACGCCGAGGCTGACGGCCGGCACGCCCAGGGCCGACCCGAGCCAGCTCATCGTGTGGGACGCCGCGTCGTGCACGGTCACGACCGGCGCCCGGGTGGGGCACACGGTGCGCAGCGCACCGGGGATGGCCGGCGTGGTCGCGGTGCGGACTCCCTGCCGCAGGGTCCGCTGCCAGGCCCGGTAGAGCCGGTCGGCGGAGGTCACGTCGATGACGTGGGCGGCGATGCCCTCGTCACCCAGCTCGGCGGCGGCGGCGAGCACCTCGGGCAGGACCGCGCCCGAGCCGGCCAGGTAGACGGCCGGCGCTCCACCGGCCGCGGCCTCGCCTGCTTCGACCAACGGGTAGGCGCCGGCCAGGACCTGGCGGCGCAGGAGCTCGTCGCCGAGGCGCTCCCGGGCACGGGCGAACGGGCCTTGGTCGATGCCCCGCGTGCTCAGCCGGAAGTAGTACGAGCCGTCCTCGGTGATGGCGGTCCCGGCCGGAGCGGCGTTCGCGGCCGCGATGGCCTGCAGGGCGCCGCACAGCAGCCAGTCGAGGGCCGCTGCGTACGCGGGCTCGATGAAGGTGACGTTTGGCAGTTCCAGGCCGACCGACGCGGTGATGGTCGACTGGTGCGCGCCCCCTTCCGGCGCAAGCGAGACCCCTGACGGGGTGCCGGCCACGACGAAGCGCGCGCCGGAGTAGACGGAGTAGACGAACGCGTCCAGGCCCCGCAGCACGAACGGGTCGTACACCGTGCCGACCGGCAGCAGCGGCTGGCCGGACAGATCCCAGGACAGGCCGAGCTGGCCGAGCAGCAAGAACAGGTTCATCTCGCTGATGCCCAACTCGATGTGCTGGCCTTGCGGGCCCTCCGACCACTTCAGCGCGGCGTCCTCGCTCCACGAGCGGCGCGCGGCCGGGCTGAAGACGCCGGCGCGGTTGATGAAGCCGGCCAGGTTGGTCGAGGTGGCGACGTCGGGCGCCGTGGTGACCAGAAACGGCGCGACGCCCTCGTCGCGGGACAGGCCGAGCAGGATCCGGCCGAAGGCCTCCTGGGTCGAGACCGGCCTGCTGGCACGCAGGTCAGTCGAATCGGGCACCGCTACCGGCGGCGGGTTCGGCCACGGCGCCCGGGCCAGGTGCTCGCGGCGGTCCGCCACCCAACGCCCGGCCGCGGCGGCCGGGTCGAGCCGGTCCCATTCGGTGGCCGGGGTCAGGCCCAGCCTCTCGCGCATCTGGTCGATCTGGGACGTGGAAAGCAGCGCGGAGTGATTGCGCGGATTCCCGGCCATGGGCAGGCCCCAGCCCTTGACGGTGTAGGCGAACACCACGCTGGGCCGGTCTTTCTGGCTGTCGCACTCGCCGAAGGCCCGCAACAGCGAGCAGAAATCGTGGCCGGCCAGATCTTTGACCAGGTCGGCGAACTCGGCGTCGTCCGCGATCCCGGCGCAGAACCGGCGAACCTCGTCGGGGGCACCATCGAGAAACCGCTGCCTCACGGATTGCGCCGGCAGCCCGAACAGCGACTGGTAATGCTCGTTGGGCATCTGATCGATCCACGCGCGGAGGGGCTCGCCGCCCGGCCGGGCGAACGCCGTCTGCAGCCGGCGGCCGTACTTGGCCTCGACCACATGCCATCCGGCCCCGGTGAACTGCTGCTTCCACTGGGCTATCCGGATCCCGGGCACAACCCGGTCCAGCGACTGCCGGTTCACGTCGACGATCCACATCACGTCGCCCAGGCCGTCGGTCGCCGGGTCGGAGACCGCCTCCCAGATGTTGCCCTCGTCCAGTTCGGCATCGCCGATCAGCGCAACGAACCGGCTGCGCGGCCGGGCGCCGAAGTGGGCGTCCACGTAGCGGCGGGTCACCGCCGCGAACAGCGGCGCCGCCGCGCCGAGGCCCACCGAGCCGGTCGAGAAATCGACGACGTCAGGATCTTTGGTGCGGCTCGGGTAGGACTGCAGCCCGCCGAACGCCCGCAGCATCGGCAGGTAGCCGCGGTCAAGGTTGCCGAGCAGGTACTGAACGGCGTGGAAGACGGGGGAGGCATGGGGCTTGACGCTGACCTTGTCGGTGGCATCAAGATGCGCGAAGTACAGCGCGGTCATGACCGTGACCAGGCTGGCACTGGAAGCCTGGTGGCCGCCGACCTTCAGGCCGTCGCCAGTGTCACGATCATGGTTGGCGGCGTCCACGATGCGGGTCGCCAGCCACAGCACCCGCTGCTGAATGGTGTCCAGGACGGCCAGGTCGGCGCCCGTTCCGGCAAGCCCTGCCGCGGTAGCCACCATCCAGCGCTCCCTGCCCCGGGCCAGCGCCGACGCCCGGCTCAGTGGCGGTTGTCTCACTCATAGCAGCCCCCGCCCGCCCGGGTTGTCAACCGATGACCAGCCGCCACGCTCCCGTGGCCCCGTTATGAGTTCAAGCCGGCCTGAGCAGCCGCCTCGTCCGCGGGCCGTTCGAAGGTCTGGATGATCGCATCCGCCGCCGCCGCGGGCGCGTGGGCGGGCGCGATCCGCTCGGCCCAGCTAAACCAGTACCACCATTGCCCGGTGGCAGCATCGAGCGCGGCGATGATGTCGCCGCACTTCGGGCGGTCGCGTGGGTCCTGCACGAACAGGGACGTCAGCCGCCCGGCCGGGGTGGTGATGTAGGCGTTCCAGCCGCGGGCGTGCACCTGCTCCGCCAGCACGTCCAAGAACGCGATACCGTCCCCGCCGGGCCTGTCGGCCCGCAGCCGTTCATAGCGGTGTCCCGGGGCCGGATGCGACGGGCGGCGAGCCGGCGCCGGCGGCGGATGTTGTGCCCCGCTGTGGCCACTGGTCACCGCGGCTGTCATCCGAACGCGTGCCTGCCGGGTCATCGCGGTCTCCCTCCCCGATGCGTCCCGTGCTCCGGGATCATCGGTGGTTCGAAGCCGTGGCACCGGCGGATGGGTATCGCTCGGCCGGGCAGGCGTTGCTCCGCACCGCGCAGCGCGGTCATCGCAGCTGGCGGCCGGCCCTTCGGTTCAGGGGTGCGCCGGCCTCACAGGTTCGGCGGTCTCGGCGGTATCGCGACCACCACGGCCTGGTCGGTCGGGACGATGGATCCGTCGTACCCGCCGGCAAGCAGGACGGTGCGGGCACCCAGGACGCTTGCGGTCCGGAACGAGAGGCGTGGCAGCGCCGGTTCCTCGAGCACGGTCATCGATCGGTTCGTGGGGTCGTAGACGTCGAGCCGGTGGCCGCCCGCGATCACGACGCGGCCATCCGGCAGGGCCGCCACCGCGTCTTCCAGCTTGTACTCGCCCTCGGAGAGGCGCGGACCGGCCGACACCCTGCCGCTGTCGAGGTCGACGAGCTCGGTCGAGTCCAGCAAGACCTCGCCCTCGATCGTGGGAGACCCGCCTACCACGAGGAGCTCGCCTCCCGCCAGGCTCAGGGCGGCATGTTTGATCCGGCCGACCTTGAGCGTCGGCCCCGGCTGCCAGGTGCCATGCGCGAGGACGTCGGTGGATGACAGCGCCGCGCCCGTGCTGGTGCCGCCGACGAGGACCACCCGGTCACCCAGTCGGGCCGCGGCGTGAGCCGCCCTTGCCGTCGAGAGTTCCGGGCCGGCCGAGAAGGCATTCGCCGCCGGATCGAAGTACTCCGCCGTGCGCAAGGCTCTCCCCGCGGCATCGAACCCGCCGGCGATCAGGACCCGCCCGTCCTTCAGCAACGTCGCGGTGTGACCGGCACGCGCCTGGAGCAAATCGCCAGCGGCCGTGAGCCTGCCCGAATCAGGGTCGTAGATCTCCGCCGTCGCCGTGGGCGCCCTGCCTTCTCCCGGGTAACCGCCCGCGAACAGCACCCGGCCGTCGGCGAGAAGCGTCGCGGTGTGGCTCGCCCTCGGGGAGGCAAGGCGTGGCCCTTCGCTGAGCTTCCTCGATCTCGGGTCGTAGATCTCGATGACGCGGGCGGCGCCGAATCCGTCGCAGCCGGCGGTCGTGCAGCCACCACTGAGCACGACCCGGCCGTCGGCCAGCGTGGTTGCGCGGTGCGCCGCCCGCGGCTCTCCGAGATGGAAAGAGAGGGGTTCCGCGGACGCTCTGGACGTGGAGAGGCCGGGCATGGCCGGCCCGGGTGCGGGCGCCGGCCGGCCGCTGCAAGCCGCCAGGCCAATCATCGCAACCATGAGCCAAGGCACGACACGCAGCGGCATACCCCCACCCTAGGATCAGACGCCTTCCCCGACACGCTGGGCATTTGCCCCGGTTTCGCCCCGCGCGGGACACAATGGGCCGATGAGGGTCGTGGTGACCCGGATCGAGCCGGACGGCACCATGCAGCGCCGCGTAGTGGACACCACCCGCCGAGACGACGGCCCCAGGTGGGAAAACCTGGCTGAGCGTGTCCTGGCATCCCCGCCGCCCTACCGCCCGGTCCCGGGCGCTGCCGTCTACCACATCAGCGTGGATGGTCGCCTGATGCAGGTCGGTGAGTACGACCTGGCGGGCCGGTGTGGGACCTGGTGACCGTGGTGCTGGCGCTGGGCGATGAGATCTGAGCGGCAGATGTCGGCCGGCGCGCGCCCCGATCCAGGGTGCAGGCTGGTGCCGTGACGGGCAGGCTGCGTATGGGACGGGACGGGCACACCTGCGCCGGGAGATGTGATGGGACAGAGCTTCAGCTTGGGCCGGATCAGTGGCATCCGGATCGGCGTGAACTGGAGCGTGCTGCTGATCGTGGCACTGCTGGCCTACGGGCTGGCGGTCGGGGAGTTCCCCGCTGCCGCCCCGCGGCATCCGGTCGTGGAGTACGTCGTGGCCGCCGTGCTGACCGCGGTGGCCTTCGTGGGGTCGCTGCTCGCCCATGAGCTGGCGCATTCGCTGGTCGCGCGTCGCAACGGGCTCAAGGTCGAAGGCATCACGCTGTGGTTGCTTGGCGGGGTGTCCCGGCTGCAAGGTGAGGCCGCGGACCCGGGAGCCGAGATCCGGATCGCCGGGGTCGGGCCGCTGGTGAGCCTGATCCTGGGCGGGGTGTTCTGGCTCGTGGCGTGGCTGCTGCACATGGCGGGGGTGCGGGGCGTGGTGGTGGCGGCGCTGGCGTGGCTCGGCGGCATCAACATCATCCTGGCGGTGTTCAACGTGATCCCGGCCGCGCCGCTGGACGGTGGGCGGCTGCTGCGGGCCGTCTTGTGGCGCATCACCGGCGACAAGTTCAAGGCCGCGGTCTGGTCCGCCCGGGCGGGGCAGGTGTTCGGGTGGGCCTTGGTCGTGGTGTCGGCTTATCTGGTCCTGGTGCGGCGTCAGTACAACTGGCTGTGGTTTGCCCTTGTCGGCTGGTTCCTGATCAGCGCGGCCACCGCGGAGGGTCAGCAGGCGATGGTGCAGTCGCGGTTGCGGACGATCCCCGTGCGGCAGATCATGACCCCCCATCCGGTGACGGTGCCGGCCTCGGCCACGGTCGCCTGGCTCCTCGATGATTATCTGCCCTGGCATCGTCACGCCGCCTTCCCGGTGGAGGTCGAGGACGGCCAGACAGTGGGCCTGGTGACGGTGCACCGGGTCAACCAGGTGGCCGCCGCTGAACGCGGCCAGACCACGCTGCGCGATATCGCCTGCCCGCTGTCCGACGTCGCAAGCGCCACTCCGGACGAGCCGGTCGCCGACGTACTGCCCCGCCTCAACGAGGCCTCCGAGAACCGGGCGCTGGTGTTCGCCGACGGCCACCTGGCCGGGATCGTGTCCCCGTCGGACATCAGCCGCGCCCTGGACCGGTTCAGCCGCGGCCCCGGCACGTTCACACCGGCCAGGAACTGAGCCGCTTTCGCTGGTCAAACGGTGAAGGAGCCCGAGAGGTCGCAGCCTCAGGCTGCTTTGGCGGGAGGGTCTTCGGGTCGGGACGCCGGGTGCTCGCGGACGCGGGTGCGGCGCCCTGGCCGGAGCCGACGGTGTGGCCGGAGCGTGGCGACTGCGAGCATGCCAGCGGCGGCGGCCACGGGGATGACCACGGCCAGGGGGGCGTACTGCCCGGCGATGCCCCAGAGCGCGAACCCCAGGCCCTGCGTGAACATCAGGCCCGCGGCGCTCAGGGCGAGCGCGCGGCTCAGCAGGCCCGGCGGCGCGGTATCGATCAGCAGCCCGTCGATCCCGGCGGCCCAGGCGGAGCCGAGCCCCGAGATCACCAGCAGCACCAGCGCCAGGCCAAGGCCCGGGCTGGCCGCGAACGCTACCAGGGGTGCGAAGGTGAGCAGTCCGGCCGGGACGATGATCCGCCGCTGCAGCCGGGTGGGCAGCAGCCGCGCGGCGATGATGTCCGCCGCCACGGTCCCGGCGGGGATCCCCATCAGCAGGAAGCCCGCGGCGCGGGCCGGCTGGCCGATGTGGGCGGCGTAGGGAGCGGCGAGGGCCTCGGGCACGACCGCGCAGACAGGCACGAGCCAGCTGAACAGCAGGATGCGCCGCACCGGCCGGCAGGCCAGCGCTTGCCGCAGCCCGGCCAGGGAGTCGCGCGCCATCGACCCGCTCCCGGTCGCGCGTGCGGGCCGGGCGGCGATGCCGAACCGCAACAGCACGCCCGACGCCGCGAACGACAGCGCATCCAGGGCCAGGGCCCCCCGCGGCGGCAAGATCGCGAGCAGCAGCCCGCCCGCGCCGAAGCCCACGATCTGGGCCGACTGGGCAACCATCCGCATCAGCGCGCGGCCAAGGACGTACGGCGGACCGGGCGGCAGGATCTCCGGCAGCACCGCGGAGCGGACACCCTGGTAGACCGGCGAGATGAGGCCGTTGGCGAACAGCAGCGCGAGCAGCCCGGGCACCGGTATGCCGGGCACCACCATGCATGCGATCAGCGCCGCGCTGGCGAGGTCGCACGCCACGAGCGCCCGGCGGGCGGGCAGGCGGTCTGCCGCCGCCCCCAGCAGGACGCCCCCGATGAGGTAGGGGACGAACGACACGGCCATCACCAGTGCCGCCAGCGCCGCCGAGCGGGTCTGCTCGTAGACCAGCACCGTCAGCGCGACCGCCGCCACGATGTTGCCGAGCATCGACACGATGTTGGCGGCGAAGATCGCCCGGAACTCGCCGGCACCAAGCACGTCACGGTACCTGGCCCGGCCGGCCGGCATGCCGGCGTGACCTGCAGCATGAGACTTCTTGCGCCGCGTCACCACGCAAGCCAGGCTCGCAAGCGGCTAGCATCTGGACCAGAGATTCGGTATCAGGCGAATTATTGCGGAGATGATCTGTGAGTCTGGTCCTTGTCTTCGGGCGAGACGACCCGGCGCGCGTCCGGTTCGCCATATCGCCCTTGTGGGAGACGATGTCGGCGCTGCGGGTGCTGCTGGAACCGCACCGCCACAGATATCACCTGCCGTGGCTGGACGCGGTCCGGCCGGACCTGGATCGTCTGGACCTCTGGCCGCTGCTGGTGCTGTCGCCGCGCATCGGGTGGACCCCCGACTTTCTCAGCCCTGCCCCGGCCGGGCCGGGCACCGACATCGCCGACCAGCTCGCGCAGGTCCGTGCGACGGCGCCGGAGCAGGTGGCCCAGGAAGTGAAGCGCTCCCTGACTCAGCGTTCGGGGGAACCCGCGCCCGAGGCGGCCTGGCGGCTGGTGGATGACCCGCTGGCGACCCGCGGCCTGCTTGCGGACCTGCTCGAGCAGTGCTGGCAGTTGCTGATCGCGCCCCACTGGCCGCGCCTGCGGGATCTTCTTCAGGCGGACGTGCTGTACCGGACGCAGACGCTCGGCGACTACGGCCTGGAGCGTGTGCTGGGTGACCTGCATCCCCGGGCGCGCTGGACCGGCCGTGCCATCGTGATCGACGGGCACGAGCCGGAGCGGCGCCGGCTCGCCGGTGCCGGGCTGCTGCTCATGCCGAGCGTGTTTGTGTGGCCTGGCCTGGTAGCGGTGATCGACTCGCCCGCCCAGCCGGCGCTTGTCTACCCGGCCAGGGGCATCGCCGAGCTGTGGCAGCCGACGCGCACCCGGCAATCCGTTGCGCTGGCTCGGCTTCTCGGCCGGACCAGAGCCGCACTGCTGGAATCACTGGCCGAGCCCGCGTCCACCCACACGCTCGCCCGGCGGCACGGTCTCGCCCCGAGCACGGTGTCCGAGCACCTGGCCGCTCTGCACGGTGCACGGCTGATCACCCGACGAAGGCACCGCCACGCGGTCATGTACCAGCAGGCGCCCCTCGGGGCAGAACTGGCCCGCGGCAGGCGCGAACTCAGTCGGGGACGGTAGGCGGCCGCGTGTCAGCGCTTGCGGTACGTCGCGGTGTAGGTGGTGTTCACCGCGGGCGCGGTGATCGTGTGGCTCTGCGGGCCTCCATCCGACCAGGACGTGAAGTTGTAGGTGGATCTCTTGAACTGCTGCGGCGACGGGGCGCTGACCGAGTTCGCCGAGCCGACGACCGCCGTCACGGAGAACGGCGTGGTACGCGGAGCCTCGTTCACTACCAGGTCGCTGAGGACGAGACCGCCCGGGTTGGTCTTGAACGTGAGCACGACCGTCTTCGGATCAAGCCGGACGCTTGTCGTCGAGGCCAGCCCGCCCGAGTCGGTCGCGGTCATCTGCAACTCCAGCCAACACGGGTATGCGTGGTCCGGCGCGGTGAACGATCCGCCGGAGACGCCGCCCATGGTCTGCAGGGCATGCGTGTGGCAGTCGCTGGGCGTGAAGCAGTGATGCATGATCACCGACCAGCTCAGCGCGGAGGCCGGCAGCGGGCCGTCCTGCGTATCGGTGGCGTGGCCGGAGAAGGTGATCGTGTCACCGACCTTCCACGTGAAGGTGGACGCGGGCGTGTCGATGACGACCGTCGGAGCGGTGTTGCCGGCCGTGACGGTGACCGTGGCCGTGTCGCTTGCGCCCTGGTCGTCGGTGACGCGCAGGCTCGGGTGATAGACGCCCGCCGCCGTGTACGTGTAGGACGCCGTCGCGCTCGTCGCATCGCCAAACGTCCCGTCGCCGTTGAGATCCCACGAGTAGCTCAGCGGCTTGGCTTCCGGGTCTGTGGAGCCCGTCCCGTCGAAGCCGACCGTCAACGGAACGGCGCCGTTGGTCGGGTTCGCCCTGATCGCCGCGGTCGGCGGCTGGTTCGCGGCCGTGAAGGTGATGCGATGGACGGTGCCGTCCTCCATGTCGACGTAGAACAGATCGCCGCCGGGGCCGGTCTTCAGGTCCACGGGATGCCCGGCCGCACCGCCCGCCGCGTCGACGCCGACGAACGACAGCAGCCTGGAGGAGTCGGGCAAGCCGTTCGTGCCCGGGAGCATCGCCCAGATCTCGTTGCGGGTGTGGTCGGCGAAGAACAGCGCCCCGTTGTACTGCGAGGGATACGACCCGCCTTGGTAGAACGCCAG
>Ga0081540_1000794_pt1 | contig 28989 bp, 21 predicted proteins | sample TabmetS2T1R1_FD_71024 | JGI IMG/M metagenome (GOLD analysis project Ga0081540, IMG submission 71024) | Tabebuia heterophylla rhizosphere microbial communities from the University of Puerto Rico - S2T1R1 | ecosystem: Host-associated > Plants > Roots > Rhizosphere ...
TGCTGATCGTCGGTGGCGAGTTGGACCGAGAAGTCTTCGTTGTGTTTGAACGCGGGGCCGCCGTTGAGGCCGAGACAGGGAACGCCGGCGACTGTGAACTCGACAACCAGTACATCGCCTTGCTTGCCGGAGGGGTAGTCACTGGGTGCACGGCGGACTGCACCCACGGCGCTGTCGGGAAAGGTCTCGGCGTAGAAGCGGGCGGCAGCCTCAGCGTCCTTGTCATACCACAGGCAAATCGTGTTCTTGGCCATTGCTTGTCCTTTCTCGCCTTGGCTTTGTATTTCCTCGGGTGTTGAGATAGTGAGCCCGATCGGCTTTCTCCAGCCCAAAGGCATCCGTTGCGCGCGCGCCATCGCCGAGGAAAAGCCAACGGTGTTGGCCGCGCGCTTGTGAGGGTCTGCGCCTTGGCGAGGACGCCTCAGCTCAGCGGACTGCCGCACGATCCAAGACATGGCCAGCAAGACATGGCCAGCAAGACATGGCCCAGCAAGACATGGCCCAGCAAGACATGGCCCAGCGACGCGTGCGCGCCAGTGTAACGCACCGATGTGTCGGATGCGGCCCCAGAACTTTGGCGGTCTTGTGGTCGGCTTCCGGTGGCGTCATTGAACGGTCACTCAAGCCGTCGAAGTTTGGGCCTGGCGAGCTGCTGGCGTGGACAGTTTGCAGGTCGCGTGAATGGTCGAGCCAATGTTGATGGGGTGCAGATGTCTCGCCGTTGGCTGTTGGGACTGGTCTTGTTCGCCGGTTTGGCGCTCGAGAGCGCGGCAACCGCTGCCGAACATCGCGTTGCTCTGGTCATCGGCAATGCCGCCTACCGTCACGCCGCCGAGCTCAAAAATCCGAGGAACGATGCTGCAGACATGGCCGCGGCCATTGAGCGGTTCGGCTTCAAGGTGGTGAAAGGTTTCGACCTCGACAAGACCGGCATGGACCGGACGATACGTGATTTTGCCGCTGCCCTGAGCGGAGCCGATGTTGGCGTGCTGTTTTACGCGGGTCACGGCCTGCAGGTTGCCGGCAGCAATTACCTGGTGCCGATTGATGCCGAGCTCGCGACCGCCGCCGCTCTCGACTTCGAAATGGTACGTCTCGATCTCGTGCAGCGCACCATGGAACGCGAGGCCCCGACCAACGTGCTGTTCCTCGATGCCTGTCGCGACAATCCGCTGGCCCGCAACTTGGCGCGCGCCATGGGCACGCGCTCGGCGGAGATCGGCAAGGGGTTAGCGGTGGCCGAGTCGGGCGCCGGCACGCTGATTAGTTTCTCGACCCAACCGGGCAACGTGGCTCTCGACGGCACGGGCCGCAATTCGCCGTTTGCCGGCGCCTTGCTCAAAGCCATGACCAGGCCGGGCGAGGATTTGTCTAGCCTGCTGATCGGTGTGCGCAACGAGGTGATGGCAGCCACGCGTAACCGGCAAGTCCCCTGGGAGCATTCCGCCTTACGGGCCCACTTATTTTTCGCGCCGTCCCAAGCAGCGGCCGCCTCCGTACCAGTGCCGCCACCCCCGCCGACGCCAAGGCAGGAGCCAGCGCCGAGCCAAGCGCCGTTGGCCACCGCGGTCGCCTCAGCGCCGCCGCCGGTCGAGCGCGGCCTAGTCGACTGCCCCAACGACTTCCGAGCCTTTGCCGATGCCACCGAGCGGGTTAACTGCACCTGCTCGGCGGCGGCGACGCAGCACGGCACGGTGCGCGGCATGGATGTCTACCCATTGGGGTCATCGGTGTGCCGGGCGGCGCTGCATGCCGGCGTGGTCGGCAAGGCTGGCGGTGGGGTGACCGTGATCCCCGAGGCCGGGCGCAAGACCTATGCCGGGGTCACCCGCAACGGCGTCACTTCCTATAACAGCGATGCGTCCGCGGGTAGCTTCCGCTTCGCCGCCCTGCCGGTGACGTCCGACTGCCCCGACGATTTCCGGGCCTTTGCCGATGCCACCGAGCCGGTTAACTGCACCTGCGCGGCGGCGGCGACGCAGCGCGGCACGGTGCGCGGCATGGATGTCTACCCATTGGGGTCATCGGTGTGCCGGGCGGCACTGCATGCCGGTGTGATCGGCAAGGCTGGCGGTCCGGTGACGGTGATCCCGGAGGCCGGGCGCAAGACCTATGCCGGGGTGACCCGCAACGGCGTCACTTCCTATAACAGCGAGGCGTCCGAGGGCAGCTTCCGCTTCGCTCAGTCGAAATAAAAGGGCATCGGAACGTCTATCGTCGTGCCGCTAGTGGGGGGGCGGGGCGGATGTTCCTTGACCGGTTTGGAGCGGGACAGCCGGAAGACGACCGGCTCGGTTGCCGGTTGCACGCCAGCCGCAGCCCGATCAGCCGCCAGGTCCCCCGGCTCCTCGCCCTGGAAAATCCAGAGATTGGTGAGGGGAATGTTGTTGAAGACCTCTTTGGGCACGCCGAAGTTTTTTGGCCAGCACGTCAGGCGGCGTATGCGCGATGCAGTCGGTCACGAGCAGCGTGTTGCTCTCGGACTGCCTGCCGCTGTCAAAGGCGAGAACGAACTCGCCACCTTCGGGGCGAGGCCCTGCAGCGCGTGCGGCAGGCCGGCCGGGAAGTACCACAGGTCACCCTCTTCGACGTCGTCGACGCTGGGACGCCCTTGCGTGTCGATGCTGGTGATGCGGCATTTCCTGCGCGTCATGACGGCCCACTCGGCGGTTTGGTGCCAGCGCAACTCGCGGATGCCTCCCGGCGCCAGGTGCATGTTGACGCCGGCGATTTCATCGGAGATCGCGAAGTCCTCGGACGTCAGCTCGCGGGCCCAGCCTCCATTCTGGATGCGTTTCGGCGAGATATTGAAGGAGGACCAGAAGAACGGCTGTGTGCTGATATCGGTGGCGGGCGGGTCCATCTGCGAGGGGAACTGGCTCTCAATGACCTCATTGCGTGGGCCATCGCTGCGGAGGCTTTCGGGGTTGCCCGCCGTGTTCACCCGCCCTTGCGGCGGCAAGTCGGGATTGCCGAAGGTTGGTGTCGGATGGTTTGGAACCCGTCGAGCCCTACCCGTCTGATTGGTCACGGCCATTTGGCTTCCCCTTCGTGCCGAAGATAGCTGCCTCTTTAGGAGGGAAATGCATGGTCATTATTGATAATTGCGAGAAGCGAATGACAGGCGCCAGCGCGCGTCAGGTTCCCAGCGTTCCCGTCACCTCGACCACGTCGGCGTGGCAGCGGGCCGCGCGCGCGAGGATGGCCGAGCATGAAAACGGCCGCCGTCTCCAACGCGCTTGGTAAGCTGAAAATCGCAGCGATGGTCGCGCGTCGCATGCTTCGAGTGGCAAAAAACCCGGCAATCCCCGATGCTGCCTCGAGCTCACGAGCCAGCGATACAAGGCTTGGGCGACTTTGCTGCAATGCGTTGTCCCCCTTAAGCAGCGCTGCGAACTCGAGGCGGCTTCGCGGCGGCCGCCGCGAGCGCGGCGCGCGGGGCGTTCTCTTGGGTGTGGTCAAGCAACGCAAAAGCTTGCCGCCGATGTCCTTGAAGGCTTCGGCAACCTTGGCGGTCAGCATCGTGCGGATCAGCCGCATACCCCATAACATGCTCGAGGCCGCTCCGAACGCGGTCGGATGCAACAATTGCTTGAGCTTGACCCGACCATTCGGCTGCTTGACTGCGACTACAGCATCGCCGAGCGCAATCAGGCAACCCTTCTGCATATCGACCGGTTCGGCCTTGGCCTCTGGGGCGAATTCGCTAACAACCGGGTCGCCCATGGTCTGCTCTGGCATTTTTGAGGGCCTGGGTCGGAAGCTCGACTGCCAAAGGGCGCGCCGACACCGTCGCCTCGTCGCCGTGCTCGCCTTTGCGGTTGCTGCGCTGCCCTAGCGCGGGAGCCGCCTTTGGGTCGTGGTCAATGTGGGCGGCTGCTTAGCCGCAGTTTGGTTACGTGGCGGGTTGTGGAGATATCGGGCCAAACACGCATCTTGCCGGTGGTGTAATCCGAGACGTGTGCCGAGATGACGTCGGCGGCCTAGCTTGCGTGTGCAACGATCGAATTGCAGAAGTCCGATCCCGGGGTTCGAGCCACACGGATGCCTTGAACGGAGGTGTCACAGGGCGAGCAGCGCTGCCTCGGCAAAGCGCACTCCACTGCCGTTTACTTTGCTGAGTGGGAAGATCGAGATCCCCGGTGTGGTGTATGCTAGAAAGACGAACCGCTTGTGCTGCGGGGGGCGGCCGGTAACGTATGAGGTGCACCGTGACCCAGCAGTCCGCACTGCCTTTTTCCGAACCGACGCTGGCGGAGACCCGCCGCGAAATTGCGAGTCACTGGGGCTGGTTTCTGGCCCTTGGCATTCTGCTGGTCCTCGCCGGTATGGCGGCAATCGCGTTCCCGTTCCTGTCCACGATCGCGGCCAAGATCGCCATCGGCTGGATCTTCCTCGTCGCCGGCGTGGTCGAGATCATCCACGCTTTCTACGTCAAGCGTTGGGCTGGGTTCTTCTGGAACCTGCTGATTGGCCTCCTCTATATCGTGGCGGGAGGCTGGCTCGCGTTCTTTCCTTTGACCGGCATCCTGACGCTCACGATTGTCATCGCGGCGCTATTCATCGTCGAGGGCGTGATGGAGCTCATCATGGGCTTCCGCATGCGCCCCCACGAAGGCTGGGGCTGGGTCGTGTTCAGCGGCCTGGTGGCCGTCGCCGCCGGCTGGCTGATCGCGCTCAGCCTGCCAGCGTCCGCGGTGTGGGCGCTGGGGTTGCTCGCCGGCATCAACCTGCTGTTCTCGGGCTGGAGCTTCATCTACCTGGCGCTCAGCGGCAAGCGGGCAAGCGAGGAAGGGCTCGCGCCGGCGGCGTGACAGCTGACTGACGCGGCAAGCGGCGAGTTAAGGCCCACTAAGGCGCGCCTGCGCGGCCAAGCGCACGCCCGCCGGTGCCGCCACAGATTTTGAGCGTTGAGATCGATAGGTTTGCGCCCGGCCGGGGGCGGCAAGGTTCAACACCCATGGGACCTTGGGGGGATCTTTTGGGGGACCTTTGGGCGTGCTGAAAGTGCGTGCTCAAACAGGATCAGGGTTGACCCGGATTGGCCGGCTCGTGGCTGTGGGCATACCGTGGCATGGTCAACCATCGCGGGTGCCGATGCCGAGCTTTCTCATTTCTCGCCGATACGCGACGACGATAGGGGCGACGACCTTGTGCCTGCAACTGGCCGCAGGGGCGGGTCCCGCCGATGCTGTCGATGCCATGGTGATAGGTCTCAAGCGCGGCACCGATGCCGCCAGTCTTGAGTACATCGCGTCGCGAGACACTGCTGCGGTTCAGGCCCGAATGAGAAGGTGCATGCGAAGCTGGGGTCCCGGCACTCAGATGTCGAAGCGCGAGTGGAAAAGTACCTGCCGCCGCGTGATCATCCAGCAACCCGGATTTTTCACGCGTAATCCGCTTTAAGTTTCCGGCCAACGCATTCCCCCCGCGACTTGTGCCCTGTCGGCTCAATGTCGCTGGCACGGCGTCAGGACCCTTAGCATCGGGAGCACGGCGGGCCTGGGAGAGCCGTCCCGATGACGGATCAGATCCGCGGCCGCGACCAAAAACTTGCGCACAGCGGCGCCTCGAAAAAAAGCCCCCGCGTCGCCGCTGGCGGGCAGCGCCGCCGCGGCGCTCGTAGCAGGAATGCTGGTCCGGCGGCGCGGATGCCGGCTGACGGGGTACGGACCACAGCCGCGCCGGGCGCGCCGCGCCGTCAGGCCCGGCCTCCGAGCAGCCCCCGAACTCCAGCCTTTGTCTAAGGCTCGAACGTGGTTAAGCATGCTTTGCAAACAGAAGTGGCCCGCGACGTCGCGGTCGTGTACCCAACTTGGGTCGGCGTTGCGAGCCGGGTGACGTTGTGCGGCATTCGCGCAAAACGCCGGCGGTGGAGCGACATGGCTCAAACCACGCGAGAGCAAGAGCCAGAGAAGCGCGTGTTCGGATCCGCCGAGATCGGGGCGCTCGCGCATCTTTATCGCGGCGAGGTTTACCGCAGTACCGTCTGGCGAACACGTCTCGATCACACCACCAATTGGTCGGTTGTCACGCTCGGCATTGCGCTTTCGCTGGCGTTTTCGGGCAATGAAGCCTCCCCCTTGCCGCTGGTTCTGGTCGGCATCCTTATGTTCGCGTTCCTTGGCTTCGAAGCCCGCCGCTATCGCTACTTCAACGTCTGGCGGGCCAGGGCGCGCTGGATGGAGACGCATTTTTATGCACCCATGCTGCGTGGCGAAGACATTTCTGGCCGCCAGGCCTGGCAAGGGTTGCTCGCCGCCGACTATTGCGAGCCCACGTACCACATCAGCTATGCGCGCGCGCTCGGACGCAGACTGCGCCGCAACTATGCGTGGATCTTTGGCATCCAGGCAATCGCCTACTACGGCAAGATCGCCATTCATCCGACCGCCATTGGTACCTGGGGAGACCTGTGGGTACGCGCGACCGTCGGGCCGATCCCGGGAAAGCTGATGGTGTGCTGCGGGATCCTGTTCTATGGCGCCCTTTTTGCCCTAGCCCTTGTAACGCTTCATCTCGACCGCTCGAAACACAAGGGTCGGCCGGCCTCGATGGCGATGGGGTGAGGGGACCGTTGCCGCACGCACGCCTGCGATAGACGAGACCGTCGCGCTGCCCCTCGCGCACGTGGGCCGGCCATGAAACACGAGAAAGACCGCCCGTCAGCGGACATGGCTGCTTTGAACGCTGCGCGCGCGCATCACGCTGGCGGCCCGCCAAGGCGCGAGCCGCCGGGAAAGAGCAATAGCGAATCAGATGAGAAGGTCGAAGTCGAGCACGGTATGTGTGGTGAGCGTAGCCGTGGTCACCCGATCGTCGATAACGGCAAGGGTGACGAAATGATCGCCGCCGCCATCGAGGTCGACCTGTACCTCCGTGTGGCCTCCCGAAATCGCCTGGGCACGCAGGAATCCGGCCGCAACGAGATCGGCCGCGTCGTGACCAGTAAAGTTCTCAAACATGGTATTCGCCAGCACGAGCTGATCCTGATCTGAGCCCTTGGTCGTGAACTCGGTGACAGTGTCGATGCTATCGTCGACGAATTTGAAGACGAACTGATCTGCGCCCTTGCCGCCGTCAAGCTTATCGCGACCCGCCCCGGCGATCAGGATGTCATTGCCCTTTCCGCCATCGAGACGATCATTGCCGGAACCACCATCGAGGGTGTCGTTGCCGTCTTTGCCGTCCAGTTTGTCATCTCCCGCGTTGCCGCGCAGCTCGTTGGCTTGGGCATTGCCCGAGAGATCATCGTTGGCCGATCCACCAAACACGTTCTCGACACTGCGGATTGTGTCCGAATTGAAGTGCGTCTCGCCATCCTTGAGGCTGAGATTGATCCGATCCGTTACACTGCTGAAGTCCAGCGTATCGCTGCCGGCGCCACCATCGTAGGTGTCCTTGCCGTCATGGTTTGCATCGGTGATAACGAAGCTATCGTTGCCGCCGTGCCCATTGACGCTGTCATTGCCGGCACCGGCGAAGATGCGATTGGCGCCGTCGTTGCCAATGATCGTGTTGGCAATGGCATTGCCGTTGACAGAGCTGTTCAGCGTGCCATCGAGAGTGACGTTGTCGATGTTATCGGGCAGGTTGACGGTGCCGCTTCCACTGTAGAACACAGTGTCGGGACTGCCGGTACCCTCCTCGCTGCTCAAGGCAGCGGGGATTACAAGATCGATGTCGTGACCGCCCTGCGCATTGTTGGTCACCGTGAAGCCTGGGCTTGGTACGCCGAATGTCGTGCCGAGGAGCTCGGCGATCGACTGCGAAAGCGCCAGATCGTGGGCAGAGAAATTGCCATCGATCGGCGTGATGGTGATTTTCCCAGCATTGAAGGCATTGCCCTCCGAATGTGGGTTGTCGGTGCTGACCGGGCCGTCAAACACAAACCTTGCCGGGCCGTCGGGATCGGACGGATCGATCGGAGCGACCGAGAGATCGCTGTTGGTGGCCGCATCCAATGACGTGAATGCGAAGTTGGACGGCGTCGCCCCGAGGGGAACGTTCACGCTGAGCCCGAGGCCGGCCGGCAACAGCGGACCGGCGGCCTGCGTGGCCTGTAGGCTGGCAAGGAGGTTGGTCACAAATTCGCTCGACAACTGATAGAGGCCGGCAGGGACCGTGCCGGATGCGTCGATGCCGGTTGAAACGGCGATGCTCGGGATCTGATAGTCGAAGAGGCCTGCAACGGCCGCCGCGACGGTTCCCGAATGATTGGCGACCTCAAGACCGACGTTGGCGCCGCGGTTGGCACCGGAGATGATGACATCCGGTCGGTCGGGGCCGGTCAGTAGGGCATCTATCGCCGTCTGTACGGTCGTGCTCGGCGTGGCGGTCACACTGAAGTCGCTGCCAAAGCGTGTGACCGTGAAGGCGCCCAGCGTCAGCGCGGATCCCACGCCGCTCTGGTCGGTGGCGGGAGCAACAATCGTCACATTGTAGCCGGCGGCCAGCAGGGAATCGCGCATGGCCGTGAGACCGGCAGCGGCGAAGCCGTCGTCGTTGACCAGCATGATGTCGAGCGGCTGGTGGTTTGGGGTCGCGCCCTCGCTGAGTGCGGGCGTCAGGCGCGTCTCCAACGCGCTGCGGTCTGCCTCCGTGGCGCCCCAGTCTCCGTCAATCGCCGATACGGTGATGCGATCGAGAAGGAATTGGGCGCCCTCCGCCGTCGGGCTTCCTGAGGATGGCCCTGGCGGCACGAACACCGACGTGAAGGAACTGGGTTCGCCGTCTTGAACCGGCACCGTACCAACGATTGGAAACGAGCCATTCGATTCCTGCGTAATCGTCGTCACCGCCACGCCCTCGAGCACCGGATTGCCTGGTACGTTGACGGTCAGTCCCTCGCCTGCGGGCAGGAGCGGCTGCCCGGGTTCCTGGTCGGCCTGGAGCTTGCTGACGAGATCGACAACGAAAGTGGCCGCGTTGGCAAAGCCGGCAACGAAGCTGCCGGTCGCGTCGGCGCTGGCCGATACGGCAATCGCTGGAACGCCGTTGAAGAGGGCCTGGACAGCACCATTAACGGTGCCGGAGATGTTCTCGCTCTGGCCGATGTTGTCGCCCCGGTTGGTGCCGGAGATGACCAGGTCTGGAGGGCTGCCGCCGAACAGATCATCGAGCGCCACCATGGTCGCGACGGCTGGGCGCCCGTCGACGGAGAAATTGCCGGGAGAAAACTCGTCGATAACAATCGGGTTTGTAATGGCGCCGATGCCACCCAGCGAACTGCCCTGCGCGCTCTGATTGACTAAGGGAGCGACGATGTGAACGTTGAACCCCGCCGCTAGCAGGGCAGCGTACATTGTTTGAATGCCCGGAGCGTTGAAGCCATCGTCGTTGGTCAGGACAATGTTGAGGGACATCTTGCTCTCCGTTTGCAACTCGGAACGCGCGAGTCCGGGCCGGCACATTCATGCCGGACGCACGCAACCGAGCGTTGAACGACTTGACCGCCAAGCCCGCGGAAAATGCGGGCGCCACTTGCAGCCACGAAAGGACAGGGGAGCGTTGTGGAAGAGTTGACCTTCATCCCCCTGCGCGGCGGACGTTAGGTGCACTTGATTGCAGATCCATGACCGGGCAGACACAAAAGGGTGATTGGCATGGCTCAGCCCGAACACAATGAGTGCAGCAGCGGCTGAGACCGGCACCGTCTTATTGCTTTCAAAGTTGTGTCCCTATCTCACCGGCCGCCCGTGGCAGCTGTTGCGGCGGCGGAACAGAACGGCGGGAATCGTCGCGGTAACGCCTGGATCAATCGCTTTTTTTTGCTGCTAATGCGCGGGAACGCACCGATCTTGCCGCGGGACCTCGGTCCCTCCGAGAACGGCTCGTGCGAGGTTGCGTCACTAACAAAAGTCTTTTTGGAACATGGGTCAGACGCTCCCGACATTCCTGTTGCTATGGCTGTTTCTGTTCTTGCTTGGACTTGTGGTCGGCGCCGTCGCCCACAAGGCTGGGCGCGTGCTGGGCGCCGGTTTCGGGTCAATCCCTGTTCGCCGAATGGTGATTGGCCGTGGGCCGGTTCTGCTGCGTGGACGCCTCGGCGATATGGGCGTTGAGGTGCGCCTCGTACCCATGGGCATGGTGGTGATTTGCGCCGAGTCGGCGAGGATGCCGAAACGCTCCGCTATCGTTCTGCATCTTCTCGGCGGCGTGCTCGCAAACCTCATTGTGATTGGCGTTATCATCTGGCTGCATCGTACCGGCGCCGCGCCGCCGATCCTGCACAACAACATCGGAATACCGCTACTCGCCCCGCAAGCGGGCATTCTTGTGTTCGCGCAATTCGTGATGATCGCCGTCGGCGTGGCAGAGCCGATGGTCTATGCGCAAGCAAGCCAGATCAAGCGATATCGAGAGGGCACGACACGACCGGCAATCGGCACGCGTTCCCTAGCCTTCGTGCGGCTCCTATTCCGTGTTCTTCTTCACGAACGCCTGAACAATATTGCGAGCCGCCGCAAGGCGTGGGCTGCCACCCAGCGCGAGCTCGCTCGTGGCGATTTGACGCCAGAAGAGGAGATGTACGCGCTCGACTGGCTGCTTACCAATTGGCTAATGACCGACGGGCTGGCCGCCCACAAACCGATGTTCGTTGAGCCTGCGCTTCGACCAAAGCTCGACGAATGGTCCGAGCGTGCGTCACGGCTCGGGCCCAAGGTCAAGACCCTTGTCGGAACCCGCGGCGCCGTACTGGTCGCGCTCGGGCGGCATCGAGAAGGAAAAGCCCTGCTCCAGAACCTTGTGTCCGTCAAAGGGGCGCCGCTGTTGGACGCTGTGCTTAGCCGGATCTTTCTGGCGCGCGCCGAGCATGCCTTGGGCAACGTCGCAGTTGCCCACAACCTGATAGCGCAAGCACAATCGATCGCCAGGACGCGCGCCCGTCCACCTGCGCTGGCTGCTTGGACGCGCCTGCTCCAACGCGCAGCAGGCGAGATGCGGTCGCGCCGGCCCCGCGCCCGGCACCGGCTCGGTCGCCGCTCGCTAAAAGGGCAAGCGAAGTTAGGCCTGCTGAGGCTTCGGTCGCGTGCAGCCGATCAGACGGCGTCATGGTCGGCCTGCTCGCCCCGCTCGCTGGCGATCATATTCATCGCTGCCGCGGCCGGATTGGTCGCAAGTCTGCTGCTGGCAGTGGCGTTAGTGCCAGCACCCGATACCGATGCGGCCCTCACAATTGCGCGGCCGGACAAGAATCCGCCGCCGGATCCGCGGCTCAACGAGGAGGTCGTCAAGGTGCCCGTGACCTTATCGTTAGAAGACGGGAGCTCGCACGCCGGTGAGTTCGTCTTGACGACGTTCAGGCCGAACGGGCCGGGTCCCTTTCCCGCAGTGGTGGTCAGTCATGGCGGCTTTGGATCGCGCCAAGCTCGGGCCGAGTTTGGGCGGGCGGAGTTTGGAGCGAGTAGCTGGATGTACCACTACTGGACGCTGCGGGGCTTCGCGGTGCTTGCGCCAACGCGGATCGGCTACGGCGTCAGCGGAACGAACGTCGATCCCGAGAGCGCGACTGGCTCCTGCGATTTTCTTGATTTCGCGCCCCTGACGGCAGCGGTCACCGCCCATATTCGGGCGACCATTGCCTACGCCGCGCGGCAAGCCTGGATAGACAAGGACAACATTATACTCGCCGGTGAGTCCGGGGGCGGCTTCGGCTCGATCGTCGCCGCCGGTGAGCACCTGCCCGGCGTCAAGGCCCTCGTGAACTTTGCCGGCGGCGCCGCCGGCCGGCCGCGCTCACATCCTGAGCAGCCCTGCAGTCCCCAAAACGTTGAGCTGTTGCTGACAAAGGCGGCACGGCGGGGCGCCATCCCAAGCATTTGGTTCTATGCGGAAAACGATCGCCTCTGGGGCGCGAAGCTCCCGCGGACGTGGCACGCGGCCTACGTCGAGGCCGGCGGCACCGCCGAGTTTCAGATGCTGCCGACTTTGCAAGGGGACGGGCACGACGTCGTAGCCTCCGGTTTCGAGCACTGGCGCTCACGACTCGACCAGTTCTTGATCTCGCTCGGCTATGCGCCGCGGACGTTGCCCTGGGGTGCACCGCAGCCGACGGGGTTTGCGCCGCTCAAGCAGTCGCCTCCCGTGGCGAACCTGTCTGGCTGGTGCGCGGCTGCCTACGACAGGTTTCTCCAGCTGGACGTGCCCAGGGCCTTTGCGATCTCGGCGGGTGGAGGCTGCGCCTACTCTTGGAGCGCGTTGGATGTTATGGCAAGGGCGCTCGCGGCTTGCCAGGAACGCTACAAGCAAGCGTGCAAGCTCTATGCGGTCAACGATGAGGTCACCTGGCTACCGTGATCACCTGGCTACCGTGATCGTTGCACAGCCTAGAGGCGCGGGCAGACAATCCCTGTGCCCCCTAGATGCGTGCGCGGTCTATCGGCAACGCTTATCCGTTGCGGCAGAGCACTGACGCTGAGCAGCAGCGCCGCGGCCCGCCAGCGCAAAGCGTTGAGCCGCCTGGCGCTGCGTTCCACTTGGAGTTGGCGAGGAGGTCGGCGGATAGAAATGCGGCGGCGTCGCCCAGCTTGATTTCGTCGGCACGTTTGGCTGGGATCACTAGGCTCTTTGGCCAGATCAGCGCGTGGTGCCACTTTTGTGTCTTTTTTTACATGTGTCCGGCTTGCCACTATGTCCCGTCCCGCAGTCGCGGAGTGTTATGATTGGACCTCAATGCCGCAAATTTGTCAGGTTTTGGGTGGCTGCTAGGTACGACGCTCAGCAATGAAGGTGGGGCATATGATGAAGATACTCCTCACTCTTGCGATACTCGGCTCCGCGGCTAGTTTTGCAGATCTTGCGATAGCCCAGGGAGCCCAGGGCAAACAGGGCGAAGCGTTCGGCGGCGACGTTTCCTCTCTGCAAGCAAAGCTAGCAGCGCAGTGCGCGCACCGGCGGACGATGCCGCCGGACTCGCGTTACGATTGCGATCGCAAAACGCGCAACGATGCGCAACTTGGTTATGGGCAGGGTGGCGCCTCAGCCAGCCAAGCGTCTGCGGCCGGACCTGGGAACGGGGGTGGTCAAGGGGGCGGCTCTGGGAACGAGGGCGGTCAAGGGGTCGGACCTGGCAACGGAAACGGCCAAGGGATCGGACCTGGGAATGGGGGCGGTCAAGGGAAGGGCCGGCGATAATTTGCGAGCCCGTTGGGGCGCGGGTGCGGTCAGGTGTCCGGCCTTTTTTTGTGGGGTGCAGATGATCGCTGAATGCTATTCGTGGACCGAGTACCAATAGTTGCGAGCACGCAACGGTGCATTGAGCCAAGAGGTTCTCCCGATCCATCGACGGGCTGCTTTTGCTTTTGACCCACCTGACAAGTTGCGCTCGACGCGCGGGTCAGGAGAACATGCGGAAGGTCGCGCTCGCCCGGGCAATGATATCGCCATCGGCGGTGATCAGCGCATCGGTAAAGCCCAGCGTGCCTCCGGCCTTGATTACACGCGGCTCGATCGTGAGCCACTGCCCGAGCTTGGCGCTCGCCACGTAGTCGACATTGAGGCTCACCGTCAGCGCGCCCTTGACGCCGGGGTAACAGGCGACGCAGGAGAGCCCCATGGCGTTGTCGGCGAGCGCGGCGATGACGCCCCCGTGCAGGAAGCCGCGCGAGTTGCAATGTGGCTGGCGCAGCCACAGGCCAATCTCCACGTTCCTCTCGCCGCAGCGCGAGAACAGCGGCTCCCATGGCGCCGTGACCGGGCTCGTTTTGAAGTGCGGCACGAATCCTTCTGGCGGCTGCGAGTTCATGTCGCCCTCCGCTGAGCGATCGAGACGACATGTGCCTTCTCCGGCGGCGTGCGGCCGTCGAGCACCTCTTGGTACACGCGCTCCATGCCGGCCCTGCCGGCCGTATGCTCGATGACAAGCCACGGCTTGACGTAGCCGAGGAACCCGCGCCACGCCTTCGATAGGCGGGCTGCCAGCACCTCGGCCCCCCATTCCTGGCGACGCTTCAGGATGTGGTCCGGCGTGAAGAACAGCTGCGGCGCCGGCCCGGGCAGGTCCGTTTCCAGGCATGCAAGCGCATCCCAATGCGTGAAGCCCACACGGGCACTGTGCTTCAGGGCCTCACCCAAATGCCTGTGCACGGCCGCCCGCACCGCGCCATCGCCCGCGATATCCACGAACACGGCGGGTTCGGCGGCAATGGCCGATATGGCCTGGTAGCTGAGCACGCGGTCGTACCCTGTGCGCTTCTGCACGAACCCGGTATTGGCCGGCGAGGTGAGGCCGACGATCTCGACCCCCTCGGGACGCTCCTGCGCCAGCAGGAAGGCAAGGCCCAGCGCCGTCTTGCTCGACGCGCTTGAGATGATCACCTGCCCAGCACCAAAGCACCGTTTCTCCTTCAAGAACTCCGCACCGAAGAACGAGAGGCTGAAAAGCGGCCGCAGCACCAGGTGCTCGTGCTCGTGCGCGCGATCGTATCCGGGGTCGCGGTCGACCAGCACGTACTCGTTGTAGGTTCGCGGCAGCTCCTGGCGGTGGACCGCGCCGTCAACGCACCTGGCCCCCCGCAGCGCCCGAGGCTCTAGGACGAGATGCGTCGTCATGGGAAAATAGCCGTAGAGGCGCTCGCCCTCGTGCAGCTCGGGGTGGCGCGAGCAAACGACGTTGCCGACGCCCCACACCGGGATATAGCCCCAACCCTCGGGCGCCGGGAAGAAGCGCCAGTACGCGATCTGATCACCGAGCCGCGCGTACGTCACGTTGTTGGCGGTAAAGGCGAATTTGTCTACGCCGAGGAGGACCTGACCGGGCGCTAGGTCACCAACTGGCACCTCACGCTCCTCCCAGCGCCAGCGGCGCAGATCGCTCTTGGCGACGCAAAAGCCGCTGAGCGACGTCACGGTACCATCGAGCGACATGGCGCAGGGCTTCCTGGGCTCGCAATCCTCAGCCGTGCTTCCTGAGTTCCATGCGGCCAATCTGGTTGCGGTGCACCTCGTCGGGTCCGTCGAAGATGCGCATGGTGCGGGCGTGCGCGTAGGCCTCGGCAAGGCCGAAATCCTCGGTGACGCCGGCGCCGCCGTGCGCCTGGATCGCCCAGTCGAGCACCCGGCACAGCATCGCCGGCGCCGCCACCTTGATCATGGCGATCTCGGCGAGCGCACCCTTGTTGCCCACCTTGTCCATCTTGTCCGCCGTCTTCAGTACCAGCAGCCGCGCCTGCTCGATGGCGATGCGCGCCTCGGCGATGCGCTCCAAGGTCACCGTCTGCTCGGCAAGCGGCTTGCCGAAGGCCACGCGCGAGCGCGCGCGTGCGCACATTTTTTCCAGCGCCACCTCCGCCTGGCCGATCGCCCGCATGCAATGATGGATGCGGCCCGGTCCCAGCCGGCCCTGCGCGATCTCGAAGCCGCGGCCCTCGCCCAGCAGCATGTTGGTGATCGGCACCTCCACGTCTTCGAACAGCACTTCGCCGTGGCCGTGCGGGGCGTGGTCGTAGCCGAACACGGGCAATGTGCGCAGCACTTTCACACCCTTGGCGTGGCGCGGCACGATGATCATCGATTGCTGCTTGTGCCGGTCCGGGTTCTTGGGATCGGTCTTGCCCATGAAGATGAACAACTTGCAGCGGGGATCGGGTGCGCACGACGACCACCACTTGCGACCATTGACAACGTAGCGGTCGCCACGGCGTTCGATGCGGGCCTCGATATTGGTGGCGTCGGAGGAGGCGACGGCGGGCTCGGTCATGGCGAAGCAGGAGCGGATTTTGCCTTCCAGCAGCGGCTCGAGCCACTCGCGCTTCTGCTCCTCCGTTCCGTAGCGGTCGAGCACCTCCATGTTGCCGGTGTCGGGCGCCGAGCAGTTGAACACCTCGGAGGCCCAGTGCACCCGCCCCATGATCTCGCACAGCGGCGCATACTCGAGGTTGGTGAGCCCGGCGCCGCGCTTGGAGTGCGGCAGGAACAGGTTCCACAGCTCCTGCGCGCGGGCCTTCTGTTTCAGCTCTTCGATCAGCGCCGGCGCCTGCCAACGGTCGCCGGCGCTGAGCTCTTCCTGGTAGCGCTTTTGCTTGGGATAGACGTGCTGCTGCATGAATTGGCTGAGCTTCTGCTGCAGGGCTTGCACCTTGGGGGAATGATCGAAATCCATGGGCGGGGTTCCTCGCGCGCCGGCAATTGGGCCTTGAGCCAGGTTAGGCGCTTGGCCTATCATCCGACAAATGAATTGATCGAATTGAAGTCCATAAATACCATGCATCTTGCCAGGGTCGACCTCAATCTGTTCGTGGTGTTCGACACGATCTATGCGGAAGGCGGCATCACCCGTGCCGGCCGGCGGCTCAACCTGTCGCAGCCCGCCATCAGCCATGCGCTCGGCCGGCTCAGGGAGATGTTCGACGACCCGCTGTTCACCCGTAACGGCCACGCCATGACGCCCACGCCGCTGGCGCGGCATCTGATCGAGCCCGTCCGCGCAGCGCTCCGCGGGCTAGAGGTGACGCTGACCAAGGTCGATCGGTTCGACCCGGCCAGCGCCAGCAAGCGCTTTACTGTTGGTATGCGCGACGCGCTGGAGTCGGCCCTGCTCGCGCAGTTCATGCGTGACATCGCCAGCGCCGCCCCGCGCATCGACATTAGCGTCGTCAGAACCGAACGCCGCGACCTCGAGCGCGAGCTGTCCACCGGCACCGTCGATGCGGCGCTGGATGTTCTGCTGCCGCTGCCCGAGGAAATCCGCCGCCAGCGGCTCGGGGTGGAATGGTTAGTCGTGTTGGCGCGGCGGCGCCATCCGAAAGTGCGGGCAAGGCTCAGTCTCGACACTTACCTTGCACAGGAGCACATCGCCGTTTCATCGCGTCGTCGGGGCTTGAGTGCCGAGGACTTCGAGTTGGGCCGGCACAACCTGCGCCGTCGCATCCGCCTGCGCTGCCAGAACTACTTCGCCGCCTGCCGCGTGGTAAGTGAGACCGACCTCATTTTGACAATGCCCACGCGCTACGCCCGCATCCTCAACATCCAATTCGGCAACCAGCTTTTGCCATTTCCGCTCAAGGTTCCGGCGTTTGACAGCTACCTTTACTGGCATGTCAACGCTGAAGCCGATCCGGCCAATGCCTGGCTGAGGCAGCAACTGCTCCGGAGCTTGCGGGAGGGTGCAGCCCCCGCAGGTCACAGCCGCTGAGGCGCCACAGGCCAGCGCAGGTCGGCCGCTGGCGCAAGGCCTGCCGCCTCCACCCAGGCGTCAATTTTGCCGCGGAAGCCCCAAGTCGCGGAAGGCGTGGGCAGGCTGCGGCAGGCGCAAGCTAACGCCAACCGGCAACGGCCTCGGGGTCACCATGGCGCGATGAAGCCCGCAGCCACCTTGCGCTTCGACCAACGCGCGCTCAGCCTATCGAACGATCAGCCGGGGCAGGCCGCCTGCCGGATTGCCGGAAGGCAGCGCGGTGCCGACCAAAGCAGCTCGACTAGGTGCGCATGAAGCCTTCGACCTCGGTCTCGGCCCAGGCCAGGGTCTTTTCCATCGGCTCACCCTGCAGATGGCGCACGGTCATCTTGGTCATCAGGCCCTGCGCATAGATCTGTTGGGCAATCTTGGGTGGTGACGGCGCCGCGGCGACCGACAGCACCTGGTGGTTATAGGGGTTGGGGTAGTGATAGAGCGTGCCCTTGGGCGGCGCTTCCTCGGCCCAAGTCTTCAGGTTCTTCATGTTGGCGAAGGACGGGACATCATAACCGCCGCTCGCCGCCACCAACTTCTCGATCGCGGCCGGCTGCGACAGATGGGCGAGCAGGCTCTTTGCGGCGGCCTTGTTCTTGCTAAAGCTCCAGATCGACCAGTATTGCGGAATAAATGGAGCGAAGCGTCCCTTCGGGCCCGCTGGCATGCCGTGCGTCCACAGCTGCTCGGCGATCTTGGGGGCATCACGCTTGGCCACCGCCCAGGCGCTCGGCGGGTTCATGATCAGCGCACCCTTGCCGGAGAGGAGCCACTTGTTGTTGGAGGCATCGTCCCAGGAGGGGGCCTCCGCCGGGAAGAACTGGGCACAGCGTTTGTAGTAATCGAGCGCCTGGCGCACGGCATCAGTCTTGACCGTGATCTTCTCGTTTGCGTCTACCAGCGCGGCGCCGAAGGCACGGAAAATCGCCCCAGCGGTGTCGACGGAATCGGCTGTCGTGCCAAGGCCGATGCCGAACGGGTGGCCGGCCTTGTGACAGTCCTCGGCCGCCTTGATGAAGGTGTCGAATGTCCAGTTGTCGGCCTTCGGCGGCGCGCCCGCCGGATACATTGCCTGCACGTCGATGCCGGCATGCTGTTGCATGAGGTCGATGCGAGAGCAGGGTCCCTTGATCTGGCTGCCGCTGGTGGCTGGCACCGCGACCCAGCGGTTCTCGGCGCGACCCAGATAGACCACCGACTCGTCGATGGCGCCATTCAGCTTGATCAGATCGACCACCACGTCGTCGACGGGCTCGAGGTTGTGGGCATAGGCGTGCGGCCACCAGGATGCCATTTGCAGGATGTCGTGCCCCGATTTCGCCTGCGACTCCGCCGCAATCACCAGGCGGAGCTTCTCGCCCTGCGAGGTGATGTAGTCGATCTGGACATCGACCTTCTCTTTCGCCGCCCATGCCTCGACGAGCGCCCGGGAGGCATCGTTCGCGCCTGGCACCCAATGATCCCACAAGCCAATCGTCAGCTTGCCGGCTGCGTGCGCGCTGCGCACGAATGGAGCAGCCAATAGGCTCGCCGATACTGCTGCCGACGCCGTCACGAAGCGGCGGCGCGTTACGGTCTTCCTCTTCATCACGTTTCTCCCTTCGTTGCCGACGCAGCGGGCCGGCCGGGAAGCAAACGGAAATGATGAGCGTCCGCAGCCAAAAGTTATACCAGTGCGCTGCGCCGAGGCCTCAAGCATGCCATTGCGCGGGCATTTCCAGCAATTCAATTCGTCCCAGCAAAGGCGGCGGCCTAGCTCTGGAGCGGCGCCCGAGAACCGTGAACGGCATGGCAAAGGTTTGCCTCGATGGCGGCGCCGGGTTGGCAGGCGCTGGGCGCTCCACTTGGATTGTCGTGGGGTCGGGGGGTGCTTTTGACTCTGTGGAGACTTTCATGGGACGCTCTGATTGCGGTGCAACAAGTGCCAGCGGCGTCCGCGGAACCTGATAGTGTGGAGATGTCGAGCCTCGCTCAAGTTCCAGGCAATGGAGAGCTAAATGACTACGCATCAAGGCGAATGCTTCTGTGGGGCGGTCAAAATCGAGGTTAACGGGGAGCCGCAGGCAATGGGCTATTGCCATTGTCGCTCATGCCGGTCCTGGTCGGGGGGGCCGGTCAATGCCTTCTCCCTCTGGAAACCCGAGGACGTGAAAGTTACGTCCGGTCAGGAGCACGTCGCGACGTTTGCCAAGACGCCCATGAGCGAGCGCCAATATTGCAACAAATGTGGGGGCCACCTGATGGCCAATCATCCGCCGCTGAAGATGGTCGATGTATTCGCGGCGACGATCCCGTCGCTGAAGTTCGTGGCGGGCGTGCACGTCAACTACGGGGAGACTGTGCTGCCGATGAAGGATGGTCTGACAAAGTTCAACGATTTTCCGGCGGAGTTCGGCGGCTCCGGCAAAACCCTATCGGACTGAGACCGAATTTTTTCAACGCGCTCGTGGCCGCGCCCGGAAGCCGGCTCGAAAGGGCAATTGCAGGCTGGGCAGAGCAGGGCCGCTCTGCCCAGGTCCCTCAGAGGTAGGGTTTTTTCGGCGATCGCGACGGCATCCTCGACCTCTCCACCAGGGGGTAAGCAAACGGCGCTTTTGCAGGCTCGCGTCAGCGTTGGACGGGCTGCGGAGCACCGACCATTTCGCTTTTCTTGCAGACGTCAACGCCACCGATATCGGCACCTTCGAAGCCCGAGTTGGTCGGCAGGATTTCGCTTTCGACCTGCTGGCGCCTCATTGGGTCTGTCAGCCAGCCCGTGCGATATCGTCATGCCACCCCGTTTGACGCCTTCTCGAATTGGCATTTCCGCTCTGACTATCGCCGCGCGACTGGGTACGTGAGCAAGATAAAGCCTCGCGGCGCGCCGCCGGCTGCGCCCAATTTAGCGCGTAGCTAGATAGAGCTCAGTGGACAAAGTCATCGAACGCTGATGGCGTGCCAGGCCATGCGTAATCAAGGTGTTCATGAGCTCGGGCTGCGGCAATCCACTAGCCTCCCACAGCTTCGGGTACATGCTGATGTTTGTGAACCCTGGTATGGTGTTTGCCTCGTTGACGAAGATCTGGTCGTCGCTGAGAAAGAAATCGACACGAGCCATTGCCTCACAACCCAGAACTGTGAAGGCTTTGACCGCAAGCTCTTTTGTCCGCTCGGCCAATGCTTTCGGTACATCTGCCGGCACCCGCAGGAGGGCGCCCTCGGCGTCGAGATACTTTGCCTCGTACGAATAAAAGCCATGTTTGCGGTCGGGCACAATCTCTCCGAGATCTGATGCACGAACGGCGCCGGTAGCGTCCTCCAGGACCGAGCATTCGATCTCACGCACAGAAGGAATGCGCTGCTCAATCAAAATCTTCTTGTCGAAGCGTAACGCGAGCGTGCACGCAGCGGCGAATTCCTCAGCGTTTCGTGCCGCCGATACACCAACCGATGAGCCCATGTTGGCGGGTTTTACAAACAGATCGGAGGAGCCAACCAAGCTCGCCGCCTCCGCGTAGGGTATGGGCGAGGCCGCCGACATGACGACAAATGGGACGATAGGCAGGCCAGCATCGCGCATGAGCCGCTTCGCGACGTCCTTATCCATCGAGGTAGCCGATCCAATCACGCCGGAGCCGACGTAGGCCACGTTGGAGAGCTGGAGCGCGCCTTGTACGGTTCCGTCTTCGCCATTTGGTCCATGCAAGACCGGAAAAAGGATATCGAATGCAGGTATTTCGCGCGCGGCCGACGCATTCTTCTCGATCACGACGGCGCGGCCCTGCCCACCCGGCAAGAGAGCGAGATAGGGTCCATCCTCTGGCACTAGCAGTGCTGCCGCGCCCGTCCCGGCGCCATTGCCCGCATCGGCAATGATCCACCGGCCATCTCTGGTAATTCCAACGAGCGTGATCTCGTAGCGGTCTGGATCGAGGGCGCGAAGAACGTTTGCGGCGGAGGCCCGGGAGACATCGTGTTCGGCGGACCGACCGCCGAACAGGATCGCAACTCTTGTCTTCCGTCGCTCCATCGTTCAGCTCCAATGATCGCCGTGGTGGGAAGCGCTGCCGCAAATCAATAGAACGCGCTGAAGATGGTGCGAATCTGGCACGGACCGAGCATTGACGCCTCCGCAGTCGTGCCTCAGGTATCGGACGCTGGCTGACGCGCTGGAAGATGTTTTAGGATCCCCCGCGGCGGCTGGCTATGAGCCACCGGTGATGATCGATGGGATGGCGAAAGGTTCTTTAGGCTAAAGTCGGCGTTAGGCATTTCGGCGCCGGCGGCGCCTCGGCAGGGGGCTTTCCCGAGCTTTCCCTCAACACCCCGCGCCCATTTTTGGACCGGCCGGCTGCATCGGACAGCATGGCAAGACCATACCATTGCAGGTCACAAAGAGTGATGCACGGCCCGGCATTGAGCTTGGTCAATCCTGGGTTATGTTGTGATCCGAAAAACGCCAAGTGAGGATGCGGCGCGGGGTGCGGCAGTCAATGGGGGGCATCCGCAGCGGGCAGGGATTTGAGATCGATGGATGCTGCCGAGTGGCGTGGCGTGCGCCAGCATCATCACCTCCGCAGCTGAAGAGACGCTGGAGGCGATAAGTTGGCAGTCGATTGGTAGGCACCGTCAATAGAAAGGTGAACCGCTTCATGTCGGAAAAGAAGATCCGCGTCGGCCTGATCGGAGCCGGCGGCAACACCAGAGCCTTGCATATTCCGGGTTTCGCAAAGCAGGACGAGGTCGAGATCGTCGCTGTCGCCAACCGGACGCGTGAATCGAGCCAACGGGTGGCTCACGAGTTTGCCATTCCGAAAATTCATGACCATTGGCAATCGCTCCTCGAAGACGCCAGCATCGATGCCGTCTGTATCGGCACCTGGCCCTATATGCACGCGCCTCTGACCATCGCTGCGCTCGAGGCCGGGAAGCACGTTCTCTGCGAAGCGCGCATGGCCATGGACCATAGTGAAGCTCGCACCATGCTGGCGGCATCGCTTCGGCGTCCCGCGCTCACTGCTCAGATCGTCCCCGCGCCCCATACGCTGGCCTTCGATCGCACCATCATCGAAATGATCGCAGGCGGATATATTGGCGAGCTGATCTCGATCGATGCACGCATTGCTGCTGCTCGGGCTTATCCGGATGGCTCCGCCCAGCAGCATTGGCGTCAGAATCGGGACTTTTCTGGCGACAACATCATGAGCATGGGTATCTGGTACGAGGCGATGATGCGCTGGGTGGGCCCCGCACGGTCGGTCATGGCGGTTGGGCAGAGCGTTGTCAGGTATCGGCATGACGCATCTGGTCGCCGAACGCCAATGGATATCCCCGACCACATCGATGTCATCGGGGCGATGGTCCAAGGTGGGCAGATGCACCTCACCGTTTCGACCGTGCTAGGCCACGCTCCCGACTTGGCGGACGTACACATATTCGGCACCGACGGTACCATCCGGTTGCGGCAACCCGTCGGTGGTGCCCTGGCGCTTTCTGCTGGCAAGCGCGGCAAGGGCGAGTTTGAGCCGGTCGAGATTGATCCTGCCAAACGCGGCAAATGGCGCGTGGAGGAGGAGTTCGTCAACGCGATCCGGGGCATGGAGCGCGTGACACACACGGACTTTTTTACGGGCGTCAAATACATGGAATGGACGACGGCAGTAAGTCTATCGCTGCACAAAAACCAAGCGGTGCTGTTACCGCTTTAAGCCCTGGGCGCCTGCGGTTGTCTTGAGGTGAAGTCGCCGGCGGCTCAGCATCGGCCGCGCGGCAGCACCCGCGGCTGGTTCGTTCCCCCCGATTTTGCAGCCGCAAAATAGCCGCGTGGTGCGCGTGCTTGCCGCCCCTCGGCGTGCACCAGCCTGGGATGTTTGGTCTCGCCTTCAACGCCGGCTTCGGCACCGTTGCCGAGGGCCTGGAGCCGCACTCGGCGGATGCTGAGGAGGAGAAAATTGATCCGCAGCGGCGGGGCCGGGTTCGCGGCGGCCGCGTTGCAACGCACAATCGATCGGGTTACGGGACCTGCGGTATGGGCGACGTTAGCGGCCCGACCGGGCGCCTGATTGGCAACAAGTGCATGAAAAGAACGTAACTTTGAAACGTGATGCCGGATCAGTCGTAACTGTGTGAGGCGCGCGATTGGGCTAACCCCGCCGCATGACAGCCCAGCTGCAGCGCCAGCCACGCCCTTTGGCTATTGCTGTGAAGAGCACGGGCCCTTGGGCGTGGCGCTTTACGGCGGCAAGCCGGAAATTTCAGACTGTTCGAGCTCCAAACGGATGCCTGCCGTCGCGTGCTGTCTAAACTGGCAAACAGGCGAAGACGACGGCTAGGTCTCAAAGGAAATGCAGGAAGACGCGCCAGCATCGCGCGGCTCCTTGGCAAGCCCTATCGAAGCCCATGGTCAGTTGTGATCGCGGTCGATCTGCTCGAAGAAGGCCTTGGCGTCGAGTGCATTGGCAGTACCGGCTACCCCGGCGATGACCGAAAGCGCAACCAGGGCGGACAAGATGGTCTTCATGGAATTTCTCCGTTGATCTTTCCACCCGCTGCAGTGCGGGTGTGAGGGTGTTTTCCCATTGTTTGGCTCGGGCCGCTGTTACGTAGGGAACACCCGTTGCCACCGCCCCCAGGCGGCGCTTCAAACACTGCAGCACCTTAGGCAGCTGTTTGGGGTTGAGCACACCCGCGTCAAGCACGCCAGGAGGATCGAGCTCGACCGCTCACGGCATCGGCATCCCCGGACAGTCAAATCCTCGCGCGGGAGATCCCGCTAGGCCGGGAGGTCTGGGCGAGCGCGGCGCGCGTGCCGCATCGGTTTCGTGCGCGTTGACTGGCCTGTCTAGCGCCACACGCCCTACCGCACCGAAGGCCGGCCCGGGCCGTCGTGCGGTGCCTCGCTTGGAATCGCGGGGCCCAGTACACCATGCTCGACAAATCGGTGCTTGCTCGGCAAGGTCGTAAACGCAGGCATGGGCGCAGCAGGCGCGGCGGCGCGGGTTCTTTGGCTCGACTGGGGTGAACGACCGACCGAGAAGTGCCATCGGCCTTTCGGAGCGCCAGCCGATTGACCGTGGCATCACGCCGTTCACACAAACGTGCGAACCCGGGCAATCACGCCTGTCGAAGGCAGCACCAAGCATGACCCGACATCTTCAGCATCGATGAAAGTCAGATCTGCGGGAAAGAATGACCATGATAAAGCTGGAGTAGAGTACCGATGCTAGTAGGGAGCAGTGGTACGATCGAGCCCTGGTGTCAGGGATTGCCGCTGCCGGCGAAGCTATCGTTTCTCACCGCCCCCTTCCATGCCATGCCTTGTGGGCGGGCACGGGTGATCTAATCCGGGGGCAGAAGCTATTAACTTTAGCGCTGGTGTACGGTGGCGGCCCGTACGTACCGTGGAACTTGCGCGCTGACGTGGCGTTGGCTTGCGTGTGCCGCGCGAGTTCCCCCATGCCTCGCTTTTATTTTCATATCCGACGTGGACTAGTAACCATTCTCGATCAAACGGGCGTAGAGCTGAATAATCGTTGGGAGGCCGCAGCACACGGCCAATGGCTGGCCCAGCGAGAGACGCCCCTTTCGAGTTCCCGGACGATCTTCGTCGAAGACGAATTCGGTATTATTTTCGAGTTTCCGCCGAACGATCAATGGGCCGCGCACAAGGGCAAGGCTGCAAGCTAGAAGTTGCGGCCGCCTTCCGCGCCCCAAGCTCACGCTGCGAACTTCCTGGCCGATTTTGGGAAGGCCGCAGATCACGGCCGAGGCGTGACTGTGCGGGACGATCCAACATCACTCCCTGTCGCGTATCCAGCCCCCCGTCGTGGAAGGCCGACTTCCACAGCCGGCTCGCTGGTTTACAGGCACAATTCAGGCACTGGCATCCAGCGGCCTTCGGCGTTGCTGCGATACGCGAGATCGGCGAGCTGCACGGCCTTCGCGCCTTCGAGCAGCGTTGGAACATAGGCCGCGTCGTCGGCAAGGTGATGCAGAAATCCTTCCCAGCACTGCCGAAACGGATTGTTAACCGGCGAGGCATCGGGAATTTCCTGCCATTGCGCAAAGAAGTCCACGTTGGCGGGTCGGCCGCCGCCGAAGAAGGCTTCGGGTGTATTGCTCGCGCTCTGGGTGAAACAACGCATGCGGCCAGCAACTGCAGAACCAGCCGAGCCGTCGATTTGCACCACCATCGTGTCGTCGCGGCGCACGCGCGTGGCCCAGCTGTTGGTGATGACGCCAACAGCGCCTCCGGCAAGCTTGAGGAGAGCATGAGACGTATCCTCAACGTCGACGGCATAGAGCTGACCATGCTCGTCAACGCGTTCAGGAACGGCGGTCGACAGCAACGCGCTCACGGCGACGATAGGAGCAGCCAGGCGGTCGATCATGTAGCGCCAGTGCGCCATCATATCGAGGGCAAGGCCGCCGCCCTCGGCACGCTGGTAATTCCAGCTAGGACGCTGGCACTCCAGGTCCTTGCCGTCGAAGATCCAGGATCCCGCATCGATTTTAATTGAGAGGATACGGCCGAAGAAACCAGCATTCTTCACGGACAGCAGCTTTGCGAAGCCAGGCAGGAACAACTTGTCCTGAATGACGCCGTGCTTGACGCCGGCCTTTTGGGCCAGGCGCGCCAGTTCCATTGCTTCCTCGACGGTCGGTGCGGTCGGCTTTTCGATATGAATGTGCTTGCCGGCCGCGATCGCTTGGCGGACTCGGGCTGGGCGATCGCCGGTTGCGGCGCAATCCATAAAGATATGGTCCGAGCCAGCCAAGGCCTCAGCCAAGTTTGTGGTCCACCGCAGGCCACCATGCGCTGTAGCAAGGGCCGAGAGCCGTCCGGCATCTCTCCCCACCAGTAACAGGTCGGGGACGAGGCGATCGCCGTTTCGCAATTTGAGGCCGCCCTCGGCGGCGATCGCCAGAAGGTTCGCCACGTGTTGCGTGCTACCCATGCGTCCAGTGGCGCCATTGATGATGACGCCGATGCGACGGTCGACCATTGGTGTCTCGCTTCCTCTGCCTGGCTATGCGGAGTGCGTCCCGCTCTGTGGCAACAGGCATGGACGTTCCGCCACGACACACACGCCGCCCCGAACATTGGGTTGGCGAACGTTCCGGCAATCCCGCCCTTCCAAGGCCGTCGCGATAGATATCGTACATCCAAGCGTGTGCGAAGCCGGCAACTTTCCAGCTGGCGTTCGGCTGCTGTCGGCGATGCGAAGCGATTTCTGGGCCGCCTGGCGTCGCGGTAACCCCAGTCGGCCAGCCAAAATGCGGCCGAAGGCTTGGCACACGTCGCTCGGAGTGTTGCGGCAGCAGATACTAGCAGTTTACGGAAGCTTTCATTATTTCGCCGCAAGCGCCGCAGGGAGTGCGTACCGACGCAGGATGACCTCGCCAATGACCGGCTGGAGAATCGGGTTGTCGTAGAGCCCCGCCATGACCACGACAACCAAATCTAGACTTGGCACGATGTACATCCGCTGGCCGCCCCAGCCGACGGCGGAGATCCACCTGATCTCCTGACGATTGACGAGCGATCGACCAAGCCACCACTGGAAACCGTAAAAAAAGAGGCTCTCGCCGTTCACATGAGGACTGGTTGACTCGTCGATCCAGGCCCTAGAAACGATCTGACGATTGTTCCACACACCGCCATTCAGGACGAGCTCGCCGATCTTGGCAAGGTCGCGGGGCCGCATGCGCAGCCCACCCACATTTGCCGCGCCATCGGCGTAGCGTATCCACTCGACATCCGTGATGCCTAAGGGCTCGAACAGCTCCTCATTTGCGAAAACGTCGATCGGGTATCCAGATGTTTTCTGCAGGATGGCGGCGAGAAGGGCGGTCAAGCCGCCGTTGTAAGTGTAGGTGGCTCCGGCCGGCCGCACGCTTGGCTGCTCGAGCACATATCGATAGCGATCGGGAGCATCGAGCATGCGCCGCTCGCTGTTGGCCGGATTGCTGTAGGGAATCTGCTCGTTCCACGCCAAGCCGGCCGACATAGTGAGAAGGTGACGGAGATTGATCTGCGCCTTCTCAGGCGTGTTTAGATCGGCGTATTCGGGAAAGTACGCGAAGAGCGGCTCGTCGAGCTGGTTGATTAGGCCCCGATCGCTAGCGACGCCGAACAGCAGTGAAATGATGCTCTTGGTGATAGAGCGAAGATCATGTCTGAGACCGGCATGGAATTGGACACGGCCGAGGTGCGTTGCCCAGGCCCTATCCTCCCCGGTGAAGTAGCGCTCGTAAGCAAGCTTGCCGTGGCGGACCATGAGCGCAGCGTGGAGGTTTGCATCGCGCCAGTTTTCAAACTGCGGGGCCAGCCCGCCGAGGATGTCGGCAGCCAAACCCCCGGCGGCCGATGCATGCTGGTCGGCTGCGTTAGACGATTGTTCCATCGGCTGGCTGAGGCCTACTTTGGTGTCTTCTCAAGGTTTGTATCAGCTTGTTCGATCGCGCCGCAATCTATCAAGGGGTCGCGGTGATCCCCCCGGTAGGTCCGCGGATGGCAGCAAACGCGATTGCGACGATTGTAAGACACTATGCGCGGAAGCACGGCTGCTGCGGGCGCCGACTAAGGTCACCTGAACCGGGATGCGGGGATGCCTTTGGCCCCGATCCGACACAATTCAAATGCGAGCGGTGCTGTGGATCACAGCGGCAGGCGACCTGTGCGTGGTGTGTTCCGGGTGTGATATTGTGCTGCCCAATAGGCGTTGCCTTGATCATGTCTCCGAAATGAGTTTTCGGGTTGGGGGAACATCAGATGTTGCGCATGCTCCTGCCTGGTCTTCTGGGCCCTCTGCTTTATTGCTCAAACAGTGTGCAAGCGGCGGAGCCGCACGATATCGGCCAGGCGGTGGTGATCAAAAATTTGGTCACCGCTGCGGATCAGCAGGACAAGCGACGTCTGGCCAAGGGCGATGGCGTGCACGAGCAGGAGCTGCTCGAGACGCAGACAGCCTCCCACGGTGAGTTCCGCCTGACCGATGACACGAAGTTGGCTCTCGGACCCGATGCGCGTCTGGTGCTCGACAAGTTCGTTTACGATCCGAACACCAGCAGCAAGCAGGTGCTCATCAATTTTGCCGTTGGCGCATTTCGCTTCATTTCGTCCAGCAAGGATCCGGTCGGCTACGAGCTCAAGACACCGACGGCCACGATGGGGGTTCGCGGCACTGTGTTCGACTTCTACCTTACCGACAAGGGAGCGATGGTGGTGCTGATGCACAAAGGTGCCGTCGACGTCTGTGCCGTCGGCTGCAAGCTGCACAACAGGTTGGGCCAACTAGCCTACGTCACCCGTTCGGGTAAGGTCATCCTGCGCAAATACTGGGATCGCAAGCTTTTGCCCGGCGTCTCGATCAAGCAGGCCTTCCCATTTCTCGGCAAGAAGCTCGCCATAGACGATGTCATTCGCTTTGCGAGCTTGGTGGCGCCGGTCGGCAGGGCGGCGTCTGGCAAGCAGGCTGCTAACGCAGCCATCGCTCCCGCTGTTACCTTCAATATGGATGGCACGATTTCCTTCGCGGGCCTGAGCGCTGCGGGCGCTGGCCAACCGTCTGGTCCGGGCGTGGGGGTTGCAGGACACGGCGGCCCCGGCAACGGCAACGGCAACTCGCCTAATGCGGGCAATGGCGGCGGCAACTTGGGTGGCAGCGGCCCTGGCACCGGTAACGGCGGCAGCAACAATGGTGGCGGCCATGGCGCGGGTGGGGGCGGCAACGGCGGCGGTGGTGGTAACGGCGGTGGCGGCGGTAATGGCGGAGGCGGTGGCGCCGGCGGCGGCGGAGGCGGTGGCGGCGGCGGGGGTGGCGGCGGCGGTGGTGGCG
>Ga0081540_1000796_pt1 | contig 28945 bp, 31 predicted proteins | sample TabmetS2T1R1_FD_71024 | JGI IMG/M metagenome (GOLD analysis project Ga0081540, IMG submission 71024) | Tabebuia heterophylla rhizosphere microbial communities from the University of Puerto Rico - S2T1R1 | ecosystem: Host-associated > Plants > Roots > Rhizosphere ...
CTCCCGGTCAGGGTCCCGTTCGAATGGCTGATGAGGGTCACGTGGACCTCCCGGCTCCTGTGGGCGCTGATCTTCCGCATCGGCTTCAACCGTGACGAGTACATCGACGATCTCGAGGGCTTCACCTTCTTCATGGATGGCAACGCGCGCGCCAAGCGGGCCGGCAAGTGGCTCGGCTTCTCGATGCGGAACATCCAGCAGACCTTTGTCGTCCCGTTCGACCAGGGTGGAGGCCACAGCTGGCAGCAGGCGGGGCACGACGCCTTGATCGAGTGGCTGGATATGGCGCAGCACCTGCTGGATGAGAGGGGCCTCACGCCGACGCTGCACGACGTTCTTTTCCTGCCCGGGGACGAGCCCTTCGTCTTGTCCTCGACGGCGGCGGGCCCAGGATTCGCCGTCAGCTACGCGTTCGAGACCTCGCGTCGATCCACTCTGCGCGAGGCTCAGAAGGCATTCAGCGATCTCGCCGACATCTTGTGGGAGAGGTTCGGCGGCCGTGTCCACCTCGTCAAGAACGTGTACGCCGCGCAGCCAACGCTGGCGAAGATGTACGGGGACGGCGCCGAGCGCTTCTTTGCCCTGAAGAGCGAGCTCGACCCGGGCTGGGTCCTGCGGAACTATTTCTTCGAGCGCGTCTTCGGTGAGCTCGCGGCCGACAGGAGCCCGGGCGGCGCCGCGCCGGGATAATCGTCCGGTGGGGAGCATCCGAGTCGATCTGGTCAGGGAAGGCTTCGAGGCTTGGAACTCCCAGGATCCGCAGTGGGTCCTCGAACACATGACGCCCGATGTCGAGTGGATCGCTCCGGCCCGGGATCCTTTCCCGGGCACCTACCAGGGCTACGAGGGGGTCCAGGAGTTCTGGGCCCGCTGGAGGAACGCGGTCGGCCAGCTCCGCTTCGCGCCCGAGGAGGTGATCGATGCCGGGGACCACGTCGTCGTCATCGCTCACCGCTGGGCGCGCAACGAGATCACGGGCCTGCAGATCTCCGACAAGGTGGCCCAGGTCTTCAGCTTCAACGACGACGACAAGTGCGTTCGGGTGCAGGAATTCCACGACCGCGGCACCGCGCTCAAGGCCGCCGGCCTCTCATAAGGGGCGGCCCAAGCTCAACCGCTTCGCTCAGTAGAGGGGCCGCCTTGGCTAAAATCCGACTCGCTGAGTAGGAATAACGTGACCGAAGGCACGAAACAACAGATCGACGTCTGCGCGGCAAGCGAGCTGCCGAGCGGTGAGATGAAGCTGGTCGACGGCCCCGAGGGGGAGAAGATCGGCGTCTTCAACTGCGACGGCACGCTCTACGCGATCGAGGACCGCTGCTCCCACGACGACGGGCCGCTCGCCGAGGGCCCGTTCGACGCAGACGCCTGTACCGTGGAGTGCCCACGCCACGGGTCTCTGTTCGATCTCACCTCGGGTCGGCCGAAGACCCTCCCCGCCTACCAACCGGTCACCACGTACCCGGTCACGATCGAGGACGACACCGTAAAGCTGGAGGTTTCCTAGATGGCCACGCCTGAGACCGCCGCACCCGAGCGCCCCACCGAGGAGCGCGAGCTCGCCGGCATCAACGCCGACTACAAGGAGAAGTTCGGCTTCCACGACCCGGAGTCGGGCTATGCCTACAAGGCGCCGAAGGGCCTCTCCCGTGAGGTCGTCGAGTCGATCTCCGAGTACAAGGACGAGCCCCAGTGGATGCGGGACTTTCGCATCAAGGCGTTCGAGCACTTCGTGGAGCGGCCCACGCCGCAGTGGGGCGGCAACCTGAACCAGATCGACTGGGACGACATCCACTACTTCGTCCGCGCCTCCGAGAAGAACAGCCGCGACTGGTCGGAGGTCCCCGAGGACATCAAGAACACCTTCGACCGGCTGGGCATCCCCGAGGCCGAGCGCAAGTTCCTCGCCGGGGTCGGTGCCCAGTACGAGTCCGAGGTCGTCTACCACCAGGTCAACGAGAAGCTCGAGGAGCAGGGCGTGATCTTCACCGACATGGACACGGCCCTCCGCGAGCACGAGGACCTCGTGCGGGAGTACTGGGCGACGATCATCCCGCCCAACGACAACAAGCTCGCCGCGCTCAACTCGGCCGTCTGGTCGGGAGGTTCCTTCGTCTATGTCCCGGCCGGCGTCTCGGTCGCGATGCCGCTGCAGGCCTACTTCCGGATCAACACGGAGAACATGGGCCAGTTCGAGCGGACGCTGATCATCGCCGAGGAGGGCTCGGACGTGCACTACATCGAGGGCTGCACGGCGCCCGTCTACTCGACCGACTCCTTGCACTCGGCGGTCGTCGAGATCATCGCCAAGCCCAAGGCGCGGGTCCGCTACACGACCGTCCAGAACTGGTCGCAGAACGTCTACAACCTCGTCACCAAGCGGGCCGTCGCCCACGAGGACGCGACGATGGAGTGGGTCGACTGCAACCTCGGCTCGAAGCTGACCATGAAGTACCCGTCGATCTACCTGCTCGGCGAGCGTGCCCACGGCGAGATCCTCTCGATCGCATTTGCGGGCGAGGGCCAGCACCAGGACGCCGGCGGCAAGATCATCCACGCCGCCCCGAAGACAACGTCGTCGATCTTCTCCAAGTCGATCTCCAAGGACGCCGGCCGCACCAGCTACCGCGGTCTGCTCGAGGTGGCCAAGGGCGCCGTCGAGTCGAAGTCGAAGGTGGTCTGTGACGCGCTGCTGCTCGACGAGCACTCGCGCTCCGATACCTACCCGACGATCCGCATCGGCGAGGACGACGTCGACGTCGGCCACGAGGCGACCGTCTCGAAGATCGGCGATGAGCAGATCTTCTATCTCCAGTCCCACGGGCTGGACGAGGAGGAGGCCTCCAAGATGATCGTCAACGGCTTCATCGAGCCGATCACCAAGGAGCTCCCGATGGAGTACGCGGTCGAGATGAACCGCCTGATCGAGCTGCAGATGGAGGGCTCGATTGGCTGAGTCAGCCGCCGCGGCGGTGACCGCCGAGCCCGACTGGTTGACCGAGCGGCGCCGGAACGGCGCCGCTCTTGCGACCGAGCTCGGCCTGCCCGGGCAGAAGACCAAGGGCTGGGAGTTCACCGACCTGACAGAGCTCGTGGAGGCCGACTTCATCGTGCCCACCGAGGCCGATCCCTCGGCCCGGGAGCACGCCGATGCTGTCCTCAACCCGCCCGAGGACGCGCCCCGTGTCGTGCAGGTCGATGCGACCATGCTCGACGGCGCGGCGCTGACGCCCTCCGGACCCGTCCCCGGCGAGCCGGTCGTCACCTCACTCGTCAGGGCCACCGAGCTCTATCCCGAGCTGGTCAAGGAGCGGCTCGGCTCCCTGGTCGCCTCCGACGACCCCTTCGTCGCCCGCAACGACGCGGCCTGGCGGGGCGGCGCGTTCGTCTACGTGCCGGCGGGACAGCGGCTGGAGGCGCCCGCGCAGATCGCGGCGGTCCACGACTCGGACCATGCGGCCCTCGGCTTTCGCACGCTGATCGTGCTGGAGGAGGGGGCCGAGGCCGAGGTCTGGGAGCAGTGGCTCGCGACCGACCACGAGCGCGCGGGCCTGTTCAACACGGTGACCGAGGTATGGGTGGGCCCGAACGCAAATCTCCGCTACGTCACCGCCCAGGGACTCGGTGAGCGCAGCTGGATCTTCGCCACCCAGAGGGCCGAGGTCGAGAGGAGCGCGAACCTGGACTGGGTCGCGCTCGGCTTCGGCTCCTCGCGCGGCAAGGTCCGGATGGAGACGCGCCTCGCAGGCGAGGGCTCGGGTGCTCGGGTGACGGGCGCCTATGCCGGCAACGGCAGCCAGCACCTCGACTTCGACACGACGCAGGAGCACGCCGCCCCGCACACGACCTCGGATCTCGCCTTCCGCGGCGTCCTCGAGGAGTCGGCGACGGCGGTCTGGCGCGGGATGATCCGGGTCGACCCAGGCGCCCAGCAGACCGACGCCTTTCAGGAGAGCCGCAACCTGCTGCTCTCGAAGTCCGCTCACGCCGACGCGATCCCGGGCCTCGAGATCGAGGCGAACGACGTGCGCTGCACCCACGCCGCCGCAGTCGCGCAGATCGACCCCGAGCAGTTGCACTACCTGCGCTCCCACGGCCTGCCCGACGATCAGGCCAAGCGGCTGATCATCGAGGGCTTCCTGGAGGCGCTGGTGGAGAGGCTCGACGAAGGCCCCGTCAAGGCCGCCGTCTCGGTCGCCCTCGAGCGCAGGCTCGGCGAGATCCTGGGCGAGCGCCAGGTCCAGCCCGTCTGACGATAACGAGAATCAATCTCATTAGTGCGCTACGGTGCTCGGATGGCCGCGGCGACCCCAGCCAGGTGGCAGGACTCAGCGCACCGGGCGCTGCAAGCGGCCGGCCGCCGCAGCGGTGGCGCGCGCGAGGCGGTGATCGGCCTCCTGGGCCGACAGGACTGCTGCCTCTCCGCTCAGGAGATCGCCGACCGCCTGCGGGACTCGGGGGGCGACGTCGGCATCGCCAGCGTCTACCGGGCGATCGATCTCCTGCACGAGCTGGGCCTCGTCCAGCGGGTCGAGCTCGGCGAGGGGCCCGCCCGCTACGAGCCGGTGGTTCCGGGGGGTGAGCACCATCACCACGCCGTCTGCGACGTCTGCGGCAGGGTGACCCCGTTTGAGGACGCGCAGCTCGAGCGGCAGCTCGAGCAGCTGGCGGGACAGCTGAGGCACTCGATGCGCGGGCACGACCTGATCATCCACGGAGCCTGCTCGCGTTGCCGTTAGCCGACTCGCAGCTGATCGCCATTCCGCTGACGGCGTTCGCGGTGGTCACGACGATGACCGGGGGCCTCGTCGCGCTCCGGATGGCGCATTCCCTGCCGACGGTGATCGCACTCAGCGGGGGGATCGTCGTCGCGGTGGCGCTCTTCGACGTGCTCCCTGAGGCGATCGACCTCATGCCCGACGATTCGACCGCCATCGGCGGACTGATGGGGGCCGGCTTCCTGACCTTCTTCCTCTTCGAGAGGGCCCTGGCCCTCCACCATCGCGACGAGCCGGCCGACGCCAGGGCGCACGGCCAGGTTGGGACCTTCGGCGCGCTCGGGCTCTCGGCCCACAGCTTCATCGACGGCCTCGCGGTCGGCCTCGCCTTCGGAGCCAGCACCTCCACCGGGCTGCTCGTCCTGGTCGCCGTGCTCGCGCACGACTTCGCCGATGGCCTCAACACCGTCAGCTTCGTGCTCAACCAGTCCCAGAACCGCTCGCAGGCGATTCGCTGGCTGGTCACGGACGCCGTGGCGCCCGTGGTGGGCGCCACGGTCGGGGCCCTGCTCAACGTCTCCGATGCGACCCTCGCGCACCTGCTCTCCTTCTACGCCGGGTTCTTCCTCTACATGGGCGCGACGGACCTCCTGCCCGAGGCCCACGAGCACGCCTCCTGGGGGCGGGTCGGGCTGACGCTCCTGGGCTTCGGCGTGATCTTCGCGATCTCGCTGATCGGGAGTTAGTGGCAAAAGTGACGATCTCAGGTGAGAACGTCCGGGGGAACGGGAATCCTCCAGGCTGAAAGCGGAAGAGTCCTGCCCCGGATGACCGGGACAGCGGTGACGAGAGGAGATCTACGAATGGCGATCGAGTTCTACGACGTGAAGAAGCGCGAGAAGGTCCAGATCCCCGAGTCAGAGGTCACCAAGACGACCTATGAGCGCCAGGGCAAGGACGGAAAGACCCAGGTCCGGTACGCGTTCAAGGCCGTCAACGAGGGGACCAAGCTGACGAAGTTCGCCAGCAAGGAGGACTGGGACGCGCTCGACGCACCGGTCGAGTAGCGGCTCCGCCGCGAAAGCGGCGGTTTAGGTAGCTCGGTCAGCATCGGGGGCGTCCGTCCCCCACACTGCTGAGCCATCTCCTTCGCACCCTCAATCGCGATCCTGAGCCTCGTCCAGGCGAGCCTGATCGCGCTGCCGTCGCACCGCCGGCTGCCGCCCGCACTGCAGCTCTCGAGCCGCTGGTGGGCGCTGATCCTGCCCGGCTCGATCCTCGTGGTCGTCGCCGGCATCGCGGCCTTCCCGGAACTCGCCGACGGTCTCACCTACCTGGCCCTCGCCGGGGTCCCGATCCTGGCCGCTCTGGCGCTCGCCTGGGCGATCCGCGGGGCCCGCCCCTGGCTGGCTCTCGTCCCGATTCCGCTGTTCGCCATCGCCTGGGCCGTGCCCGGGACCCTGACGGGACAGTCGGCCGCCGTGGTGCTGTCGGCGCTCGCCTGCGTCGCGCTCGGCACTCTGCTCGCCGCCGCGGTCCCCGCGCGCTGGCTGCGCCTGGCGATCTATGCCATGGCGATCGTGGACACGTGCCTGGTCAGCGCCGATCTGCTGCAGAGCCCCAATGCGGTCCTCAACTCCGCCGCGCCGGCGGCCGGGTTGCCGCAGCTGCAGTTCGCGCACTTCGGCTCGGCGGTGCTCGGCTTCGGCGACCTCTTCATCGCCGCCGTCCTCGGGGCCCTCCTCGCCGGCGACCGCCGCCTCCAGCTTCGGGCAACGGGACTCGCCGCCGTCCTCGGGCTTGCCTTCGACCTGCTCTTCTTCTTCGTCTCGCTGCTTCCCGCGACCGTGCCGGTCGCTGCCACTCTCACCGTGCTCCGGGCCTCGCCCCGCGAGCGGCGCGTCAGCGGTTCGGGCTCCCCGCCGATCGCTGCCCGCGGGCCTCGCGACGCTGCTGCCTGAAGGCTCGGAGCGAGGCACCGAGGACGACCACGACCGGGACCGCGTAGGGGACCCACAGGTACCAGTGGCCGACGTGTGCGAGCAGCGGCGTCACGATCACTCAGGGCTCAGTGTCGCAGTGCGCCGAGAGGCGTGGGTGGATCAGCGTCTACGCATTCGCCTGCGAGAGCAGGAAGAGCCCGAAGCAGGTGAATGCCACCATCACGGCCAGCATGAAGTACTGCGACCGTGAGGCGTTGCGCACGCTGTCGTACACGCCGAGCGCCCGGTCGTGGGCGAGGGTGAGCGCCACTACGTGGCCGATCACAAGCGCGCCCACCTGCACGTACCAGACGGTGTTCGAGCCCACGATCCCGTAGTTGATCCCACCGCCGGCGGTGCCGAAGAGATCGGAGCCGTGCCCAAGGGGGTCCGAGAGTATGTAGGTGAACTGCGCCTGTTCCTGGTAGAGGAACGCGCTGAAGTAGTGCGCCACCAGGTACGCGAGTGCGATCGGGATCAGCGTGTGCGCGAAGGACCGCGCCAGCTGCTTCACGGGGGGTGAGCCGCGGACCGTGTGCATGCCGTTGATTCCCAGCCAGTAGAGAAGCGAGACCCCGGCGAAGACGAGCAGCAGCCAGATCGTGTTGGCCACCCGGAACGAGTCCGGCAGGCTGAGGCCGAGGTCGCTGCAGCGCTCGAAGGTCCACCTGATCGCGCCGGCGAGCGCGCCCTCCTGGGCGCCGTCGAAGCTGGTCACCGCGATCGAGACGAGGACCAGTGCGGCCGCCCCCGGCACGGCGGCCCACTGCGGCGCGCCCGTGAGGAACTTCCGCACCCCCAGGTCGCGACCCCTCACCTCGAAGGGACCGAGCCGCGCGAACATCCCGAAATACGAGCCGAACGTCTCCCCTCTTCCGATCCACTCCTCGACCCCGAACAACGCCATGCAGACGAAGGTGATGACGCTGTAGATCAGGGTCCCCACCCCGACGTCGTGTGGCGAGGGAGACGCGCCGCCCGCGGCGATGAGCTCGAGCCAGACGAAGAGCAGGACCCCCAGCACCGCCGGCCAGCGCCCGAGCCAGTCCGGATATCTGAACGGCACAGGGGCGGACTGGCCGGCGACCAGGCGGAAGCCGCCGGAGACCAGCCGGCCGAGAGCGCGCCACGGATTGAACGCTCTGAACACGTCGCCGAGGAGGACGCTCAGCAGCACGAGCCCCAGCCAGAACGTGTAGAAGACGAACACGATCGAGAAGTTCTGGGTCGGGTCCGAGATGCCGCGGAATCCGGCGTAGATCACCACCCCGAACAGCCCCACGCCGATCGCCCCGCAGAGGACCTCCACCGGAGGGTTCACCACGGCTCGGGAGAGCCATCGCGGCAACGGCCTCCAATCCTCCCGCTGGAGGCGCGCCCGCGTCCAGGCGACGGAGAGGAGGGCGAAGGAGATGATCAGCACCAGCGAGGCGCCCCAGGCGAAGAGCCAGGCGGGCACCGGCAGGTCCTTCCGCCCGACGAGCGCGTGTGCCGAGGCCGCGTCCGGGAACAGCAGCGCCGCCGCCAGCCCCGCGACCACGAGGGCGGCGAGCCCGACGGTCGGCCGATTCTGCCCGAGAGGGCGCCCGGGCGGCATCACGGATTGACTTTGAGCGTCGCGATCTCCGCCTCCGATCCGTCGAGGCGGTGAACCTCGATCTCGAAGATCCCGTCGATGTCCGCCGGGAACGAGAGGCGTACCGGGCTCGTCCGGCCCGGGGCCTCCTTGTCGTACCCGTGGACGTGGATCTCCTCCTCGGGCTCGGCCAGGGTCACCAGGAGCTTGACCTGGTCACCCTTATCGTAGGTCAGGGTCTTCACGCCTCCGACCGGATTGCCGCTGGCGTCGACGCTCAGCCTCTGGACCGGGTCCTCGGTCGTGGTCACTCCATTCGCGCTCGTCACTGTGACCTGGCCGCTGTCGTTGCTGTCGTTGTCGTCGCTCTGCAGGACGATGAACAGCACGACCGCGGCGGCGATCACGGCGGCGAGCACGCCGAGCCGCACAGCTCTGGATTGCATCGTTGAGTCCTCCTTCGAACGCGCACGCTCGCGCCGCTGCCTAAAGGCGACCGCAATGCGTGCAGGTTGGCACCTGCCTAGGCAGGTGCCGGCGGAGGCGGCCTCCGGGCCAGGCCGAATGCGAGCGGGGTGAAGGCCAGACTGAGCGCGCGGGCCGCCAGGGCCCTGCCGCGAACTGAGGGGGCACGGAAGCGCACCGTCCTCGTGTGGACGATCGCGATCGCCTGCTCCACGTGCTCGAGTGCCCTTGCGGTCAGCGCCGAGAGTGCGCCGACCGCGATCGCGAGGGGCGCGGCCACCCAGCCACCGCCGGCCAGCATCGAGTCGGCCAGCGCCGGGTGCCCCGCCGTCAGGATCGCCTCGAGGGACTCCTGACCGACGTAGATCGCAAGCAGCGCTCCGGCGAAGAGTGCGATCCGCCGCCCGAGCGGCGCACGCTCAGGCGCGGCCCCCTCGGTGCCGCGGATGACCGTCGCCAGCGCCGCCGCCAGAACCAGGACGGCGATCGGCGCCATCAGCTCGGTCATATAGCCGTGGGCGGCGTGCTCGGCCGCGGTGGCATCGCCCGAGGCGATCAGGTAGCGGAGCTGGTGGAGCCCGAAGGCTCCGACTGCCAGGAGCGAGGCGAGCCTGACGTTGTGCGCGATCCGCATCGTTGATCTCACCGGTCGGGACTCCTATCGAGGCGCCATCTGCTGAGGCTGCCCAGGGATGGTGGCAGGCTGCGTCGCCGTGGGGGTCGTCCCGCCGGAGATCGACGGCTGATCAATCGTGTTGCGGGACCCGAGGAAGAGGAAGAGCAGGATCACCGCGATACCCAGGGCGACGCCGAGCGCGATGCCGAGCGCGCGGTCACGCACCATCGGTATGCGGCCACGCGTCTCCCTCGGGGTTCAGCTGACCCCGTCGAGCAGCCGCCAGTTGGCGCGAAACGCCGACTCGGCCGCCTCGACCAGCGCATCCTCGTCCCGCGGGCTCATGGCCTCCTCGATCAGCCGCCGGGACTCCTCGGCGTGAGCGTGATCGGCCTCCTCGTGAACTCGGAAGTACTCGCTGCCCGAGCTGCCGTCGATCCCGTAGAAGCGGGCGAGGCCCTCGCGCTTAACCCGCGCGATCTCGGGCTGTCCGCTTTCGATCGCGTACATCCGCGCCAGCCGGCCCAGGTAGCCGTCGGGAGCGGTCCAGTCGGCGACGCAGTCGGCCGTCTCGGGGGTCGGCTCCGCGCCGATCTCGCCGCCGGCGGCCTCGACGAAGTCATCCCAGAGCCCCACGTGGGCCTCCTCCTCGTCGGCATGTGCCTCCACCTCGTCGCGGCGCCGCGCCGGCGCCACGTCTGCGGTCTCCCGGCAGAGCCGCGCGAGCGCCTCGGTCGCGTGGCGGTACTGGCCGGAGTAGCGGGCGAGTTCCTCGGGCGACAGCTCTCCCGCGGACCAGCGGACGTAGAAGGGGTGCTCGAGCACGTTGTGACGGGCCCGGCTCTCCTCGATGCGATCCCAAATCGATCGACTCACGACTTTCTCTCCTTCAACGGGGACCGTCGCAGCATACCCTCCGGGCCTGCGCCCTCCCCGCCCAGACATCGCGATCCCGCCCCTGCCCGACGGGGCGGAGTGGATCGGCGAGCCGATCGCCTCCATCGACCGGCTCGTCGCGACCAGGCCGGTGCTGGTCCACTTCTTCGACTTCGCACAGCTCAACTCGGTCCGGACGCTGCCCTACCTGAGGGCGTGGCACGACCGCTACTCGGCGGACGGCCTGGCCCTCGTCGGCGTCCACTCGCCCCGCTTTCCCTTCACTCAGGACTACGACGTCGTGGCCGAGGCGGCGGACCGGCTCGAGATCCCCTGGCCCGTGATCGTCGATCGCGAGTTCACGGTCTGGCGCCTCTACGAGCCCCATGGCTGGCCGGCGCTGTTCGTCTGGAACAGGGGCGGAGCGCTCAGCTGGTACCACCTCGGCGAGGGCGAGTACCAGGGCACCGAGGAGTCGATCCGCGAGACGCTCTCCCAGGGAAACGGCCGCGACCACGACTGGCCGCCGCTGCTCGAGCCGCTGCGCCCCTCCGACGCCCCCGGGGCGAAGGTCATCCCGCCCACCGCCGAGCTGTTCCCGGGCGGCTCGACCGAGGAGCCGTGGCCGAAGGTCGAAGCCGATCGCGGGCTCGAGCTCCACTACGAGGCCGGCGGCGCCTACGCGGCGACCGACGGCGAGGGTGAGATCGCGATCTCAGTAGACGGTGAGCCGCGCGACCCCCTTGCGGTCACCGACCCCGGCCTGCAGGAGCTGACGACGCACCCCCGATCCGAGCGCCACACCCTCCGCCTGGAGCCCTCTCCCGGCCTGCTGATCTACTCGATTCAGTTCGCCGCGGGAATCCCCGCCGGGGCGTAGCCCTACCCTTTTCGGACCGCATGACGCAGCGAGCGCGCAGACGGCGCCGACGCCTCAAGAGCTCGGGCAGGAAGAAGCTTCTCTTGGCACTTGGCCTGCCATTTGCGCTGGCCACGATCGGCGCGGTCGCGGGCGCTGTCTGGGTGATCAGCGTCTACGACTCGGCGCCCTCGATCGCCTCGTTGCGGCCGATCACCAAGGGTGCGGTGTCCAAGGTCTACGCGGCGGACGGCTCGCTGATCGGCGTCATCCACTCGGACAAGATCCGGCAGCCGATCGCGAGCGGGGACATCCCGCAGGACCTGAAGGACGCGACGGTGGCGATCGAGGACCGCCGCTTCTACAACCACGGCGGGATCGACCCCTCGGCGATCATCCGGGCCGGCTGGGAGGACCTGGTGGCGGGCGGCAAGGCGCGGGAGGGCGGCTCGACGATCACCCAGCAGCTCGTCCGCAACCTCTACATCCCGGATCCCGAAGACACGCTGAAGCGAAAGATCATCGAGGCCCACCTGGCCAACGAGGAGGAGGACCAGCACTCCAAGGATTGGATCCTGACCAGGTACCTCAACACCGCCCCCTACGGAACCAATGAGGGCGCCACGGCGATCGGCGTCGAGGCGGCGGCGGAGACGTACTTCTCGAAGCACGCCCGCGACCTGACCCTGCCCGAGGCGGCGATGATCGCGGGGCTGCCCCAGGCGCCGTCGCAGTACAACCCGCTGCTCAACCCGCGCGCGGCTCTGGCACGTCGCAACGAGGTGCTCCAGGCGATGGAGCAGCAGGGCAAGATCACGACGAGCGAGTACGAGGACGCCCTCGGCCAGGATCTCGGGCTCGACCCAGGGAACCAGTACAGCCGGATCCGTCAGCCGTACATCTTCGACCTGGTGAAGCAGGAGCTGGAGGACCGCTACGGGCTGAACACGGTCCAGAACGGCGGGCTCAAGGTCTACACGACCATCCAGCCGCGGCTCCAGGCCGCCGCGCAGTCCGCCGTGGACTCGTGCTCGGTCTGCTACCCCGATGGCGGACCGGCCTCGGCACTCGCGTCGGTCGACCCGGCGAACGGCGAGATCGTGGCGCTCGCCTCCACCCAGCGCTACTCCCCGGAGAGCCAGTTCAACTTCGCCGCCCACGCCCAGCGCCAGCCGGGGTCCTCGTTCAAGGTCTACGACCTGACGACGGCGGTGAAGCAGGGGATCGACCCGGACTCGACCTACTACAACGGCACCTCACCGATCACCCTCGATACCCCCGGTGGCGGCACCTGGACCGTCAACAACGCCGAGCCGGGGGGCGGGACGATGGCGCTGACGCAGGCGACCTGGGAGTCGGTCAACGTGGTCTTCGCCCAGCTCGGCCTCGACGTCGGGCCGGCCAACATCGCCAAGACGGCTTACGAGATGGGGATCACCTCGCCGCTCGGGATCAAGGGAGCGCGCGCGATTCCGTGCAAGATCGGCCCGAACTGCTTCATTCCGCCGGCCGACGCGATCGGCGGCCTCAGTGTCGGCGTCACCCCGCTGGAGCAGGCCGACGCCTATGCGACCCTGGCCAACGGGGGCGTCCATCACGACGCAACTGCGATCGACCGCGTTGTCTTCCCCGGCGGCAAGGTCGACGAGCCCAGCGCGAGCGAGGGCAAGCGTGTGCTCACCGACGGAGAGGCCTACGAGGTGACCAAGGTGCTCGAGGGAGTGATCACCAGCGGCACCGGCGCCGGCTACACGTCGATCGGCTGTCAGTCCGAGGCCGGCAAGACCGGGACCAGCGAGGGGCTCTCGGACGCGTGGTTCGTGGGCTACACCCCGATGTACTCCACCGCCGTCTGGACCGGTCACCCCCTCTCCCGCGACGAGACCGGCTTCGGCGGCCCCACGTCCGGCCCGATCTGGCGCTCCTACATGGAGGCCGCGCAGGGAGGCGAGTGCCCGGACTTCCAGGTCCCCTCCGAGCTGCCCGAGCTCGAGTCCTTCCACGGCAAGCACACCGCCTCCGGGTCCTACAGCTCGAGTTCCGGCTCATCGAGCTCCGGTTACGGGACCTCGACCTACGGATCGACGACGACCGGCGCGGGCACAGGCGACTTCAGCGGCGGCACGGGCCGCTAGATCCGCTCCCAGGCAGCTTGCGAAAAGGCGCGGGCGAGGCGAGGGAAGCCGCTGAGCGGCCGGACCTAGGTTCCCGAGGCGGCGAGCTCCTTGCGGATCTCGCCGGGGAGCATGAAGCGGACGTCCTCGCTGACGGTGCGGAGCTCGGAGACGTCGTTTGCGCCCCGCTCCTGGAAGAAGGAGACGAGCTTCTCGACCAGCTCCTCCGGAGCGCTGGCGCCGGATGTGATGCCGACCGTTCTGACGCCGTCCAGCCATGCCTCGTCCACCTGCATGTGGTTGTCGATCAGATGGGACGCCGCGCCGTGCTCCCGGGCGACCTCGACGAGGCGATTGGAGTTCGAGGAATTCGTCGAGCCGATCACCAGCACGAGCTCGCAGTGGCGGGCGAGCTCCTTGACGGCGGCCTGGCGGTTGGTCGTCGCGTAACAGATGTCGTCCGTCTTCGGTCCGGTGGCGTTGGGGAACTTCTCCTTGAGGCGGGCGATGATCGAGCTCGTCTCCCCCACCGACAGGGTGGTCTGCGTGATGTAGGCGATCCGGTCCGGGTCCTCGACCTCGAGCTCGTCGACGTCTGCCTCCGTCTGGACCAGCACGGTCCGCGTCGGGGCCTCCCCCATCGTTCCCTCGACCTCCTCGTGGCCCTCGTGGCCGATCAGCACGATCGTGTAGCCCTCAGCGGCGAACTTGCGCGCCTCGACGTGGACCTTGGTGACCAGGGGGCAGGTGGCGTCGATCGTTCGCAGGTTCCGCTTGGCGGCGTTCTCATGAACGCTCGGCGCGACCCCGTGGGCAGAGAAGACGACCATCTCTCCCTCCGGCACCTCGGTCTCCTGATCGACGAAGATCGCTCCCCGCTTCTCGAGCTCGTGGACGACGTGCTTGTTGTGCACGATCTCCTTGCGCACGTAGACCGGCTCGCCGTAGAGGTCGAGCGCGTGCTCGACGGTCTCGACGGCTCGGTCGACGCCCGCGCAGTAGCCGCGCGGGGCCGCCAGCAGGACGCGCGACGGGCCCGAAACGGGGGTTTGCGAGGTGGACGCCACGGCCGGGCGAAGGGTAGCGGCAGGACCTCCAGGCGGAGGGGTTACGCTGTCAGCGAGGGTGCTCCGCAAGCGAAGCTGAGGAGCAACCCGTTTCGTGATGGCTCAGGGACACATGGACAGATTGAGCTCGATCGACGCCTCGTTCCTGACGAACGAGACCTCGAGCGCGCACATGCATGTGGGTGCGATCCTGATCTTCGAGGGCCCTCCGCCCGGCTACGAGGACTTCCTGGCGCACGTCGACAGCCGCCTGCACCTGGTCCCGCGCTTCCGCCAGAAGCTCGCGTTCCCGCCGGTCGAGACCGGCAGGCCCTTCTGGGTCGACGACCCGGGCTTCAACCTCGCCTATCACGTGCGCCATTCGGCCCTCCCCGCTCCGGGCTCGGAGGAGCAGCTGCGCAACATCGCCGGGCGGCTCTTCTCGCAGGCCCTCGACCGATCGAAGCCGCTGTGGGAGATCTGGTTGGTCCAGGGCCTCGAGCGAAACCGCTTCGCCCTGATCACGAAGACCCATCACGCGCTCGTCGACGGGATCTCGGGGGTCGACATCGCGACCGTGCTCTTCGACGTCAAGCCCGTGCCGGAGCCGATCGAGCCGGACCGCGATTGGGTTCCACGGCCGACGCCATCCCCTCAGGAGCTGGCGGCGCGCGGCCTCGTCGGGGCCGCGGAGACCCCCTTCAAGCTCGCCCGCCGCGTGCTCAGGGCCGCGCGGGACCCGGTGCGCACGACCGAGCGGGTCGTCGAGGCCGGCGAAGCCCTGGCGGAGGTCGCCTGGAATCTCACCAATCCCGCCCCCGAGCTGCCGCTGAACGTCGACATCGGCTCCCACCGGCGATTCGCCTGGACACGGGCTGAGCTCGACGACTTCAAGAAGATCAAGAACATCCTCGGAGGCACCGTCAACGACGTGGTTCTGACGGTCGTCAGCGGCGCGCTGCGGAGCTGGCTGCGCAGCCGCGGCGTCAAGCTGGCGGGGCTGGAGCTGCGCGCGCTGGTGCCGGTCTCGATCCGGACCGAGGACGAGCACGGACACCTGGGGAACAAGATCGCCGCGATGCGGGGACCGCTTCCCGTCTACATCGAGGATCCCGTGAAGCGCCTCGAGGTCGTGCGGCGCGCCATGGACGGAGTCAAGGAGTCCAAGCAGGCCCTCGGCGCCGAGGTGATCTCGCGGTTCAACGACTTCGCTCCGCCGACGCTGCTGGCCCAGGCGTCCCGGCTCAATTTCTCCACCAGGCTGTTCAACCTCATCGTCACCAACGTTCCCGGCCCGCAGATCCCCCTCTACGTGCTCGGCCGCGAGCTCCAGGACGTTTTCCCGGTCGCCTTCCTGCCCGAGAACCACGCCCTGGCGATCGCGATCATGAGCTACAACGGCGGCATCGACGTGGGGCTGCTCGGCGACTACGACGCGATGGATGACATCGACACGCTCGCCAGCGGCATCTCGGAGTCCTTGGCAGACCTGCTCGCCGCCGCCGAGGCCGTGCAGGCGACTCAGCAGGGCATCGCCACCGGCGCAGACCTGCCGAGCTAGCCGTCAGGTGACGGAGACCTGAGAGCGCTGGCGCCGCGCAATGGCGTCGAACGTCACCGCCGCGAGCAGCACGCCGCCGGTGATCATGAACTTCACGGACGACTGCAGGCCGAGCAGGTCCATGCCATTCGAGATCGAGCCGATGACCAGGGCACCGGTCAGCGCCGTCCAAACGGATCCCCGGCCCCCGAAGAGGCTGGTGCCGGCGATCACCGGGCCGGCGATCGCGTTGATGAGGACATCGCCCGACCCCGATGACTGGTTGACGGCGATCAGCCGCGACGCGGCCATGATCCCACCGGCGGCCGCCAACGTGGAGGCGAGGGCATAGACCGTCAGTCGGACGCGGTTGATCCGGATCCCGGCCCGACGAGCCGCCTCGGCGTTGCCTCCCACCGCGTAGACGTGGCGCCCGAATGTGGTTCGCTTGGCGATGAAGGCGAAAATGGCGAGCAGGGCCAGCAGGATGAGGACCGCCAGCGGCACGCCCCGGTCGGACAGCAGGATCGCGACGCCGATGAACATCACGGCACCGATGAGGACGGTTCGAATCACGAGCCCCGGCAGCGGTCCGGGCTCCAGCCCGGCCTTCTGACGCCGGCGCCGCTCCAGCAACCCGGTCGCCAGGACCGCCCCGGTGACCAGCACCGCGAGGGTCCAGCCGACGCCGGCGCCGTAGAACGTGCTGGTCAGGTCGGTGATCGTGCTCGGCGGGAGGTTGACGGTGCCGGTGTCGCCCAGCACCTGGAGTTGTGCCCCCTGCCAGGCGATCAATCCCGCCAGTGTGACGACGAACGTCGGGATGCCGAGCGCCGTGTTGAAGAATCCCTGGAACAGCCCGATCGACGTCCCCGCCAGGAGGCCGATGAGAATCGCGAGCACCGGCGACCAGCCGTGCTGCACGGAGAGCACGGCCATGATGGAGGCGCACAGCCCGCTCACGGAGCCCACCGAGAGATCGATCTCGCCCAGCAGCAGCACGAAGACGACCCCGATCGAGATGATCGCGATCGCCGTCACCTGAAGCATCAGATTGGTGAGGTTGACCGCGCTCAGGAAGCGATCGTTCGCGAGCTGGAAGATCACCCAGATCAGCGCAAGCGCGATGAAGACCTGAAGCCCACCGAGGTCGCCGTGCAGGATCCGCCCGAGGAGCCCACCGCGGGCCTCCTTCCCCAGCGTTCTCAGCTGACCGGCTACACCACCTTCCACGGGGTCACCTCCTCACTCATCCCTCTCCCCCCTCAGCTTCTGCTGGGTCTCGTCCTCGATGCGACGCATCTCGGCGGTGTCGGCGCCGGTGATCGACCCGACGACCTGCTCGGGCGTGGTCTTCTCGCGATCGAACGTCGCGACGCGTTCGCCGAGACGCAGCACGATGATCCGGTTCGCCACCTGGAAGACGTCCTCGAGATTGTGGCTGATCATCACGACCCCCAGTCCCTCCTCGGCCAGCCGCTTCACCAGGCCGAGCACCTGGGCCGTCTGGGAGACCCCCAGGGCGGCGGTCGGCTCGTCGAAGAGCACCACCTTGGGCTGGCCGATCAGCGTCCGCGCGATCGCCACGGACTGCCGCTGGCCGCCCGACAGGCTCCCCACCTCGGTCCGGACGCTGCCCAGCGTCGTCACCGAGAGGTCCTTCAGCAGTTGATTGGAGCGCTGCTCCATGTCGACCTCGTCGAGGACGTGGACCGGGACCCCGTCCACCATCTCCTTGCCGAGGAAGAGATTCGCGACGACGTCGAGGTTGTCGCAGAGCGCGAGGTCCTGGAAGACGGTGGCGATGCCCAGATTCTCGGCCGCCTGGGGAGTACTGATCCGGACCTTCTTGCCCTCGAAGTAGGCCTCGCCGTTGTCGGGCGGCTGAACCCCGTCGATCGCCTTGATCAGCGTGCTCTTGCCGGCGCCGTTGTCGCCCACCAGGGCGACGATCTCTCCCGCGTCGACCTCGAAGTCGACGTTGTGCAGGGCCCGGACGGGCCCGAAGCTCTTGGAGAATCCCCGCAGCGCGAGGAGATGCTCGGTCGAGCCGCGGCCATTGCCGTCACCACTCGACTCCGCTTCTCCTCGCGCCACTTGGGGATTCATATCCCTAATCCATCCGTTCCTAACTGATTCCGGCCGCCTGGCAGGCAGACTGGAACTGGGCGGTGCAGACCTGGTCCGCCGTCCAGTAACCGTCGGCACCGATCAGCGGCTGGCCGCCGTACGTGGCCGTCTTCAGGCTGGACGTCCCGCTGCTGCCATCCTTCGTCGCCGCAATCGGCGTCAGCAGGTAGGACGGGATGTCGGCCGAACCGTTGTTGGTCTTCGTCTGCTGCACCAGAAGACCACTGGTCGGCACCGGATCGCCCTTGGCCAGGGCCACGGCGATCTTCGCCGAGGTCTCGGCCTCCGGCCTGGTCGCCTTGTAGACGGTCATGTACTGGGACCCGTCGAGGATCCGCTGGACCGCCTCGAGCTCGGCGTCCTGACCTGTCGTCGGGATCGTCTTCGGATCGACGCCCGCGGCCTGCATCGCGGCGATCGCGCCGCCCGCAGTACCGTCGTTCATCGCGTAGACGCCCTTGAAACCGGTCTTGCCGAGTGCGGTGATCGCCTGATCCATCTCGGTCTGGGCCTGGTCGGGGCTCCAGTCAGGCGTGTCGTACTCCTTGGCGACCTGGACTCCCGCCTTGGTGAAGGCCGAGGCTGCACCTTCGCCGAACAGCTTGGCGTTGTTGTCCGTCGGCGAACCGTTGATCCGGACGATCGGACCGGTCGGGTTGCCGTCGCTGGACAGCTTGTTGGACAGGGCATCGCCCTGCAGCTGACCGACCCTGACGTTGTCGAACGACACGTACGCGGCGATGTCAGGGGTGTCCAGGATCAGCCGGTCATAGCTGACCACGGGGACGTTCTGCTGCTTCGCCAGCTGGACCATCGACGCGGCAGACGCGGAGTCGACTGGATCGAGAACGACCACGTCGGCGCCATCGGTCAGCGCCGCCTCCATCTGGCTCTGCTGCTGCGCTGCGTCCTGGTTCGCGTTGCTGTAGATGAGGTCGCAGTCCGAGCAAGCGTTCTTGACGGCCTGCTCGAACTCGGGATGATCGTGCGCCTCGTACCTGGTCGTCTTCGACTCGGGCAGGAGGAGGGCGATCTTCGGTCCCCCTCCGCCACCGCCGCCACCGCAGGCGGCCAGGCCGAGCCCGATCACCAGCGCCGCTACCGACAACACGGCGCCGCGAGCCCAGCTCTTGGATCTAGACATCACGTACCTCCTCCGATCGGTTGCCTCTCTATCACTTCCGTTCCTCTCTGTGTTGGTTTCGAAATCTTGTGTTCGCGTTCATGCAGCGACCTTTTGGGGCGAGTTGGAGCCGAGCAGCCCGTCGCCGGCGTGCAGGACGAGGGCGAGAGCGCCCAGCAGCTCGGCCCGCTCCCCGAGGATTCCCGCCACGACCCGCACCTGCTCGGAGGCGCTGGTGATCGCGTAGCGGCGGATCGACTCGAAGACGGGCTCGGTGATCAGCTCGCCGGCGGCGCTGAGGTCGCCCCCGATGATCACGCAGTCCGGGTTGATCAAGTTGCAGAGCCAGGCGAGGGCCACCCCGATCTCCCTTCCGGCCTCCGCGATCAGCCGGGCGGCGGCGACGTCGCCCTCGGCGGTGAGCCGGAGGAGCTCCTGGGTGGTGACGGCCTCGCCCCTGCTGGCACCGAGCTGCTCGGCGATGGCGCGCGCGGAGGCCACGGTCTCGAGGCAGCCCCGGGAGCCGCAGCGGCAGATCGCCGTTCCCTGCTGGGTCGGTGTGTGGCCGATCTCGCCGGCGGTTCCGCCGGCACCCTCGTGCAGGCGGCCGCCGAGGAGCAGGCCCGCCCCGATCCCGGAGGAGAGCTTGATGTAGATCACGTCCGAGTGCCCCCTCCCGGAGCCCCAGACGTACTCGGCGAGAGCTCCGAGGTTGGCGTCGTTCTCGACGTGGACGGGGAGCCCAAGCCGCTGCCCCATCTCGTCCGCCGCGTCCACCCCGACCCAGCCTGGGAGGATCGAGGAGGAGCCGACCTGCCCGGTCGCGCGGTTGATCGGTCCGGGCAACCCCATGCCGACGCCCAGGACACTGCTGCGATCGACCTTGGCCTCGGCCAGGACCTCGTCGACGAGCTCGGCTGCCTGGTTCAGGCCCTCCTCGGCCGAGTGATCGACGTCGAGCTCGTGCCCGCCCTCGGCGAGGACCTCATGCGAGAGATCGGACACCGCGACGCGGAGATGGGTGTGGCCGAAGTCGATGCCCACGGCAAGGCCGGCCGACGGATTCAGGGAGAGGAGTACGGGCGGCCGGCCACCCGCTTCGCCATGGGCAACTGCGGTCTCCTCGTCGTGCTCGGTGAGCACGCCCGACTCGATCAGGTCCGAGACGATGCTCGAGACGGTCGAGCGGGAGAGCCCCGTGGCGCGCGCGATCTCGGCGCGGCTCGCGCGGCCACGGTCGCGCAGGGCGTCGATGACGCGGCTGCGGTTCAGCTCCCTGAGTGACCGAAGCGATCCGGAATCCGACGATTCCACCGAGTCGGACCCTTACCGACTATCGAGTGTTTGTCAAGACTATGGAGGAACCCCTTCACAAAAGCTCAATGATTGTCAGGAGTCAGGACAAAGCGAACCGCTTGTACAACTGACGGGAGCGATGGCCGAGGACTATTCCCCCACGCCCGTCGAGGACTTCCTGGATCCGGACGACCCGGCGATGTTCCCGCGCCTGACACCCGAGCAGATCGACTATCTGGAGGAGATCGGCAGCCAGCAGACCTTCGCCCGCGGGAACGAGGTGTTCGCCCACGGCCAGCGCGAGACCCCCCTCTACGTCGTCAAGAGCGGAGCCGTCGACATCATCGACCACGCGCCTGCGGGTGATCGCTACTTCACCCAGTGCCAGGAGGCGACCTTCATCGGCGACCTCTCCATGTTCACAGGCGAGCCGACCCTCGCCGCCGGCTACGCGGCCGGGCCGACCTCGCTGATCGCGCTCCCGCCGGAGGACGTGCGCAGGGTGGTGGCCACCGCCCCCGCCGAGCTCGGCGACCTCCTCCTGCGAACCATGGTCGGCCGCCGCGATTGGCTGATCGGTCGCGGCCTGGGCCAGCAGAAGCTGATCGGCTCGCGTTGGTCGGGCGAGGCGTTTGAGGTCAGGGAGCTGCTGGAGCGCAACCTGGTTCCGTTCACCTGGCACGACCTGGCGACCGACGAGGAGGGCCGGGTTCTGCTCGAGGGATTCCGCATCGACGAGGCCGACTGCCCGGTCCTGATTCGCTCCGATGAGGTCATCCGGCAGGCGACGGTGACCCGGGTCGCGGACGAGCTCGCCCTGCGAGCACAGGTCGACGGTGAGGCATTCGACGTCGTCGTGCTCGGCGGCGGCCCCGCGGGCCTGGCCGCGGCGGTCTATGCCGCCTCCGAAGGCCTCAGCACGCTGGTGCTGGAGCGCTTCGCCCCGGGCGGCCAGGCGGGCACCAGCGCTCGGATCGAGAACTACCTCGGCTTCCCGACGGGGCTGACTGGCGGGGAGCTGGCGCGACGCGCGACGCTCCAGGCCCGCAAGTTCGGGGCCGTGATCTCGAGCGTGCACGAGGCCTCTCGTGTGTCGGGGTCGGGCCCGGACGGGATGCGTGGGATCGACCTTGCGGACGGACAGCGAGTACGGGGGCGCTGCGTGGTACTCGCCTCCGGCGCGGACTACCGCCGCCTGCCCGCCGACAACGCGGAGCGCTTCGAGGGTCTCGGGCTCTACTACGCGGCCACCCACATCGAGGCCCAGCAGTGCGCGTCGGAGGACGTGGTGGTCGTTGGCGGCGCTAACTCCGCCGGCCAGGCGGTCGTGAAGCTGGCCGATACCGCCAACCAGGTGCACGTCATCGCCCGGCGTCCCCTCGAGGCGGCGATGTCGCGCTACCTGGTCGACCAGATCGAGGCGAAGTCGAACGTGCGCGTCTGGACCGGCTGCGAGGTGCGGGCGCTCGAGGGCGACGAGAAGCTCGAAGCCGTTGTGATCGCCGGCGCGGGACCCGACCAGCGCGTCGAGACCGGCGCCGTGTTCGCGATGATCGGCGCGTCACCCAGGTCTGAGGGCCTCGTGGACTTCGTCGGCCAGGACGACAAGGGCTTCGTGGTCACCGGCGAGGAGGCGAGCCACCATCCCGAGTTCGCGGCGCACTGGGACGGAGCCGACCGGGGCGGCCCTCTGCTGCTCGAGTCCACCCGCCCCGGGGTCTTCGCCATCGGCGACCTCCGACGCGGCTCGACCAAGCGCGTGGCGGCAGCGGTAGGTGACGGCGCTCTCGTGGTCCGCTCCATTCATGCCCTGTTTGAGCGCGAAGCGGCGGGGTAATCGCCAGCCACCCCCGGGGGCCGGGACAGGCAGGACGACCGGGAACCGGCTCCCAAATCGGAACTCTGAACATGACCCTGATCGCATACGGGAGCACCGTCGCCCTCGCCGGACTGGCTCTCTTCGGCCGACACCCGCTCCTCGCCGGGATAGCCGTGTTCGTCGGCGTGTCCCTGGCCGCTCTCGGCCATACCGGCATCGACGGCAGGGGCCCGGACAGTCACGAACGCGGATAGACCCGAGCGCAGTCGCGCCCTGGCGGTTCAGCTCCCGGCGAGCGCCTCGTCTTGGTGAGGACCGATTCAGAAACCCGCCAGGCGGGTAGTCCCCGAGGGCCGTGCGACAGGGATGTCGGAAAGGGAGGCAGGTGTGTCCACGCTCGCCGTAGTCATCATCGTGGTAGCCGTGATCGTTCTGCTCGCGCTGTTCGCCTTCGCCATGAGACGGTCCGCGGAGAGACGACGCGAGCGTGAACGCCAGCGCGAACGCCTCCGGGGAGAGGTCGAGGGTCATCGGCAGGAGGCCGAGGCCCACGTTGCGACTGCGCAGGAGAAGAAGCAGGAGGCGGCACAGGAGCAGAGGAGCGCTGCGGAACATGAGGCGGCCGCCGAGCGACACGCCCAAGAGGCGAAGGAGCACAAGCGGCGAGCAGCCGAGGCTGAGGAACGCGTCGGCCGTGAAGAGCGCGCCTCAGAGTTCCACGGCGAGCGCGCGTCGGAGCGGGAGCAGGAACTCGACTGAGCCGCTCTGCCTGGCTCCCGCCGGACCTCCTCCGCCACGTCTCACTCCCGCTCTGCCGCCACCGCTCCCGCCTCACCGCGCTTCTCGACGACCCAGAAGTGGTCATACGTCTTGACGACCTCCTCGACCTCCGGCTCGGTGCCGGTCGCCACGTGGCCGGGAGCGACGAAGAAGCGCGTCGCGTGGGAGCGGACCTCCTCCCATTCCGACTCCGATAGCCGGATCCGCTCGAAGCAGTCGAGCCGCCAGCACTCGCATCGGAATCCGGCCACCGGCAGGCCCTCCCTGAGCCAGCCGTCCTTGGCCTTGTTCAGGTCCCTGCACAGTGCCTCGTTTTCAGCGATGCGCTCGGCCCGCGACACCGTTCCCTCCTTAGAACGTGTTCTCTCACCCGCCTAGGCGGATCCATTTCAGGATCTACCCATGAAGCGTCCGCTGGCCGCAAAAGGGTCTCGCAAGCCCGGCCCGGCTCGCTCTGTCTCCCGCAAACTCCGGCTTTTCCGGGCCCCGGACGTAGCGGGGCGGCCTGAATCAGTACCCGAGCGCGAACTTCGCGTCCTCGGACATCATCTCCGGGGACCAGGGCGGGTCGAAGACCATCTTCGGATGGACCTTGTTGACGCCCTCGAGTTGCCCGACGAACTCCCGCATCTGCTCTGACACCTGCGGGCCGATCGGGCATGCAGGCGTCGTCAGCGTGAAGGTGATGTAGACCTCGTCGTTCTCGATCTCGATGTCGTAGACGAGGCCGAGGGAGACGAAGTCGAGACCCAGCTCGGGGTCGATGACCTCCTCGAGCGCCTCGTAGATGTCGTCTTCTGTCGCGGTTCCTGTCGCCATCGCCCACAAAGGATAGGCAGGTTGAATCCGAAGCCGGCCGGGTCCCCGCCCCGGGTAGCCTTGCTGGCCGTGTTCTTTCTGGTCCTGATCTTCATCGTCGTGCCGATCGCGGAGATCTTCGTGATCATCAAGGTCGGTGAGGCGATCGGCATCGTGCCGACGATCATCCTCCTCCTGGCCGACGCCGTCCTCGGCTCGATGCTCCTTCGCCACCAGGGGCGGGCAGCCTGGGTCCGCTTCAACCGGGCCCTGGCGGAGGGCAGGCTGCCCCACAAGGAGGTCTTCGACGGGGTGCTGGTGATCATGGGCGGCGCGCTGCTGCTCACCCCGGGGTTCCTGACCGACATCCTCGGCCTGATCCTCCTGATCCCGCCGACCAGGGCCCTGGTTCGCGCCGCGTCATCCCGGTTCTTCCGGCGCCGGATCGCGCTCGGCGAGAGCGTCTGGAGCTTCGGGACTGCGCGCCGCGGTCCCGGCCCGCGCCCAGCGCCGAATGGCCCCAGCGGCGGGCGCCGCCGGCCCGGACCCGACGATCTCTTCAGCTGGGAGGAGCCGCCGGCACAACCCCGGCGACCCGGCCCGAAGCCCGGTGACATCGAGGGCAGCGGCCACGAGATCCGAGACGAGGACGAGCTGCCTCCGGGCAGGGAGCCGTTCGGCGGATGAGCTTCTTCGTCTGTGGCTTCGGCGATCCGGCCGCCGGCCTCGGCGGGCTGGCGTGGGATTTCGGCGAGCCCGGGGCGTTGCTGCTGGCCGACGGCCGTGCTCGACCGGCCACCTTCGCCCTGGAGGAGGGAGGCGAGGCGCTGACGCTCGAGATCACCGGCGGCGACTCGACCCTGAACGCGACAGTGAGCCCGCGGACGACGGAGCTCGCCCTCGATGACGGCTCGGGCCTGGAGGCCGCGGTCTGCGTCGCCGACGTAAGCCCGAAGGGGGGAGCCGAATCGATCCGCTGTGCGGGGCAGATCAGCCGCTGGGGATCGAATCCGGTCGACGGCGCCGGGACGTTCCGGCATCTGGCGATCGATGGCGGCGAGGAGTCGCTGCTGCTGGCGGTTTCTCGTGGCGACCCGGGGGTCGAGCACGGTGACGAGCGAGCAGCCGCCTGGCTGATCCGCGGTGAAGACGAGAGTCGCTTCGAGGACGCCTTCATCTCCACCGAGTACGACGCCGACGACAATCCGAGGCGCTTCGGCCTCGAGCTTTGGCCGGAGGAGTCCGAGCGGGCAAGCCGGGCCGCCGCGACCAGGGTCGCGGCGTCGGCCCTCGGCGGCGCCGCCGCCGGGGGTGTCTGGGCGGGCCTCTTCAACGGCCACAGCGACGGGAGCGAGGGCATCGCCAGCTATCTCCTCTGGCGGGCATGACGGAGCCCGACCGGATCACGACCGTCATCTCGGACTTCGGCGGCGTCTTGACGACGCCGCTGATTCAGTCCTTCGCGGCGGTCCAGGATCAGACCGGGGTCCCATTCGAGGAGCTGGTGGCAGCCATGACCGCGATCCAGGAGGACGAGGGCAGCCACCCCCTCTTCGAGCTCGAGACGGGCCGAATGAGCGAGGCCGATTTCCTGCGCAAGATCGGAGACCGGCTGGAGCCCGCCCTCGGACACCGCCCCGAGCTCCATCGCTTCCGGGAGATCTACTTCGACGCCCTCCATCCGAACGAGCCGATGATCGAGCTGATGCGAGAGGCGAAGGGCAGGGGCCACCGCATGGGGCTGCTGACGAACAACGTCCGTGAATGGGAGCCGCTCTGGCGGACGATGCTTCCCGTCGACGAGATCTTCGAGGTGGTGGTCGACTCCGGCTTCGTCGGGATGCGCAAGCCGGACCGGGAGATCTATGACCTCACGCTCGAGCGCATGGGAGACCCGGACCCGGAGGAGTGTCTCTTCGTCGACGACACCGATGTCAACTGCGATGCAGCCCGGGAGCTGGGCATGTCCGCCGTCCACTACCGCGACAACGACCAGGCGATCGGCCAGGTTCGAACCGCGCTCGGCCTCTGAGCTACCGGATTTAGGCCAGGGGCAACTCGTCCAGAGCGCGCCCGGGACTAAAAGGGCGGCGCCGGGCGGTCGATCCATGGGGCGTGTACGAGCACGACGGGACCACCCCTGGGCAAGCGGAGAACCCGGACCCGCCCAAGGTCGCGCGCCGCTGGGTCGGCGACTCGAAGCCGCCCGCGCCGGCCCCGCCCGGCGACTCCGGACCCAAACACGGCTACAGGCCCGACCGAGCCTGGGACAAGCTGCTGCTCGTGGTCGGCGCCATCGTGGTCGTCGTCGCCCTCCTCGTTGTGCCGGGACTGCTCAACCGTGGTGGCCAGAACCCCGTCGCGGCGGCCGCCGAGGCGACGAGCAACGTCTCCGGCGCGCACTTCACCTTCAGCGGGAACGCCACCGGATCGGAGTCGGTGAGCCTCAGCGGCAGGGGCGTGCTGAACGGCGAGACGAATCGCCTCTCGCTCGTCATGAGCGCCACGGGCTCGACCACCGCCGGCACCCAGGGCTTCACCCTTCAGGAAGTCGTCGACGATGGCGATCTCTACCTCAGCTCGCCCGAGCTGGGAGCCGCGTTCGGAGGTTCCGCCAGGTGGCTGCTGGTGCGCTCCGAGGCCCTCGGAAATCTCCTGCAGGCGGACGCGAGCGGCGGCGGAATGTCGGCGAGCCCGAGCGAGCAGCTCGAAGCGCTCCAGGACGCCAGCTACCAGGTGGCGAAGGTCGGGCCCGAGCAGCTGAACGGGGTCACGACCACCCACTACCGGGCGTTGCTCGACATCGGCAAGCTCACGGACGAGCTGAAGGGCGAGGTCTCAGGCGAGTTCGGCGACCTGATCGAGAAGTCGATGGATCAGGTCTCGAGCGCGACCGTCGACGTCTGGATCGACTCCGACGGGTTGATTCGCCGCGAGGTCTCGAGCTCGTCGATGGGAGCTCTGGGCACGTTCAGCACGACCATGGACTTCAGCCACTACGGGAGCCACCCGGACATCCGAGTCCCGCCCACCTCGGAGGTCTTCGACATCACCTCGCTGATGGAGAAGACCCTGGACGAGGTGGGCGCCTGAGTCGGCTCAGTTGTCCGAGCCGCCGCGGTCCCACATGTAGAGCTCCATCGCCTCGCGGCAGAGCTCCATCAGGCGGGGAGGCGAGAGCCACTCGAGCACCAGATCGAGCGCGCGCTCTTCCGAGATGCCCTCCTCGAAGGCCTCCTCGCCGCGGAAGCCGGCGGCGAGCTTGAGGGCCTCTCGGCGATTGTCGCCGAGCGACTGGAAGGCGCCCATCAGGAAATCCCGGTTGGGGACCGGCTGGCCCACCTCCATCGAGCCGTGCCAGGCGGCGAGCATCGAGATGTCGTGCTCGTCGAGCTCCGAGATCGCCTTGGCGTAGTGCTCCTGGAGCTCCTCGTCCGGGATCTCGTCGACCCAGGCGCGTACGGCCTCGCCCAGGAGTTGGCGTCGGGCCTCGCGCCCGACGGAGTCGGCGATGGCCCTGATGGCGTCGGCTGGGTCTACGAAGCAAAGTGTCATTTCGGCGCTGCCTTCCGTCTCGGCTTCCGAGGTCTGATCTGAGGCCAACTTAGACTCGCCCCCGGCGGAAAAAAGCCGTCCCTGGTTTCCGCGCGTTATGCGCGAAAACAAGCGAAAACGAGCGTGTCAGACCCCCCGGGCGAGGGCCGACTCCGTACCTATGCTGGGTCGTATGGGCTTGCGCCTGATCATCGGGCCCCCGAACTCGGGGCGGACGGGAGCGGTCCTGGACGCCTTCGGCTCCGCCGGGGCCCGCGACCCGGTGCTCGTGGTCCCCACCGTGGACGACGTCGAGCGCTTCGAGACCGAGCTGACGACTGGCGGCCGCGTCGTGCTCGGCGCGACGGTCGGCACCTTCGACCAGCTCTTCGCGCTGGTCGCGCGGTCCACTGACGCTCCGGCGGGGCCGGCGATGAGCCGCACCCAGCGCGTCAGGCTCGCACGGGAGGCCGCCTCTCGTGCCGAGCTGCGGGCCCTGGCGGCTTCGGGGCGGCGCCCTGGGTTCCCAGCGGCCCTCGACGAGCTCGTCTCCGAGCTCCAAGCGGCGCTCGTCGATCCGGTCTCCCTGAGCAAGCGCGCGGCCGAGGCCGGCGGATTCGAGCTCGAGATCGCCCGTCTGTACGAGTCCTACCTCGCCCTTCGGAACGAGCTCGGCCTGCACGACGCGCACTCCCTCGCCGCCGCCGCGACGGCCGCACTGCGGGCGCGGCCCGACGCGTGGGGCCTGCGGCCCGTCTTCCTCTACGGCTTCGACGACCTGACCGTCGAGCAGCTGGAGCTGGTCCGGGAGCTGTCGGCGGGCAATGAGGTGACGGTGGCCCTGCCCTGGGAGGACCGCGAGGCCCTGACGCAGGCGCGCGGCACGCTCTTCGCCGAGCTCAGGGACGTCGAGGGCGTGACGATCGAGCGTCTCGAGTCCGAGCCCCGCTTCACGCAGAGCTCGACGCTGTTCGAGGTCCAGAGGCGCTTCGGTGAGCGCGAGGCGGGCGATCCGATCGAGAACGACGGCGGCGTGGCGCTGCTCGCCTCGGCCGGGGAGCTCAGCGAGGTCGAGGCCGTGGGCGCCGAGGTGGCGCGGCTGCTCGACGACGGAGTGCCGGCGGCAGAGATCGCGATCGTCCTGCGCGACCCGCGCCATAGTGGGCCGCTCTACCGCCGGGTCCTCGAGCGCTTCGAGATCGCGGTGGCCGTGCAGGCCGACCTCGCCGCCACCCGGACCGTGACCGGCGCGGGGCTCGTCGCCCTACTGCGGGCCGCGGTCGGCGGCGGCGGCGCCTCGGATCTGCTGGCGTACCTGCGCACGCCCGGCGTGGCCTCGCCCTCCAAGGTCGACTGGTTCGAGCGGAGGGTCCTCCGCCGCCGGCTGCGGAGCACGGACGCAGCCCTCGAGGCCTGGAACGGCAAGGACGACGACGAGCCGTCCGGGCTGCCCGAGGTGGCGAAGCTGAGGGAGGCGGGGACCGGCGCCGCTCTGCTGCGCGAGGCCGGCCGCCAGGCTCGCTGGATCGCGGAGTCCGCCGTCCGTCGCCGGGGCACGGTCGCGGACGAGGATCGGGCGCTCGAGCTCCGGGCCGGAGCCGAGATCGAGCGCGCGCTGGCCGAGCTCGCGGAGCTGGGCCTCCCCCACTCGCCGCAGGACGTCATCTCCGCGA
>Ga0081540_1000797_pt1 | contig 28938 bp, 25 predicted proteins | sample TabmetS2T1R1_FD_71024 | JGI IMG/M metagenome (GOLD analysis project Ga0081540, IMG submission 71024) | Tabebuia heterophylla rhizosphere microbial communities from the University of Puerto Rico - S2T1R1 | ecosystem: Host-associated > Plants > Roots > Rhizosphere ...
TAGGTATGCGTAGCGGCGGGTACGTCGCGGGTACGTAGCGCGGTCCGGTCAAGATACGTAACCGCTACCGATGGCTGTGGTCCCTTACCGGCCGAGTATTGACTCATCAACCGGTACGACGAAGGAGACAGTCAGATGTTTACTCACCCGGACCTGATGTGGGCCCAGCTCAAGCAGCGCCAGCACGACCTGATCGCCGAGGCCGACGCCTACCGGCTGCTCGCCGCCGCCCGCCGTTCGCGGCGGGCGCGGGGCGCCTCCGATGCCGAAGGAGCCGGGGGCGGCGGGCCCGACGGCAGGGTAATCGCGTCGCATCCCGCCGGTAACCTTGCTGCGTGCGTACCACACGCGGCGGTGCCAGCCCGTTGATGATCGGGCGGGACCACGAGCTCCGGCAGCTGAGCCGGCTCGTGGCGTCGCCGCGACCCGAGGTCGCGATCGTGGCAGGGGAGCCGGGCATCGGCAAGACCCGCCTGATCCACGAACTCCTGGCGACCCTCCCGCCGGAGGCCGTGGTGCTGGTCGGTCATGCCGAGCCCGGCTCGCTCGCGCGCCCCTACGAGGTGCTGCTCGACGCGATCGACACCAACCGCACCCAGCGGGTCGAGGACGCCGCGCTCGACGCGCTGTCCGACCCGCAGCGCAGCCCGGTCGAGCGGCTGCACACCGGGCTGACCATCCTCAGCGGCCTGGTCGGCGCCGGGCCGGCGGTCATCGTCTTCGAGGACCTGCACTGGGCCGACTCGGAGAGCGCGGCGCTGTTCGAGCGGGCCGCGGACCTGCCCGGCCGGACGCTGCTGATCGGCACCTACCGCCCCGACGAGGTGACCAGCCGCCAGCCGGTGGCCGCGCTGCTCGGCCGGATGGAGCGCAGGCACGCCGTCACCCACGTCCGGCTGGAGCGCCTCAGCGAGTCCGGCACGGCCGCCCTGCTCGCCGCCGCCACCGGCCGGCCCGCGCCCTACCGCACCGTCGTCGCGCTGCACCAGCGCACCGGCGGCAACCCGTTCTTCCTCGAGGAACTGCTCCGCGGGCACCCACCGGAGGACCTCGACTCGCTGTGCGAGCAGCCGCTGCCGTGGAGCCTGGCCGAGGTGCTGCGCCGCCAGGTCGAGGACCTCGACGCGGCCGGCCACCGGGTGGTCGAGGCGGCGGCCGTGCTCGGCCACCGTGTGCCGTTCGACCTGCTCGCCGCCGTCACCGGCGAGGGCGAGGACGAGCTGATCCGGATCCTGCGCGACCTGGTGACCAGGGGCGTGCTCGTGGAGGCCGGCGAGGACGAGTTCAGCTTCCGGCACGCGCTGGTGCGCGAGGCGCTGGCCGAACAGATGCTCGGCCGGCAGCGCCGCCGGCTGCACGAGGCCGCGCTCGAGGCGCTGCTCGCGGCCGGTGGCTCCGATCCCGCCCTGGTCGCCTACCACGCCAAGCGGGCCGGCCGGTACGAGGACATGGTCGACGCGGCCCGCCGGGGCACCCAGCTCTACCTGGCCATCGGCTCCGCATACCAGGCGCTGCAACTCGCCGAGATGGGCCTGGAGGAGATCGGCGACGACGCCGAACTGCTGGGCGGCGCGGCCCGGGCGGCCTGGCTGGCCGGCCTGCTGGACGACGCCGTCGGATACGCGCGGCGGTGGCGCGACCGGGCGGCCAGCGCCAACGAGCGTGCCGACGCGCTCTATCTGCTCATCCGGCTCGCCTGGGAGAGCAACGAGGTCGACGAGATGCAGCAGCTGACCCGCGAGGTCGAGCTGCTCGTCGCGCAGCTGCCGCCGGGAGCCGACCAGGCCCGGGCGATGACCGCGGTGGCCCAGTCGGCCATGCTGCGCGACGAGGCCACCGAGAGCCTGGACTGGGCCGACCGGGCGCTGCGCCTGGCCGAGGAGCTCGACCTCCCGCAGGTGCGGCTGGCCGCGCTCGTGGAGAAGGGCTCGGTGCTGGCCGACCACCCGGAGACCGCGGAGCAGGGCCGCGTGATCCTCGCCGGGCTGGTGGACGAGGCGGAGAAGCTGGGCGAGTGGGTACTGGCGGCCCGGGCGCTGAACAACATCGTCCAGGGGGTACCGCCGGCCGAGCAGACCGAGCACGCTGAGCTGCTGGAGCGGATGCGGGTCGACGCGGAGCGGGCCGGCTTCGAGAATCTCGCGGTCGCCGCCTATTACCAGGGCCGGGCGCGGCTGGCGATGCACGAGGGCGACCTGTCCGCCGCCATCGGGGCGCTGGACGAGGGCCGCGAGCGGGACCGCGGCTACCGGCACCGTGGCCGTCGCGCGGACTACCACGCCGTGTTCCTCGCCGGGCTGTACCTGGAGGCCGGCGAACTCGACCGGGTCGACGAGATCGTCGCCGACCTGCGCGGCGCTCCCCGCGGTACCGGCGGCTCCCCGCTGGTGGTGCCGGGCATCGTGTTCCACCTGACCTGCCGGCGCGGCGACCTGCCGGGCGCCCAGCTACTGCTCGCCGAGGTGCTCGCCGCGCTGGCCGAGCAGCCGTGGCGCAGCGGTTCGCAGGCACACGACCTGCTCTCCGGCGCGCTGCACGTCGGGCTGCCGCTGCCTCAGCTCACCGAGCTCGCCGAGGCGCTGCTCGGCCCGGACATCTGGGACGACTACCGGACCCTGGTCGATGCCCAGCTCGCCGAGGCGCGCGGTGAGCACGAGGCGGCCCTCGTCGGGTACCAGCGGGTGAGCGAGTCGACCGTGCTGGGGCCGTCCGTCCGGGGTACCGCTCGGGTGGCCGCCGCCCGGTGCCTGCTCGCCCTTGGCCGGCCGGGGCCGGCGGCCGAACAGGTGGCCGGGGCGGGCGAGTTGCTGGCCCGGTGGCGCGGTTGGCGGGTCGACCAGTTGGAGCAGGTGCGCGACCGACTCGGCCTGCGCCCGGCCGACGGCCCCCGCGCGGTCACCGGCACCGCCGCGCTCACGCCGCGCGAGCTGGAGGTGGCGCTGCTGATCGCGGACGGCCTGACGAACGCGGAGCTGGCCCGGCGCCTCTACATCTCGCCGCGCACCGCGGCCGTCCACGTGTCCAGCATCCTGCACAAGCTCGGCGTCGCCTCCCGCACCGAGGTCGCCGACGTGGTGCGCGGCGGCTGATCCGCCGTCGCCCTCGGGGCAGCATCCACTCACAACATGATCCCGGGCTGGAGTACTAGCCCGACATCACGGTTTCCGGCCGATCACGGCACCGTTTGCCCCCGCCGCCTCGAACCAGACCGTGCGTATGTCTTGGAAGCCCAGGTTGCCCAGCCACGCGCCGTACTCGGCGGATGTATAGTTGCGCCCCTCGGTCTCGACCAGCATGTTGAGGCTCATCAGTGCCGCCGCGGGAGGGCCGGTCCGCGCGTCGTTGACCAGCAGCTCAGCGATGATCACCTGACCACCGTCCAGCAGCGCCGCCCAGCACTTCTGGAGGATGGCGCGACAACGATCCTCCGCCCAGTCGTGCAGGATCATGGACAGCAGGATCGTGTCATACCCACCGGGCAATGGAGAGTCGGCGAAGAAGTCACCAGCCACGGTCTCGATCCGCTCCGGAAGGCCCGCCTCCTTGACCTTTCCGGCTGCGATGTCGGCGACCTTCGGCAGTTCGTAGACCGTCGCGATCAGGTCGGGGTAGAGCCGACACAGTTCGATGTCGAACGCTGCGGAGCCACCACCGACATCGAGCAACCTGCGCGCACCGCTCAGATCGATTGCCTGGCCCAGTGCGCGGGCGCTGAACGTCGAGAGCGAATGCATCGCCTCCCAGAACACCGCAAGCAGCCGGGGATCCTCACCATCGAAGAGCGAGCTCTGCCGGTCCGGATCCCACGTGGTCGGGCGGTTCGTGCGGATCGCCTCGGCCAACCTGCCCCACCCGGGATACAGCCGCTGGTCGAGCATCTGCACCCAGCCGCCGAAGTAGTAGGGCTTGCCGCGGACCAGGAACTCCTCGGCGATTGGGCTGTTGACATAGCGGCCATCGTTCTTCACGAGCAGCCCGAGTGCGGCGCACCCGGTGAGCAGCATCTCCGCCGGTCGCTCCTCGATCGCGAGCGCCTCGGCAAGCCCTCCGGCCGTCGTACCGGCCGTGCCGGACAAGCGGGAGAACAGGTCGAGCTCGTGGGCTGCGGCGAGCGTTTTGAAGGCCCAGAAGCCGGTCGCCAATTGCATCAAGGGCACGGGCGACATCGCTCGATCGGCGTCCGCCGTCATGGAACCTCCAGTGGGTGTGTCGTCGGTCATCGTGATTGGCTCATTCACCGCGGACTCGCCGTAGTGCGCGCACGGAGCCTGGCAAGGCGCCGTGGTACGGACCACGTGCTGCACGGGACCGAGCCGAATGCCACCGCGGTGGTCGGGATAGTTCTCGGCATGAGGTCTCCCGGGTTGGACGTGGGCCGGGCGGCGAAGCTCAACCCCAGCGGACGCAGGGCATCAGGTCGACGGCTGCATTCCAACCGGCCTCCGACCGGAGTGACGATCGGCTACCCGATGATGGGTGACGGCGGCGCCTTCGGCCAAGGACCGTTCGGTATAGCCGAACGCGGGAGACATGCGTTTGGGTCGCACCGGTTTCGACCGGCAACCATCGCTGTGAGGACTGCGCGCGCGGTCACGGTACGAGCGCGCAAGCGGGAACTGACAGGCGAGAGTTAAAATACGCGAATGCGTGGCGTACGCCGGGCCGCCGAGGTTCTTGATCTTTTCTCTGTGGAGCGGCCCCATTGGGGCCCCACCGAGGTGGCTGCGGAGGTCGGCGTCGCGAAGTCGAGCGCGTATGCGCTGCTTCGCGAGCTGGCACGTGCTGGCCTGGTGGAGCGCATGGCGTGCGGGCGATACAGGCTCGGCTGGCGGCTGGCTGGACTGGCTCGCACGATGCTGCAGTCGAACGGGCACAGCACCACGGTCATCCCTGCTGCGCACGAGCTGGCCCAGCAGCTCGGCGAGACGGTCCACGTCGCCGCGCTTGACCGCGACAGGGTCTTGTATGTCGCCAGTCTCGTCCCGGCCGGGGGAGTTGCCGCTCCGACCGCCCCTGTTGCTGCGGAGTTGACGCCCCTCGGTCAGGTTCTGAGCACTGAGCACCGCGGAGTGCTCGTTGGACCACAGCGTGCGCTCAATGGCGTGGCATGCGCCGCCGTAGCTCTGCGCGTGCGCGACGAGCCCGCCGGATCGCTCGGTGTGTGCGCCCCGATCGAGCGGTTTGCCACGCGGCGCGACGTGTACGCGCGAGCCGTCGCTGCGACCCAGAAGCGCGTGGCTCGCGCCGTTCTGCTGTAGCGAACGGTCCTTGGCCGTAGGCGCCGCCCTCGCGGATCATCAAGCAATCGATCCTCACCGGGCCGATTGCGGCGAGATGCCGCAGGACCCGATTCATCTCGTCGGAGGGAACGCTCGTGCGCATCATCGCGGTTGGTGGCGCCGGTACCATTGGTAGGGCCGTAGTCGAGCTCTTGTCGGCTCGACACGACGTCCTCGTGGCAGGGCGTGCCTCCGGTGACGTCCGGGTTGACATTAGCTCGCCGGACTCCGTGCGCCTTATGTACGAACAGGTCGGGGGCTTCGACGCCCTCGTGTGCACGGCCGGGGAAGCGCACTTCGGCCCGTTTGAGACGGCGACCGAGGAAGAGCTCGCCCTCGGCGTGCGCAGTAAGCTCCTCGGGCAGATCCGCCTCGTCCTGCTCGGCAGATCGCTGATCTCCGACGGCGGCTCGTTCACCCTCGTCTCCGGCTACATCTTCGACGACCCCATCCCCGAGGCGGTGAGTTTCGCCGTCGCGAACGGCGGCGTAGAGGGCTTTGTTCGTGCCGCCGCTCTCACCCTCGACCGCGAGGTCCGGATCAACGCCGTCAACCCGGGAATGGCCCAGGACAGCTTCGAGCAGTTCGGCCAGTTCAACCCGGGCCGCATCCCCGTGCCCATGCCCGCAATCGCTGCGGCGTTCAAACGAAGTGTGGAGGGCTGGCGTACCGGAGAGATCATCCGGGCCTGGTAACCACGTGCACATCCCTGGTGTTGTTACTTCGCGTTGTCGTCGACCCAGCGGACCTTGCCGAGGGTCTCGTCGGTGGTGGCGGTCTCACGGTACGACCGGTGGGGCCGGGAACGGTCGGCCCCACCACGTCCGGTACCGGTCAGCCGCCGGTCGTGAGGGCCACGTTCGTCGGGCCCTTGCCGCCGGTCGACGTGTTCGAGGCGTAGACCACGTTCAGGTTGCCCGAGCACTTGCTCTGGTCCGTCACGTTGATGCCCCAGCCGGTGGCACTGTCCACAGTGAACTTGTTGTTCGCGAAAACATTGCCGCAGCCGAAGTTCTGGTACACGTTGTGCACCTGGAAGCCGTCGAGGAACGGGTGGACGACCGTGTTGCCGCTGATCGTGTACCCGTCGCCCTTGACGTCGATCGTCGAGTCACCCGAGTTCTGGTTCTTCTCGCCGGTACCGTCCAGGTAGTTGCCGGACACCACGCCGCCGTGCGTGCCCTCCTTGATGTCCACCGCCTCGGCCGCGATGTTGGGTCCGAGGTGGTTGTTGAGGACCTGGATGAAGTCGCCGGCGTCCGGGCCGCCGTTGCTGCCGTAGCAGGCCCAGTTGCTGTTCGCGGAGCCCAGGTAGACGCCCTCGCCGAAGCCGGGCTCCTCCAGGCCGGTGTTGTAGATGGTCGAGTTGCGGATGGTGCCGTGGTCGCTGGCGGCCCGGAAGTGGACCGCCTCGTACCCGACGTCGTGCACGGTCACGCCGTCGACGGTGACGTGCGGCGAGCCGTCCATCACGATGCCCTTCTTGGCGCCCGTGACCGTGAAGCCGGTCAGGTTCCAGTACGGCGCGTTCTGCAGCCACAGCCCGTACCCGACCTGGCCGCTCGGGCAGGCGGTGTCACCCGGGTTGAACAGCGGGTCGGACAGGACGGCGCCGGCCCCTCCGGTCAGGGTGATGGGCTTCGCCGCGGTACCGGCCCGGGTGATGACGAACTGGTCGGCGTAGGAGCCGTTGGCGAGGTGGATGGTGTCACCGGGCGCGACGCCGGCCAGGGCGGCCTTGAGACCGGCCGGGTCGGTCACGTTCCAGGTGTGGCCGCCGGGCGGCGACGACGACGGGGGCGTCGAGGACGACGGGGGCGTCGAGGACGGGGGAGCCGACGACGGCGAGGTGCCGCCGCTGCCGTACACCGACAGCTCGTCGACCGTGAAGCCGGCGGTACCGGCGTACTGGCTGAGGTACAGCTGGATCCAGCGGGTACCGGTGCCGGCCGGGAAGGTGAGTGTCTCGGTACCCCCGTGGCCCGCAGTGTTCTGCACGACGGTGTGCCAGCTCGACCCGTCGGGCGAGGTGCGGACCTTGTAGGAGGTGCCGTAGCCGGCGCCCCAGACCACGGTCACGTGGTCGACGATGACCGTCGCGCCGAGGTCGACCTGCAGTTGCTGGGGCTTGGTCGTGCCACTCTGCCACACCGTGCCGGCGACGCAGTCGACCGCGTTGCCGGCGGTACCGGTGTTGGAGGAGGCGCTGGCCGGCCGGCCGCAGGCCAGGTCCGTGGCGGCGGCCGACGCCGCGGGCCCGGTGAGCCAGCCGGCGAGCAGCGCCCCGCCGGTGACGAGCAGTGACACTGCGGTGACCGCGACGCGGCGGCGCCAGCGGCCGGGTCGGGACTGCCGGCCGGGCCCGGCGGCGCGGTTCCTTCCGCCAGCCGGAGTCGGCGGTGTATCGGGACGGGTGAATCTGACCGCCGCCGGAGGGCGGTCGGGACCTTGTTCCATGACGTGGCCTTTCCATGGACGGAGGCGGGCGGGTTTGACGGCCGCCCTGGTTTGTACCGGGCTGGGCGTCCGGTACGCCGGAAATGGAGTGGCGGGGGCGTTCACAGACAGGAACAGGGGACAGTATGATGAACCTGACCGAGAAACTTACGCTTGCCCATCCATCGATGTCCAGTGTGGAATCGCCGCTGCCATGGGTCACGGGAGGGTTTCAAGTCCTTGACCATCGATGTCCTGCCCCGTAGCTTTCGCGTCACGGCGTTCACTGACTTGTCCCTAGTTCATGAATATGAACGGAGGAGCGACCATGGCTTTTTCGTGGCGACATCGCGCGCTCGCGGCGGCCGCCGCCGGGGTGTGTGTGGCCACCGCCCTGACTGGATGCTCGAAGAGCGGCAACAGCAACCAGCCCGAGGCGGAGCCCAGCGGCCCGATCAACGTGTGGGTCCGCGGCGCGGGCGACTCGGTCAAGGCGTACCAGACGATCTTCGACGCGTTCAGCAAGAAGACCGGCATAACGATCAACCCGCCGTTCATGACGCTGACCGACTTCGAGACGAAGCTGTCCGCCGCGGCGACCGCCCACAACCTGCCCGATCTGGTGGTCGACGACGCTGCCCAACTGGGCAGCTTCGAGACCCAGGGCATCATCCAGGAAGTCGACAAGGGCAAGATCGCTGGACAGGACCAGCTCACCGAGCGGGCCTGGGACTCGGCCAAGGACCTCAAGGGCAAGTACTACGCGGTGCCGTTCTCCGCGCAGGCCAACGTCCTGCTGATCCGCAGCGACTGGCTGAGCAAGCTGAACCTTCAGGCGCCGAAGACCTGGGATGACGTCGAGACCGTCGCGAAGGCGTTCACCACCCAGGACCCCGACGGCAACGGCAAGGCCGACACCTACGGGCTGGCGGTACCCGGGTCGACCACCCGCGGGTACATCTCCTGGTACTGGTCGTCGCTGTTCTGGCAGGCGGGCGGCAGCTACTTCAAGTCCGCCGGCAACGGCAAGTTCGCCGCCAACCTCAACTCGTCCCAGTCGCTGGAGTCGGTGAAGTACTTCGAGAACCTGTTCTGCACCGACAAGGTGGTGCAGCCCAGCGCGCTCAACGACACCACGACCGAGACCAACAAGGCGTTCCAGACCGGCGTCACCGGCATGTACTTCACCGGCCCGTACGCCTACGCGACCATGGACGCCACCCCGATCAAGGGCAAGTACATCGCCGTCGCGCCGCCGAAGGGCCCGGCCAACGCGCAGACCCTGGCCGAGGGTACGGACATCTACCTGATGGCCGGTGGCAACGCCGGGGCGGCCAAGAAGCTGGCCGAGTACATGATCACGCCGGAGGCCCAGCGGCTGGGCATGACGGCGGTACCCACGGCGACGATCGTCCGGCTGCCGGTCAACAAGACCGTCGACGCGGCGACCGAGCACCAGGGCGACGACCGGTGGAAGCTGGCCCAGGACGTGTACCAGAGCAGCGGGCGCTACGAGGACATCAACATGCCCAACTGGACCGCGCTGCGCCAGGCGACCTCGGACGGGCTCAACGCGCTGGTCGCCAAGTGCGCCGATCCGCAGGCGGCCCTGAACACCTTGAACGACAAGCTGAACTCGGTGCTCAGGACGCAGGGCGTGGCGGGCTGACCATGTCCCTCGGTACCTCCTCGGCTCCGGTCGCGTCGCTCCCGCGGCGCGACCGGAGCGGGGCGCCGGATCCGTCCCGGCGCCGGCAGGCCATCGGCCGCGCCGTCCGCTCCCGGCTCTCGCCCTGGCTTTTCCTCACGCCGGCGCTCGCGTTCTTCGCGGTGTTCAAGTTCTGGCCGGTCATCTGGGGCGTCTACCTGAGCTTCTTCCACGTCCGCCCGTACCTGGGCAACGAGTTCCTCGGCTTCGACAACTTCACCCGGGCCTTCCAGGACACCGACCTGCGCGCCGCGGTCTGGCACACGGTGCTGGACGCGGCCGTCTCGGTGGCCGGCTCCATGCTCGTCGGGTTCGCGCTCGCGCTGCTGCTGGAGAGCCCGGCGCGGCACGTCCGGATCCTGCGCACCGCGGTCTTCCTTCCCGCGGTCACCGCCATGGTGGCCATCGCCGAGCTGTGGGGGGCGCTGCTGTTCCCCGGCCGGTACGGCGCGGTCAACAGCCTCCTGGGTACCGTCGGGCTGGGTCCGGAGCCGTTCCTGGCCAGCCCGGACTCGGCGCTGTGGAGCGTGATGCTCGTGCAGATCTGGAAGACCGCCCCGTACGACATGGTGATCTTCATCGCCGGGCTGGTCGGCATCGACCGGCAGTTGTACGAGTCGGCCAGCATAGACGGTGCCGGGGCCTGGCAGCGGCTGCGGCACGTGACGTTGCCATCGTTGCGCCCGATCACCACCATCGTGCTGACACTCGGTGTGATCCGGGGTCTCCGGGTGTTCACCGAAATCAACGTGTTGACGGGTGGCGGCCCAGGTGGCGCGACGGAGACGATCGTGACGACGACCTACAAGGCCGCCACGGTCAGCAACGACGCCGGGTACGCCTCGGCCGTGTCGACGTTGCTGCTGATCGCGACGATCCTGTTGACCAGCCTCACCCTGTGGTGGCGCAACCGGCAGGAGGCGAAATAGTGAGCAGTACCGCCCTCGGGCTGCGGGCGCCGCGCCGGCTGACCTCGCGCCGCAGCGGCCGGATCGCCGTGCGGGTTGTCCTGTACCTGGTCGTCCTGGGCATTTTCGTGGTGCCGCTGTGGTCCATGGTGTCCACCGCGGTCAGCGGCGGGGCCCCGCAGCTCGGCCAGGTCTTCCTGTGGCCGCACGGCCTGTCCGGCTTCAACTTCTCCACCGCGTGGCGCTTCGGCATGGGTCGGGGGCTGCTCAACTCGGTGGTCGTCGAGCTGATCGGGCTGACCCTGCAGATCACGGTCAGCGCCTTCGCCGCCTACGCCCTGGCCCGCAAGCGGTTCCGCGGCGCCAGCCTGGTGCTGCTGGCCATCCTGGCCACCATGATGATGCCGGAAGAGATCATCGCGATCCCGCTGTACCTGGTGCTCGGCAAGATCAGCCTGCTGGACAACTTCGGCGGGCTGGCGCTGCCGCTGGTCGGCTGGGCGCTGCCGATCTACGTGCTGACCGGCTTCATGAAGCGGATCCCGGTGGAGCTGGAGGAGGCCGCCCGGGTGGACGGCGCCGGCGATTTGCGCATCTTCTTCCGGGTGATCCTGCCGCTGTCGCTGCCGGCGCTGGGCACCTGCGCGGTCTTCGGCTTCCTCATGATCTGGGACCAGTACCTGCTGCCGCTGCTGGTCGCGCAGTCGCCGAAGATGAACACTCTGACCCTGATCGTGACCAGCCTGCAGGCCAGTCAGGAGCAGGGTGAGGGCGTGCGGCTGGCCGCGGCGGTGGTGCTGATGGTACCGAGCGTGCTCGTATACCTCGGTCTGCAGCGACTGTTCGAACGTGGACTGCTCAGCGGCTCCCTCAAGGGCTGATACGCAACCTGTTGGCTGAAAGGACAGGCATGGCACTCAACGACTCGACGTCCCGGCTCGCGCGACGGCTCGACGGGCTGCTCTTCTTCCCCGTCACCGCGTTCGACGGGGCAGGCGGGGTCGACCTCGACGTGTACCGGCAGCACCTGAAGACCCGCATCGCCGCTGGGCCTGCGGCGGTGTTCGCCTGCTGCGGTACCGGCGAGTTCTTCTCCCTGGGAGTCGAGGAGTATGCCGCCTGCGTACGGGTGGCCGTCGAGGAGGCGGCCGGCCGGGTACCCGTGGTGGCCGGGGTCGGCTACGGGGCGGCCCTGGCCACCCGGTTCGCCCAGGAGGCGGCGGCGGCCGGTGCGGACGGCCTGCTGGTGATGCCGCCGTACCTGGTCGAGGGCAGCCAGGCCGGGCTGCGCGAGCACTACCGCCAGGTGGCCGACGCGACCGACCTGGAGATGATCATCTACCAGCGGGACAACGCGGTGTTCACCACGGAGACGGTCGCGGAGCTGGCCGGTCACGAGCGGATTGTCGGGTTCAAGGACGGCCGCGGCGACCTGGACCTGATGCGGCGGATCGTCGGCGCGGTGCGCGAGCGGCACGGCGCGGACGCGCTGCTCTACTTCAACGGCATGCCCACGGCGGAGATGTCCGCTCAGGCGTACCGGGCGGTGGGCGTGCCGGGCTACTCCTCGGCGGTGTTCTGCTTCGCGCCCGACCTGGCGATGGCCTTCTACCGCGCGTTCCGGTCGGGCGACGAGGCGACCGTGGACCGGCTGCTGGACGGGTTCTGGCGGCCCTACGTCGAGCTGCGCCAGAAGGGGTCGGGGTACGCGGTGTCACTGGTCAAGGCCGGCGTCCGGCTCGACGGTACCGACGTGGGACCGGTGCGGCCCCCGCTGTCGGAACCGGATCCGGAGCACGTCCGCAGGCTGACCGAACTGGTCGCGGCCGGCCGGGAGCTGATCTGATGGCGATCGCCGGTCCGTCCATTGTGGACATCACGATCACCCCGGTCGCCATCGCCGATCCGCCGCTGCTCAACTCGGTCGGAGTGCACGAGCCGTTCGCGCTGCGCGCGATCATCCAGGTGCGCACCGACGACGGGATCGTCGGCATCTCCGAGGCGTACGGCGACGACCCGACCCTGGACCGGCTGCGCCGTGCCGCGGCCGGGCTGAAGGGACTGTCCGTCTGGGACCTCAACGGGCTGTCCCGCCGCATCGCGGTCGCGCTCGGCGCGGTGGCGCCCGACAGCCCGACCGAGCTGGCCGGGGCGCCGAGCGTGGCCAAGGCCATCGCGTCCACGGTGTCCGCGTTCGAGGTCGCGCTGTTCGACGCGCAGGGCAAGGCGACCGGGCTGCGGGTGTGCGACCTGCTCGGCGGGGCGGTGCGCGAGGCGGTGCCGTTCTCCGCGTACCTGTTCTACAAGTGGGCCGGCCACCCCGGCCGCGAACCGGACGGCTTCGGCGAGGCGCTGGACCCGGACGGCATCGTCGCGCAGGCGCGGGCGCTGGTCGACCGGTACGGCTTCGGGTCGCTGAAGCTCAAGGGCGGCGTGTTCCCGCCCGAGGAGGAGATCGAGGCGATCCGCGCGCTGCACGACGCCTTCCCGGGCCACCCGCTGCGGCTGGACCCCAACGCCAACTGGACGGTACCCACGAGCCACCGGGTCGCCGCCGAGCTGGCCGGGCTGCTGGAGTACCTGGAGGATCCGACCGACGGCATCCCCGGCATGGCCGAGGTCGCCGCCGCCACCGGACTGCCGCTGGCCACGAACATGTGCGTCACCACGTTCGACGACGTACCCCCGGCGGTGGCCGCGGGTGCCGTGCGGATCGTGCTGTCCGACCACCACTTCTGGGGCGGGCTGCGCGCCAGCCAGAAGCTGGCCGGCATCTGCGAGACCTTCGGCCTCGGCCTGTCCATGCACTCCAACACCCACCTCGGCGTGAGCCTGGCCGCGATGACCCACCTGGCCGCCGCCATCCCCAACCTGACCTACGCCTGCGACACCCACTCCGTGTGGCAGGTCGAGGAGGTCATCGAGCCCGGCGCGATCGCCATCCGGGACGGGGTGGCGAAGGTACCCGACGGGCCGGGCCTGGGCGTGAGCCTGGACGAGGACGCGGTGGCCCGGCTGCATCAGCAGTACCTGGCGTGCGGCATCCGGCGGCGCGACGACGTCGGGTACATGCGTACCGTGCACCCCGACTGGACCGGGACGAGGCCGCGGTTCTGATGGAGGCCGCTGGCTACCTCTACCCCTGGGACGTCATCGGCGACCCGGCCGCGGCCGACCTGGTCGCCGGGCTCGGCCTGGACCACGTCGTGCTCGCTGCCGTCTACCACGGCACCCGCGCGCTGACCCCCCGGCATCCGAGGCACCGGGTGGTGGTCGCCGACCGCACCGCGGCCTACTTCCCGGTCAGCGGCGCCCGGTGGCGCGGCGCCGCGCTGCGCCCCGAGCCGGCCGACTGGCTCGCCTCCGCCGACCCGTTCGGCCAGGCGACCGTGGCGCTGCGCGCGGCCGGGGTACCGGTGCACGCCTGGGCCGTGTTCAACCACGTCGACCTGCCGGCAGCCGTCGACCAGAACGTGGTCAACGCCTACGGCGACCGGTACCCGTGGGCGCTGTGTCCGGCCCAGGACTCCGTCGTCGAGTACGCGCTGGGCCTGGCGGCCGACGTCGCCGGGCTGCCGGGGATCGAGGGCGTCGAGCTGGAGGCGTGCGGCTGGTACGGCTTCGACCATCTCAGCGCGCACGACAAGGTCGGCGGGGTGCCGCTGACCGCCGCCGAGCAGTACCTGTTCTCGCTGTGCTTCTGCGACGCCTGCGACCACGGGTACCGGTACGGCGGGATCGACCCGGCCGCCCTGCGTCGGCAGGTGTGCTCGGCGCTGGACGCCCGGTTCGCCGGCACCGGACCGGCCCCGGCGGGCGCGACCGAGTCCGACCAGATCGCCGCGCTCCTCGGGCCGGGCCTGGCCGGCGCGGTGCTGGACGTGCGGCTGCGCGTCGCGGACCGGCTGCGCGCGGCGGTGACCGAGCGCATCCGCACGCTGCGCCCCGAGCTGACCGTCCTGCTGCACGCCAGCCCGCAGCCGCACGGCACCGTCGCGTTCACCGGAGTCGATCCGGCGACCGCCGGGCGGACCGTCGACGGCCTGGTGGTCAGCTGTTGGCGCGGTACCGACGCGCTGCCGCCGATCCTGGCCGGTGGCGCCCGCGCGTACGCGAGCCTGCTGGCCATCGGGGGAATGGGTGGCCGGCCGGCCGAGTTGCCTGAGCAGGTGGCCTCCGCCCGGGCCGCCGGGGCCAGCGGTGTCCGGCTCTACCATGTTGGCCTGGCCGGGGCCGCCGACCTTGACGCCGTCCGTGACCTGACCACACGCATGCGCAAGGGAGAATGACGTCGTGACTGAGTACAACGTCTGGAGTGTCGACGCGCGGACCGGTGAGCGGGTGGAGGCGGTCGCGACCGCCGCGACCCCGGCCGACGTGGACGCCGTGGCGCTGCGGGCGGCCGAGGTGGCACCCGCGCTGGTTGGCGCGGGCCTGGCCGGGCGGGCCCGGCTGCTGCGGGCGATGGCCGAGGAGATCGAGAAGGACGGGGACGCGATCGTCGCGGCCGCCGACCGGGAGTCCGCGCTGGGCGAGACCCGGCTGCGCGGCGAGCTTGCCCGCTCCGCGTACCAGCTGCGGCTGTTCGCGCAGGTGCTGGAGGACGGCGGGTACCTTGAGCTGACCGTGGACCATCCCGATCCGAACGCGATCCCGGCGCCGCGCCCGGACCTGCGCCGGATGCTGGTACCGGTCGGACCGGTCGGTGTCTTCTCGGCGAGCAACTTCCCGCTCGCCTTCAGCGTCCCGGGCGGCGACACCGCCAGCGCCATCGCGGCCGGCTGCCCGGTCGTGGTCAAGGCGCACTCGGGCCACCCGTACACCTCGGAACTGTGCGCGGCGGCGCTGCGCCGGGCGGCCGCGTCGGTCGCGTTGCCCGAGGATGTCCTGCAGGTCATCCACGGTCGCGAGGGCGGCACCCACCTGGTGCGGCACCCGGCCATCCAGGCGGTCGGCTTCACCGGCTCGGTCGGCGGCGGGCGCGCCCTCTACGACCTCGCGGTCGGCCGCCCGGTGCCGATCCCGTTCTACGGCGAACTGGGCAGCATCAACCCGTTCGTGGTCACGCCGGCCGCCGCCGCGGAGCGGGCCGAGGCCATCGCGACCGGCCTGGCCGGATCCTTCACCCTGGGCGTCGGGCAGTTCTGCACCAAGCCGGGGCTGGTGTTCGTGCCCTCCGGCGAGGACGGCCAGCGGCTGGTCGAGACGCTGGCCGGGGCGGCGTCGAAGATTCCGGGCGGCCCGATGCTCACCCCGAGCATCCGGGACAGCTTCCTGTCCGGCGCCGCCGAGCGGGCCGCGCTGCCGGGGGTACGGGTGGCACTGTCGGCTGACGGGCAGACCGCGCCGCAGGTACTGGTCGCGGCCGCCTCGGCCCTGGACGACGTGCTGCTCGAGGAGTGCTTCGGCCCGCTCGTCGTGGTCGTCGAGTACGCGGGCGAGGACGAGCTGTTCGCGGCGCTGTCGCGGGTACCGGGCAGCCTGACCGCGAGCGTCCACTGTGGACAGGACGAGGGCGCGGAGGGCAGCTTCGCCGACCGGGTCGCGAGGCGGGTCACCGGCCAGGCCGGGCGGATCCTGTTCAACGGGTACCCGACGGGGGTGGCGGTCACCTGGGCGCAGCACCACGGCGGCCCGTACCCGGCGACCACGTTCCCGCACCACACCTCGGTCGGTACCACGGCCATCCGCCGCTTCCTGCGCCCGGTGGCCTACCAGGACGCGCCGGACGCCCTGCTCCCCGCCGAGCTGCGCGAGGCCAACCCGCTGGGTCTGCCCCGCCGGGTGGACGGGCGGTACCAGGTCAATGGCTGAACCGGCCGGCCCGGCGGCGGCCGCCGCGGAGCTGCCTGGCGCGGTGCTCCCCGCCGGGCCGGTCAAGTCCGCCCTGCGCACGGTCGAGCTGCTGGAGTTCTTCTCCGGCCACCGGGGGCTGCACAGCCTCTCGGAGCTGCAGCAGAGCCTCGGGTACCCGAAGAGCAGCCTCTACATGCTGCTGCGCACGCTGACCGACCTCGGCTGGGTGGAGACCGACCCGACCGGCACGCTCTACGGCATCGGCCTGCGCGCGCTGCTGGTCGGAACGTCCTATCTGGACGGTGACCACATCCTGTCCAGCGCCCGGGACACGCTGGACTGGCTGGCCGAGACCACCACCGAGACGGTCCACCTCGCCCGGCTCGAGGGCACCGACGTGGTCTACCTGGCCACCCGCGAGTCGCAGCACTACCTGCGGCCGATCTCCAGGGTGGGCCGGCGGCTGCCCGCGCACACCACCTCGCTGGGCAAGGCGCTGCTGGCCGAGCGCTCGGACGAGGAGGTGCGCGCGATGCTGCCGGAGCGGCTGGTCGGGCTCACCCCGCACACCCTGACCGACCCGGCCGAGCTGGCCGCCGACCTGGCGCTCACCCGGGCGCGCGGTTACTCGATCGACCAGGAGGAGAACGTCCTGGGGCTGCGCTGCTTCGGCGTGGCGGTCCGGTACCAGCGGCCGGCCCGCGACGCGATCAGCTGCTCGGTACCGGTGGCCCGGCTGACCGGGGGACGGGAGGAGCAGATCGCCTCGGCCCTGCTGGCGGCCAGGGACCGGCTGGAGCGCATCCTGCGATAGCCTGTCGTGGATGGCTGCCAACGACGGGGGTGGATCCATGAGGCGACCGGTGCGCACGATCGCGATGTTCGTTGGCGCGGTGGTCGCGCTGCTCGTCGGGGCGGCCAGCCCGGCGTTCGCGGTGGCGCACGGCACGCCGGCGACGCCCGGCCAGTACCGGTTCGCCGTCAAGCTCACGATGACCGACATCCCGCGCCCGGACGGCAGCCACTACAACAGCGCCTGCTCGGCCGCGCTGATCGCCGCACAGTGGATCATCACCGCCGGGCACTGCTTCCACGACGCGTACCGCAACCCGGTCAGCGGGCCCGTCCCGTACCCGACGACGGCCACCATCGGGGTGGTGGACCTGGCGGACCCGGGCGCCCAGGTGGCGAATGTGGTCTGGGTGCGGCAGTCGGCGAGCACGGACATCGCGGTGGCCGCGCTGGACCGGCCGGTGACCGGGGTACCGGCGATCGGGCTGTCCACGGCGAAGCCGAAGCCGGGGGAGATCCTGCGCCTGGCGGGCTGGGGCGCGGACAATTCGGTCGACCCGGTCCCGGGTACCCACCTGATGACCGGCGAGGTGCAGGTCAGCACCGTCACGAGCAGCACGGTCGGCGTATACGGCTACTCTCCGTACCCGGACACCAGCGCCTGCGTCTACGACTCGGGTGCGCCCTACTTCCTCGAACGGCCGCACCGGGCGCCGGTACTGGTGTCGATCGAGAGCTTCGGCCCGGACTGCCCGCACGACCAGGAGGAGACGACGTCCCGGGTGGACAACGTGGCCGACTGGATCCGCCGGGTCACCGGCTGACCTGCGAGCTACCCAGCCAGCATCGAGGCGGCTCTGACATCGGTGCCATAGGCTGATCTTCGTGGCTGAACCGTACCTGGACCGGATCGCCCCGTCCGCCGCCGACCTGTCGGGCGAGCACGTGCTCGTGACCGGAGGCTCCGGTCTCGTCGGCCGGCACGTGGTCGCCGGCCTGACCAAGGCGGGCGCGCAGGTGACCGTGGCCGCCCGGACGGCCGGGCCCGGCGCGGCACCCGGCGACGTGATCGGTGATCTTCGGGACCCCGCGATCCGGGACGCGGCCGTGACCGAGGGGCTGACCGCGATCGTGCACCTGGCGGCGTACACCTCGGTGCTCGGTTCGCTGCGCGATCCTGCGCTGGTCCGCGAGGTCAACGTGGACGTGACCGCCGGGCTCCTGGAACTGGCCCGGCAGCGCGGGGTCGGCCGGTTCGTGCTGGCCTCGACCAACGTGGTCACCGGCGACGTGGGCTCCTCGGTCATCCACGAAGGGCTGCCGCTGCGCCCGATGACGCCCTACGGCGCGACCAAGGCCGCCGCCGAGATGCTGCTGGCCGGCTATGCCGGCGGGTTCGGGATGACCGGGTGCGCGCTGCGGCTGACCAACGTCTACGGACCCGGGATGGCGGGGCACGACAGCCTCGTGGCGCGGCTCATGCGCGCGGTCCGCGACGGCACCGCGATCCAGGTGTACGGCGACGGTCGGCAGCGGCGCGACCTCGTGCACGTGGATGACGTGGTGGCCGGGCTGCTGGTGGCCTGGGCCGCCGGGCACAACGGACCGCTCATCATCGGGGCGGGGCGCTCGGTCACCGTACTGGACCTCATCGAGGCCACCGGCCGGGCCACCGGGACGCCGGTGCGCACCGAGTATGTTCCGGCCAAGCCGGGGGAGATGCCGGCCGTGACGGTGGACATCGGGCTGGCGCGCTCGCTCGGGTACCGGCCGTCGGTGTCGCTGGACGAGGGGCTGGCCGGGGTCTGGCCGGACTTCCGCCCACCTCAGCCGGCGGCAGAGGCTGGCCGGACCGGACACACGAGGGACCCGCGGTGAAAGTCGTCGTCATGATTCCGTGCCTCAACGAAGAGGACACGCTGCCCCTCGTCTTCCGCACCATGCCCCAGTCGATCCCCGGAGTGGACAGCATCGAGGTGCTGGTCATCAACGACGGCTCGACCGACCGCACAGTCGAGGTCGCGCGGGAACTGGGGGTCAAACACTTCATCCACCACACCCGCAACCAGGGTCTGGCCTACTCGTTCCGGGACGGCCTCGCGGGCGCGCTGGAACTGGGCGCGGACATCATCGTGCTGACGGACGGCGACAACCAGTACCCGCAGGAGCGCATCCCCGACCTGGTCCAACCGATCCTGGACGGGCGGGCGGACGTGGTCATCGCGGACCGGCAGACCCAGACGATCGCCCACTTCTCGCCGCTGAAGAAGTTCTATCAGCGCCGCGGCACGTGGTTCCTCAACCTCATCGCGGGGACCCGGGTTCCCGACGCGACCAGCGGGTTCCGGGCCTTCTCCCGGGAGGCCGCGCTCAAGCTCAACCTGGTCGGCCGCTACAGCTTCGGCATGGAGACCATCATCCAGTCCGGCCACAAGCGGATGGCGATCGACTCCATCACGATCACGACCAACCCGAAGACCCGCGAGTCGCGTCTGATCAAGTCCGACCTGACCCACGTGCGCAAGTCGGGGATCACGATCCTGCGCGGCTTCGTGACGTACAAGGCCTATGCGGTCTTCCTCAGCCTCGGCCTGGTCCTGCTGGTGGTCGGTCTGGTCCCGTTCCTGCTGTACCTCTACGCGCTGCTGTTCGCCTCGGACTCGGGCTACGGCGGCCGGCACCTCCAGTCGCTGATCGTCGGCGGCGTCGTGCTGACCGCCTCGTTCGTCACGCTCACGCTCGGCGTGGTGGCCGATATGATCAGCGTCAACCGGGCCCTGCTGGAGGACGTTCTCACCGAGGTCAAGCGCGGTCGCGTGGCCGAGCGGGGCGAACCGGTGTTCGGCACTGAGGAGACCCGCACCGAGTAGCGGTGTCGGGCTCCGCTCCGTGCCGCCGACTCTGTGGCGACTGGGCGGATGCCGGCTCGGACCGGTCGCGGCGTCGTGGAGGAGGAGGCAGGGTGGCGGACCCTCGGGGTGGTGCCCCGGCGAAGTGGCTGTCCGGCGGGGTCGACCTCGCCCGCCGGCACTGGATCTTCACCATCCTGCTGGTACTCGGCACAGCCCTGCGCGTCGTCGTCATGGTCGCCTACCAGCCGGCCATCTTCTACATCGACTCCGTCGCCTCCTACCTGCTACCCATGCAGCACCTCAACCCGACCGGCGAGGACCCGATCGGGTACGTGCTGTACCTGCTGGCACCGCTGCTGCGGATTGGAGCCAACCTCACGGTCGTGGTGGCGGTGCAGCACCTGTTCGGGATCGGGATGGCGGTCGCCGGGTACGCCCTGATGGTGCGCAAGGGCGCCTGGCGTGCGCTGGCGGCGCTGGCCACCGTTCCCGTGCTGCTGGACTCCTACCAGTTGCAGATCGAGCAGAACATCATGTCCGAGCCGCTGTTCGAGGCGATGCTGGTCGCGGCGCTGGTGACCGTGGCCTGGCGGCGCCGGCCGGACGCGACGTTGCTGTTGGTCGCCGGAGTCCTGCTCGGCCTGGCGGCCACCGTGCGCCAGTCCGGCGAGCTGACCGTCGTCCCCCTGGTGGCGTACCCGCTGCTGGCCGGCGGCGACTGGCGGCGCCGGCTGCGGCTGGGCGCTACGGCGGCGGTGAGCTTCGCGTTGCCCGTGGCCGCCTACTCGACCTACTTCTTCGCCTTTACCGGCCACTTCGGGATCTCGCACGTGGGCGGCAACGCGCTCTACGGCCGGACCGCCACGATCGCGGACTGCGCGACGCTGACCCTGCCGCAGGACGAGCAGGTGCTCTGCCCGCAGGTGCCGCGCGACCTGCGGCCGGGCTCGGACTACTGGGCGCACGACGCGGCCTCGCCGTACTTCGTGGTCCAGCACAGCGAAGGCGACCGCGTCGACCAGCTGTCCAAGGACTTCGGGCTGCGGGTCATCCGGCACCAACCGCTGGACTTCGCGTCGGAGGTGCTGCGGGACGCGGTGAAGGTGTTCGCCTGGGACCGGGTCGACCATCCGGGCGACCCGACCGTCGAGCGCTGGCACTTCCAGGAGGGCATCCCGCTGTTCCCGCCGCTGGTGGACCTGAACGAGGTCACCGCGCTCAGCCACCGGTACGGCGACGGTGACCCGGCGGCCGTGGCCCCCCTGACCAGCTACCTGCGCGCGTACCAGCTCGGCGGCGGGTACACGCCGGGACCGGTGCTGGCGCTGTCCATCGTGCTCGCGCTCGCTCCCCTGGCCCGTTGGCGGCGCGCCGGTGCGGCGCGGCTGCCGGCGCTGCTGTTCCTGGCGACCGGGGCAGTGGTGCTGCTCTCCGGCGATCTGATCATCTTCTCCTGGCGGTACCAGCTGCCCGGCTACGTGCTGCTGCCGGTGGCCGGGGCGCTCGGGCTGACCGCGGTGCTCGGACGCGGGCGGGAAGCGCCGCCGACGCCGGTACCGGAACCGGAGCGGGCGGCCGCGTCGAGGTAGCCGGGCTACGCCCGGGTGCTGTCGACGTCGGTCCGCGCGCGGAACACCACCCGGTCGAGCACGGTGAACTTGACCAGGAAGACCGCGGCGTAGGTGGCGAAGTAGGCGCCCTCCACGACGAGTGCCAGGTGGGTGTTCAGGGACGCGCTGTGCCGCGCGTAGTGGTCCGTCAGGGTCGTCACGGCGGTGGCGGCGAGCGCGGTGCTGACCGCGAGCGCGAGGAAGGACAGCGCGTCCCGGCCGAGCCCGGCCGCGCCGCGCCGGTCCCACGCCCAGAACCGGCCGGCCACGAAGTTGATCACAAACCCGCTCGCGAACGCGCAGACGCTGGCCGCCACGGCCGGCGCGCCGAGGTGGAAGACCAGGTAGAACGCTGCCGCGCTGGTGATGGTCGCGGCACCGGAGCCGAGTGCGAAGCGGATGAATCGGCGCGCCCGAAGGGGTATCTCACCTCGCCACACGCGCGATCTCCTCTGCAGCCTCAGGCGGTCCAGTCTAGGGTCGGTACCGGCTCACCTGGCAATTTCCCTGTGACCATCGACCGGACTCCGATGAAGCGTTGAGGTTGTCGCCCTAGGTTCGCTGTCGGTGATCAATTTCTCGCCCCGGCCGGGGGTTTCCCGGGGCACCGCCGGTGGAAGGAGTATTGGATGCGGATTCTGGTCCTAGGCGGGGACGGCTACCTGGGCTGGCCGACCGCGCTGCACCTGTCGGACCGTGGTCACGACGTGGGCATCGTGGACAACTTCGTGCGCCGGCAGTATGACCACGAACTCGGCGTACAGAGCCTGGTACCCATCGAGCCACTGGTCACACGGGTGCGGACCTGGCGGGAGGTGTCCGGCCAGGAGATCGCCACTTTCGTGGGCGACCTGACCGACGCCGAGTTCACCTACCGCATGCTGCGCGAGTTCCGTCCGGACGCGGTCGTCCACTTCGCCGAGCAGCGCGCCGCTCCGTACTCGATGATCGACCGGGCACACGCGGTCTACACGCAGACCAACAACGTCGTCGGTACCCTCAACCTGCTCTACGCCATCGCCGAGATCGATCCCGACATCCACCTGATCAAGCTCGGCACGATGGGCGAGTACGGCACGCCCAACATCGACATCGAAGAGGGCTGGCTGAACATCGAGCACAACGGCCGCACCGACCGGATGCTCTACCCCAAGCGGCCCGGCTCCTTCTACCACCTGTCGAAGGTGCACGACAGCCACAACATCGAGTTCACCTGCCGCATCTGGGGCCTGCGCGCCACCGACCTCAACCAGGGCATCGTGTACGGGCAGCAGACCGACCAGACGGTGCGCGACGACCGGCTGGCCACCCGGTTCGACTACGACGCGGTGTTCGGCACGGTGCTCAACCGCTTCGTCATCATGGCCGCCCTCGGGCAGCCGCTGACGGTGTACGGCGACGGCGGCCAGACCCGCGGCCTGCTCGACATCCGCGACACGGTGGAGTGCATCCGGCTGGCCGCGGAGAACCCGGCCGAGCGGGGCGAGTTCCGCGTCTTCAACCAGATGACCGAGAGCATGTCGGTGCTGGAGATCGCCAAGCTGGTCGCCGACCTGCACCCGAACGCGGTACAGGTGGAGCACCTGGACAACCCGCGGGTCGAGGCGGAGTCGCACTACTACAAGGTGACCCACACCGGCCTGGTCGGGCTGGGCCTGCAGCCGCACCTGCTGTCGGACACCCTGCTGACCTCGCTGTACGCGGTGGCCGACCGCTGGAAGCACCGGGTCGACCCGGCCGCTCTGCGCCCCGCCGTGCGCTGGCGCGCCGCGGCGAGCAGCCGCTCCAGCTAGCTGGTGGGCCGGACCGCCACCACTCCGGTCATGGTGCCGACGTACGCCTGACCGCCGGCCAGGGTCGGTGAGGCGAAGTGCGGCGCCGGTCCGATGGACAGCTTCTGGCGCACCGCACCGGTGCCGGGGTCCAGCAGGTCCAGCAGGCCGGCCTGGTAGTCCACGACCCACAGTGCCCCGCCGCCCAGTACCGGCGAGCCCCGCGCCGGTACGGCGGCGTGCCACAGCACCTGCGTCTGCCCCGACGGGTCCACCCGCACCGCGCGGGTACCGTCGTCGCAGGGCACGTAGACCACGTCACCGGAGACCGCGGAGCCGCCGAACGCCTTGCAGATGTCGGCCTGCGACACCTGCCCGCCGATCCCGCCGAACTGGTCGCCGCGCAGCACATAGCCGGTGCCCCGCTTGCCGGCGATGAACACGAAGTCGCCCACCACCGCCGGGCTCATCGACCCGAGGTCGAGGTCCCGGGCGTTGTCGTCGGGCCAGGTCGTGGGTGAGAACCGGTCGGCGACCTGCAACTGCGGTGTGAGCGCGATGACCGAGTCGCTGCCGTCGTAGCCGGAGGTCGACTCGCCGTTGCCGGCGGCGTATACCAGCTGGCCGTTCTGGACGACCGCGCCGCCCGGCGCCCAGATGCCGGCCTCCCGGGTCGTCGGGATCATGTAGGCGATGGCGGCCGCGTCGCCGACCGTCGGTACCGCGACCACCGAGCCGAAGTACTTGCCGCAGTCACCGAACAGCCCGCCGTAGGAGATGTAGACCCTGCCCGCGAACAGGTTCAGCGCCCCTCGCTGCTGGTGCGCGATGGGGTCGCCGCTGGGCGGCTCGGCGGCCCGGGTCACCTTCACCGCACCCGTGGCCGCGTCCAGCCCGTAGAGCGTGTGGTGACCGCCGGTGGTCTCGGCGAGCGCGAAGACGAGCCTGGTGGCCGGGTCGTAGACCATGGTCGAGGTGATGCCCAGCGGGTCGATGTTGCCGCAGGGCAGGGCGCTGCGCGGTACCGGTGTGCCGAGGTGCTGGGTCCACCGGGCCCGGCCCGTACCGGGATCCAGCGCGTAGACGGTGTCGTTCTCGGTGGCGGCGTAGACCAGACCGCCCACCACCAGCGGCTGACCGTAGACGGCGCCGTCCAGCGGGGTCGTCCACGCGACGGTCGGGGTACCGGCGGTCGGGAAGTCGGGGGCCACGCCGGTGCGGGCGTTGTCGTGATGGTAGGTGGGCCAGTCGGACGCGGCCACCGTGTCGGGGGTCGCGGACGCCGACGCCGGTGGCGAGGCGATGACCCTCTCCGACGGGGCCGGACCCGCCGCCCCGGGGCCGCAGCCGGCCAGCGCCGCACCCGTGGCGAACGCGGAGGCGAGCACGCGCGTCAGCGCCGTGCGGCGGCGCATCCCCTGCTGCATCGCGCACCTCCCCGTCCGGTCGATCAAACCACGGCGCCGGTGCCGCCAGCCAACCGGGTTTCCCGGTGTCTGGCGTCCGTGCCGATCTGGAATCATTCTCGGCGTGACGCTTCGCTTCGGGCTCCTCGGAACCGGATACTGGGCCGCCGAGACACAGGCCGCCGGGCTGTCGGGGCATCCGGACGCCGAGTTCGTCGGGGTCTGGGGGCGCGATCCCGCCAAGGCCGGGGCACTGGCTCAGCGGTACGGGGTGCGCGCCTTCGACGAGGTCGACGAGCTGATCGACGCCGTGGACGCGGTCGCCGTCGCGCTGCCGCCGCACGTCCAGGCGCCGCTGGCCATCAGGGCCGCGCGGGCCGGTCGGCACCTGCTGCTGGACAAGCCGGTCGCGCTCGACCTCGCCGAGGCCGACGAACTGGTCACCGCGGTCGACGCGTCCGGCGTCGCGTCGCTGGTGTTCGTCACCAACCGGTACCGGCCGAACATCGAGACCTGGATCGAGACGACGGCGGCCACGGCAGGGTGGGGCGGCGCCCGGGTGACCATGCTCGGGTCGATCTTCGGCGCGGACAGCCCCTACCGCGACTCGCAGTGGCGCCGGGAGCACGGCGGCCTCTGGGATCTCGGGCCGCACGCGCTGTCCATCGTGCTGCCGGTGCTCGGGCCGGTCGACGAGACCGTCGCGGTGGCGGCCCCGTTCGGCACCGTGCACACCATCCTGCGCCACCGCGGCGGCGCGGTCAGCACGCTGGCGACCAGCCTCGAGTCCCCGCCGGCCCTGGCAATCTGGGCGGCGATGTTCCTCGGCGAGGCGGGCACCGCGCGGATGCCCGCGGCACAGGACGACCCGGTCACCGCGTTCCGCGCGGCCGTCGCGCGGCTGGCGGCCAATGTGGCGGCCGGCCGCCCGGCCGACCCGCTGGACGCGCGCGCCGGGCGTGACACGGTGGCCATCCTGACCGCCGCGCAGGCGTCGGCGGATCGTGGCGGGGCGCCGGAACCGGTACGTTACTGATCGGTAGACCTGGCGAGGGGAGGCGTGGACCGATGCCCATGTCGGTGCGGGACACGGTGACTGTGGTGACCGGCGGGGCCAGCGGCATCGGCGCCGCGCTGGCCAGGCGGTTCGCCGCCGAGGGCGCCCGGGCGGTCGTGGTGGCCGACCTGGACGGCGACGGCGCGGCCGCGGTGGCCGCCGGCCTGGACTGCCCGGTATCGCTGGGCATCCGGTTGGACGTGGCCGACGAGGGGGCGGTCGCCCAGGCGGCGGAAACGGTCGAGCGGGAGGTCGGCCCGATCGACCTGTGGTGCTCGAATGCCGGCGTGGTCAGCAAGCCCGGCCTCGGTACCGACGCGGACTGGCAGCGGGCCTGGCAGGTGCACGTCCTGGCACACGTCTACGCCGCCCGCCACGTGGTACCGGCGATGCTCGCCCGCGGAAGCGGACACCTGATGATCACCGCGTCGGCGGCCGGCCTGCTCGCCGAGGCCGACCAGGCGGCCTACTCGGTCACCAAGCACGGCTCCGTGGCGCTGGCCGAGTGGCTCGCCATCCAGCATGTCGACCAGGGCGTCCGGGTGTCCTGCCTGTGCCCGCAGGGCGTCAACACGCCGATGCTCGCCCTGGCCCCGCCGGAGTCCACGACGCTGGCGGCGGGCGAGACGATCGAGGTCGAGGACGTCTGCGACTCGGTCATCGAGGCGCTTGCCACCGACCGGTTCCTGATCCTGCCGCACCCGAAGGTGCACTGGTACGAGAAGCAGCGCGCGGCCGACCGGGACCGCTGGCTGTCCGGCATGCGCCGGCTGCGTGCCCGGGCCCACGGCCCGGTTCCCGGTCAGCCCACCCCCGACGAACCGCCGACGCTGGTCGAGCGGTAGGAACCACCGCAACAGCCGATCAAAGGAGATCGCCCCATGCCCCAGTCAGTCGCCATCGTCACCGGAGCCGCCCGCGGCATCGGTGCCGCCACCGCCCGCCGGCTGGCCGCCGACGGCCTCGCCGTCGGCGTGCTCGACCTGGTGCGGGAGTCCTGCGCGGACACCGTTGCGGCCATCGAGGCGGCCGGCGGAAAGGCGATCGCGGTCGGCGCCGACGTCGCCGACGCCGACCAGGTCGCGGCCGCCGTCGCCCGGGTCGCCGACGAGCTCGGGCCGCCGACCGTACTGGTCAACAACGCCGGGGTGCTGCGGGACAACCTGCTGTTCAAGATGACCGAGGACGACTGGGACACGGTCATGGGCGTGCACCTGCGCGGCGCGTTCCTGATGAGCCGGGCGGCACAGGCCTACATGACGCAGGCCCAGTTCGGCCGGATCGTCAACCTGTCCAGCACCTCGGCCCTCGGCAACCGCGGCCAGGCCAACTACGCCGCGGCAAAGGCCGGCCTGCAGGGCTTCACCAAGACGCTGGCCATCGAGCTGGGACCGTTCGGCGTGACGGTCAACGCGGTCGCGCCGGGGTTCATCGTCACCGACATGACGGCGGCGACCGCGGCCCGGCTGAAGGTCGACTTCGACCAGTTCCAGAAGCTCGCGGCCGAGGAGATCCCGGTGCGCCGGGTGGGCCGCCCCGAGGACATCGCGCACACCGTGTCGTTCCTGGTCAGCGAGGGCGCCGGGTTCGTGTCCGGCCAGGTCGTCTACGTGGCCGGCGGCCCCCGCAACTGATGCCCGCCGTCGTGGGCCCGCCGCGCGGCGGGCCCACGAAGCGCCTCACAGGTCGGCGACGGCCGGGATGACCTGCTGGCCGATGACCTCCAGCGGGCGCAGCTGCCACACGTCGTTGACCGCGCCGATCGCGGCCTGGAAGCCCATCCCGGCCAGCCGGCGCAGGTCGGCCACCGTCTCCTCGACCCGCTCGCCGTTCGGGCCGACGTCGAACCGGTAGTAGACGGTCTTGAGGATCTCCTCATACGGCCGGCCCAGCCGCTCGCAGTGCCCGCGCAGCACCTCGAGCTTGTGCTCGACGTCGGGCGTGGCGAACAGGTTGCACGCGTCCGCGTACTCGGCGACCATCCGCAGCGTCTTACGCTCGCCGCCGCCGCCCACCATGATCGGCGGCCGCCGCAGGGCCTGCGGGGAGTTCAGCGGGCGGTCCAGCTGGTAGTGCCGGCCGTGGTACGGCGACTCGTCGCCCTGCCACATCTGCCGGCAGATCTGCAGGGTCTCCTCCAGTCGCTCGAAGCGCTCCGCCACCGGCGGGAACGGTACCCCCAGCCCCCGCGACTCCTCCTCGTTCCACGCCGCCCCGATGCCGAGCCACGCCCGGCCGCCGGAGAGCACGTCGAGGGTGGTGACCGTCTTCGCCAGGATCCCCGGGTACCGGTAGATGACACCGGTCATCACGGTGAGCAGCTGTACCCGGCTGGTGTGCGCCGCCAGGAAGCCCAGGGTCGTGTACGCCTCGAGCATCTCCAGCTCGGGCGGCCCGACCACGCCGATCTGGAAGAAGTGGTCCATCACCGCGAGGTATTCGAAGCCCTGCTCGTCGGCCGTGCGCGCGACCGTGGCCAGGTCCTTGCCGAGGGCGGCCGGTCCACCCGGCGTGGTGAACAGCGGGATCTGCAGCCCGATCTGCATGGGGAAGCCTCCTGTCGGTGGCCGGTCGGGGATGATCCCGATTCTCTCAGGTGCCGCGCCCGCATGCGGACGGACCGCCCGGGTACCGCTGTGCCATGCGAATCGGATACTTCCTGTCCAGCGAGGAGTTCGCGCCGGCGGAGCTGCTCGACCAGGCGCGGCGCGCCGAGGCGGCCGGCTTCGCGGGGCTGTGGATCTCCGACCACTTCCATCCCTGGAGCGACGAGCAGGGGCAGAGCCCCTTCGTGTGGTCGACGATCGGCGCGCTCAGCCAGGTCTGCGGGCTCCCGGTGACCACCGCGGTCACCTGCCCGACGGTGCGGCTGCACCCGACGATCGTGGCCCAGGCCGCGGCCACCAGCGCGGTGCTGCACCACGGCGGCTTCGTCCTCGGGGTCGGCTCGGGCGAGGCACTCAACGAACACATCCACGGCGACGCGTGGCCGTCGGTGGCGGTGCGGCACGAGATGCTGGAAGAGGCCGTCGCGGTCATCCGGGCGCTGTGGACCGGCGAAGTGGTGACCTACCAGGGCCGTCACTACACAGTGGACAGTGCCCGGCTCTACACGCTGCCGGAGCGGCCGCCGCCGATCTACGTGTCCGGCCTCGCGCCGAGGGCGGTCGACCTGGCCGCCCGGATCGGCGACGGGCTCATCTGCACGCTGCCGGAGGCGGCCATGGTCCGCCGGTACCGGGAGCGGGGCGGTGGGGACCGGCCGGCCGCCGCGGGGATGAAGGTCTGCTACGCGGACACCGCCGATGAGGGAGTGGAGCTG
>Ga0081540_1000798_pt1 | contig 28908 bp, 23 predicted proteins | sample TabmetS2T1R1_FD_71024 | JGI IMG/M metagenome (GOLD analysis project Ga0081540, IMG submission 71024) | Tabebuia heterophylla rhizosphere microbial communities from the University of Puerto Rico - S2T1R1 | ecosystem: Host-associated > Plants > Roots > Rhizosphere ...
CAACCAATGCAGGTTTGGTAAGAAAATCGAGCGAGAGCGACTGAGCATACATGCAGGTTTGCCGACCTATGTTGGAAAAGACAGCTGCGATGATGCAAAAAGCGATTTTCATCGCCGCGGGCGCCCCGCTTTCTGCTTTGCTACAAACATGAAAGTCGTCCGGCCAACAATAATCAGGGATTGATCGTGCAACTCATATGGTGATGTGATGGAACGGTTTTGCGCCCTAAGAACAAAGCGGCGCAATGCCGCCTCCGACATGAGATCGGGGTGGCGAGTTACATAAAATCTTCCATCTCTGCCATAAATCCGCGCATGTCGCGGTGCTACTGCTCCATCTGGAAGATAGATATCTACTTCTCGTCCATAAGTAGACTTAGATAAGTCGGCACTCTGACTGCCAAGAATATAGCTATCGCCCTCCCGTATGGTCCACTCCTTCTTGCCGAGCTTGCTCGTAGCTCGCGGGTCGCCACTGTTGACAAACCGTAACACTGCATCACGGAGTAGAATTGGCGCAAAAGCAATTCCAAAGCTGATGCCAGCACCAGTGAGCACAAAGGCGATAGCCTGAGATATTCCGGGCAGCCACTGGCTGAGAGGTCCAAAAAACATCCCGCCCAGAAATCCTCCACACATTCCACCGATCATTCCATGCGCGAGTCGCGCGCGGTTTACAGAAATCCATCGCGCGCCTAGTCCTGTCCCAATCAGAGCCCCGCTTACCGTCCAGCCAAGCACTGTACCTAGAGGAAGCGCTTCAGGCAGCGCGTTACGCAAAGGCAGGTGCACTGCGCCAGATAGTACGCCTGCGCCGAAGCCAATCACAGCACCCATTGCTACCCAGCGTGCCTGCACGCGATTGCCTGCCCACTTGTCATCGAATGCCACGGTGAAACCGCCAATGAACCCGCCCAGCAGCGCTGCTGCCATCACCGCCGATGGCCACGTTGGAGAACCTGCAGGTATCAGCAGAACGAGGAGTGCCTGTGAAGCCCAGGCCAGTAGTCCGGCTGTGCCCCCTACAAGCGACATGAAATAGAGCGTCTGATAGATATTCATGCTGAAGCTGGAACTCCGTGCACAGGACAGCTATGAAATTACCCTGCGGGGCATTACCGTGCGACAAACAGCATTCTGTTGTGAATTGTCTTCATTTGGACGGTAATCGATGTGTCCATTTCTCCGCTTTTTTGTCTAAACCACTGAAAGTTTTTGCCCTGATATATTGCGGTGAATACGCAGACTTACCAACTGAAAACTATCTCTATGCTTTGTATACTGATGGAGTTTTTAGACTGTTATTGAGAGTACCTGCTGGGAGAGTGCTTCGTGTTTCACCATGTTCTGGTTGCAGGGATAGGCACGCTGGGCTCTGAGGTTGTTAAAAATCTCGGCCTTCTTGGCTGTGAATCGGTATTACTGGCAGATGCCGACACAATTGAAGAAAAAAATGTTACACGATCCCTTTTGCTACGCTCGGGCATTACGGGTCAACACAAGGTTTCGCATGTTCTTGGTCAGTTGCAAACCTGGTTTCCGCAAACTCATTGGAGTGCGATGCCAGTAGAAATCGCCGACGTTGAATCAGAACAATTCTCGAAGGCTGATGTACTTTTCAGTTGCGTGGACACAGATCTGGCACGAGTAGAAATAGCCGCCCTCTCTGCTCGATACAAAGTTCCAGTCTGTGATGGCGCCTTGGGCGGCACAAGCACTCGTGTAGGCCGTGTGTCCTGGTTTCCAGCAATCAACTCAGCGGCTTGTTTCGCTTGTTTGCTTACCAGTAGGCGGCGGGCCGAATTGTTCAACATATGTGAGTCGGATGTACATGCTTGCTGGGCTCGTGAGTCGAATAGGCAATCAGCCTGGACGAGCACTTCAACCATGGCTTCTATTGTTGCTGGACTTCAAATAGAAGTAGCTCATTCCGCCATAGGAAAGGCGAAAGAAGCTTGTTCGGTGCACCTTGATCTCGATCAGGCACCCATTTCCCACACTATTCAGCACCGTCGTAGCAGCGGGTGCCCGCTGCACGATGAGGCGTTCGGGCTCACATTTCCGGTCTGCACATTTGCAGAATGTGACACATGTGGCACACTATTTTCTCCGAACCGGCGCATCGCTTGGGTTCGCCGCTGGGCTGTGTGCCCGTCCTGCGGCAGCCACGCGCTAAAGATTCGCGACAGTTTGCGTGATCAGTTGATTGGAAGCGCTTCATGACGCGGGTGCGCAGCATTGTTCTGCTTGCAGCGCTCAGCATCCTCGCTGCGGCGGCGCAGCTAATCACCACTCGATGGGGACTAGTCAGCGAGCTTTTGGGAGGTTTTCTTTGCGGTTTGATCATACTCGCGGGCACGAGCTTGCTCGCGTTTGAGACAGAATGCGCCTATCTTCCTGCTCTTGTTGCAGCAGCAGCCAGCCTTCTCGGCCTGTTTTTGGGAATCGCTGGATCGGGCGTTGTCTATCGCGCTGAGGCCTGGATAGCTTTCCTGTTGGCGGCAATTCCGCCTGGTGTGGTTGCGTTCAGAACCATCCTGCGGGGAGCCAGGTGCCAACTGTGTCAAATCCGATTGCGGGGACTGCTTTCATTTGCCTGTCCGCGGTGTCATCTAATTGCATGTGAGAATTGCTGGCAATTTGAGTGTGGTAGATGCTCCCTTTGCGAAACGAATCAGGTTCCTCTATTCCCGCTTGATTTTTCTTGGTGGCAGGAACGCTTTGGCTCGCAAGCCCGCGGCGGCAGGTGCGCTCTATGTCTGCGCACGGCAGATTGGGATGTGGCGCAATGGAGTTGTGCAGGGTGTGGACACAGCCAATGCCGATCATGCTGGGATGACACCAACGGTCAATGTAGCCGATGTGGATGGATCATTCCCGGCTTGCCTTCCGACGTGCGCGAATTTGTCACGGTAGGAGCGCGCCAGGAACAGCTAAGACGATAAATTTTGCACAAGCGAAGGGAGAATCACCTTGCCTAAATATCAGATACTCTTCGACACTGTTCGCGCCGAACAAAAGTTTAATGTCGACATCGATGAACAGGAAACGCTCGATACAACCCTTGATGAAATTCTCTTCGAGTTGAGAGAACGAGGAGACTATCTGAAAGGCGAAGGGCAGCCACAGGTTGTCTGGAACGGGCGTTCGCTTGATTTTTCTGTTCCTCTTCCAGAACAGGGTGTCCGTACTAACGATATCCTTCGCGTGTCGACGATCGTATTGAACGGTTAAGGTTGACCATGAGTCTACGCAATCGGCGAATGGAAACAGAGTGGCTGTTTCTTGAGGCACTTGCGGATGCGAACCGGACGACACTTGCCTCCATCATCCGGTCTTCAGATGAATTTCGCATCCTCATGCGGCAATCGCCGGCATGGGTAGGAAAAGGCAGCGAGCGACAGATCAAAACGGAACATACGCTTCGTTTTGTTTTTCCTCGTTATTATCCAACCCTGCCTTTAGAGGGTTACTTTGTCCGCCCGATCTCGCATATCAACGTTGACCCCGTATCAGGATTCATTTGTCTCTGGAAGAATTACCAACCGACGCAGACGATCGTCGACGCTATCCTGATTACACGGGCCATGATGGCCTGGAAGGCCGCAAATTGGGATCCTGAACATCGCATTCAACAAGCGGAATGCAGCGAGTTGCCGATGCCATCGTTGACAATTCCCACAAGTTGCCTGCCGCTTCAGACTTGGCAGAAGAGCAGGCGAAGACTTTCATCGGACTTAGATAACCCAACAAACGAGAGCGATTTTGCGTTTCTTGATACTGAGTGACATTCACGCCAACTGGGAAGCCTTGAACGCCGTTCTGCACGATGCCGCGGATCGGCGCTATCATGCAATCCTCTGCCTCGGAGACATAGTGGGCTATGGTCCAAATCCGAATGAGGTGATTTCTTGGACTCGCGCGCATGCAGACGTTGTCATTCGGGGAAATCATGACAAAGCCTGCTCAGGGGCAGCTGCATTCAACTCTTTCAATTCAGTCGCGCAATCCTCTTCGCGCTGGACAAGGCAGGAGTTGCACGATGAGCATCTGCAATGGCTGCTTAGTCTCGATCGCGGCCCGGTGCTCGTGGAAGACTTTGATCTGGTCCACGGCGCGCCCGATGATGAGGACCGCTATATGTTTCACGAGCATGAGGCGGAAATTGGCTTAAGATGTGCGGAAGAACAACTAACCTTTTTTGGGCACACGCACGTGCAAGGAGGTTTTATCGGAGAATCCTACAGACGAGGATTCGATGTGTATCGTCTGAATGCCCTCCCACACCAAATGGCGATCCTTCCAGAGCGAACCTATCTCCTGAATCCAGGCGCCGTTGGACAGCCGCGTGATGGCGATGCTCGCGCTGCGTACTGTATTTATGACTCAGCTTTGAGAGTAGTCGAATTCCATCGCGTTCCCTATGACATTCGCACAGTTCAGGACAAGATACTGGAAAAAGGGCTCCCCGAAGAACTGGCCTTCCGTCTCGCATTTGGAGATTAAAGAGTTTCCGGATTTTCCTGGATATTAAGAGGGATGCACACGCACAGCGTCATAGAATGACGATCGCAGGCGGTGCGGCGCGTGGTGAATTCTGCCTTGGGGACTACGACATCCGAACCGTTCGAAACAAAGATGATGGCTTTTGTGGCCTTTTGAAGAACTGGCCTTCCGACTTGCGCTGGAGGTGAATACAATCACTGCCTGTTTGCCATCAAGAACGCGTTCATCGCATTGGCCACTTCGCTGTAGCCGGTTTGGTCGGTTGCGCCTGTTAGGTTTTCAGCGGGCTTATCAACGAGACTCACATAGAGAAACAGGCTGATGTCCGCTACGCCGACTTTGATGCTGCCCACCTCTGAAAAAGGATATTCTTTTGAACTGGTCGGGAACGACAGAAGAGTCTTTCGTACGCTCAGAGTACCTGTATCTGCGGAAAGAGTGATCTGCGTCTTGACTTGCCCTATTATGCCCAGTACCAAAAACGGCGCTGCAATCACAACAGGAATGAACCAGGTTAATCGAAGAGCGGGATGAATAGGACGTGGCACGTTTTTCCACAAAGAGAAAAGCACACCATAACCTATCACCAGACACAACAGGCTAACGATCCAAACCCAACCGAAAGAATGGGAATTGAAAGGAGGGACGACGACAACCAATTCATGCGCAGTTTGCGATGCGACGTACAGGTCAGTTGGATATCCAGCCACTTTGCTCACTCCGCCAAGGTCCATCTGGGTTTCACTTCATGCTCTATTTGTTCGCAACCGAGTTGCGCCAAAATCTCCGCCAATGGTTGCGCCGACACAATCAAGATACCGCCGTCTTCCGGGCTCTCCCTTACATAAAGCGAGATACCACGCAATGCACTTGTCGTAAATGATTCCATCGGTTCAGCAAACACTGCTTTCTCAATGAGTGGCACATACCAGGGAAAGATACGAAATACACGGTCCTGAATGAAACCCAGAAATAGCTCTTTCAGGTCTCGCAACAAAACAGCGCTTTCAACACTACCTACGAGCTGCAGCCCGCAACCAGTGCCCAGCATGGTGGTCATCGCGTCGAGCCTGGCATTTGCGTGAGCCGTCACGCGGAACACAGAATTCAACAAAGACCCTGTCCCTGAAGCCGACTCTATGTTTTCCATGTCTTCCATCTTCCACATGCGAGGTGCAGGGCGATGCGGCCACACACCCAGGCCTGCTTCTGGAATCCAATCACGAGCATGGCTGGCAAATAGACGGGTTGCTTCCTGTTCACGCACCTTGCCTATCTGTATGAAGCTTTCGTGACTGCAGCCGAGACGGGCAATGAAATAAGAGACCAGTTCTTGTAGAAATGCTCGTGCAGGATCGTAAGAGTCAGGCCGCAGCCCACTGGGCATGGGAATCAGGTAGTACTCGAACCCGCCTTCCTGCCCTTCGAGGCTCAATTCCTTCACTGGAAGATATGCCCTGAAATCTTCCACAATGTTTTCCTGAAATAATGGTCGATTGGCAAGCAACGACTCAGCCCTCCCAATAGCGATAGCCTCTACTGCGCATCTCTCCCACAATCGTTGCAATCAAAGATGTCAAATTGTCTTTGCAGGCCAGGATGATTCCCTCATCTTCAGGGCTTTCGTTGATGTAGACATCGAAGACTTCGAACCAGCGGCGAATTCGCTGGTCTGTCTGCGCAAAAAAATCTTGCGAAGCGAGTTTAGGGAGCACAAAAAGTATCCCTTCATACTCCAGATCTCGCGGGATGCCAACCCCGAATGCCTCCTTCGTCTGATCGCGAAAAGTCGAAGTCAGGGCCCTATTTTTCTCCTGCATCTTATCGACATCGAAAACTGAAAATACCTGCTTCATGGCAGGATGATTGCGAACGAAGCCAGGAATGTGATGGGGCTTCTGCGGATTAAAATCTTCGAGCAGAATTTTCAAACTTGGATGATTGCGGAGAAATTTCGGAATGATCATCGGCGCGTCTGCTGCGGGTGGCGCGGCAGCGATGCCCCCCTCCGTATCCGGCTTCAGGAAAAAGATCGTGAGTCCGCCATATCCTAAATAGCGCTCACGTAGCGCGCCAGCGTCCCTGCTCAAGAACCACCACGTCTGCTGGGGAGCATAATCATAAGGACGAAATTCTTTCTTTTTGCTGGCAAGTAACTCCACTTCTTGATCCGACGCCGGAATAGGCTGTTTTCCCCGAGGCAGCCAGCACCGTCCCAGCATGGGATGCTCCTTCATCATCGCATCTAGAAATGCCTTGCGCAGGTGCTCATTCTCGTCGATGACCTGCATCTGCATAAAATGCTCCGCATGCAAACCGCTAGCCTCGGATAAACGAGCGGATAGACGAGTAAAAAACTCCAACAGCCACTCCCGCTGGCCGCGAGGAATCGAGCCAAGGTTCACGGGAATCCAGAAAAGTGAACAGCTGCGCATGGACTCTGCCCAACGCCAGGGCAGTAATGCTTTGGAATCTACTTTGAGCATCTCCTCGCTTTTCAGCATGCGGGTCTCATCTCTACATAAACTGATTAATAGCCCAGGTAACTCCAGCCTGAATCTTTGCCGGAACGGCCTGGAGAATGCCGCCGAGAAACTTTACGCTGGCCGCGCCAGCATGCGCGGTCGCAACGACCGCTTTGCTTGTACTTACGGCTGCCTTCGTCGTGAGTCCGGCAACGATCAGAGTGAGTCCATTTAGTTTATTTTTTGTTACCAGGGCTTCGTTTTTAAAGCCACCGCAATCGAATTTCTCTACGAAGATTGCATTGGTGGAGCCGTTCACTCCATAATTAGCGCCATTCACATCCAATTTGAAAATTGAGCCCGAATTGTAGAAGCCGCTTGTGTAATCCAGCTTAAGAAACTTCTGCCAAGAACCTTTCTTGGCCGCTACAGTAAACCACTCGTTCTTCTCCTGATTCAGATTCGTCGGATGTGCATCCACGTGATTGTCGATCTGCTGTGTGACTGCTACGTCAATCTCCGTGCGGATTGTTGGGCCAACTGTCGTATGGGTATTCGAACCGGAAATGTACATCTTATGATCGGCACCACAAGTGCGGCTGTGGTTGCCAATGTATTGCACAGTCGACTCGCTGGTTACCTGCACGTTCGAATTTCCAGTAACCACCTTCACATAATTTGAGCTGAGCAACTTGGTGTAGTCACCGACAACCGTATGTTTAGAAGTCCCATTAATAGACTTAAGGTAATTTGATTGGACTGTCTTGTTATAAATGCCGGTGATCGTATTGGTCGAAGATCCAATAATCGTCTTCGTATAGTCCATAGTCACCGATTTTGAATAGAAACCGGTGATGACATTGGTTGAATTGCCCGTCACATTCTTTATATAGTTACAGATAACGAATTTCGTGTAATTTCCAGTCACACTGATCAGAGAATCCATCTTCACATTTCTGGTGTAGTTGCCTATGACCGTCATCGTGCGGTTCATATCTACAAGATAGACTTCATTCATCCCGATGGTGACATCCTGGTTCATGTCGACCTTCATGAAGCGATTCTGGTCAACATGCAACTGCTGATCGCCGTGAACCACCGAAACGTCCGTACCGGGATACAACAGTGCGCCAGGGGTGTTGATTGCTCCTAATGTAAGATCTGCAAGCAAACTGACTTGCTTGTCAGTCAAGGGGTCCTCAACTCGGCGAGGTGTCTTTACACTTCCGTCGAAAACGGCCACGTCTTCTCCTTGTTATTCGCCCACTTCGCGTGACCAGTATTTGGCGTGGAAGTGAATGCGTCCATTGGGTGCGTTGAAAATCAGGTCTCCGTTGTCTACGTTCATTACGATTGCTGGTCGGCCCGTCTCTGCAGTCTTTTCATGCAGTACCAGCTTTGCATGAGTTGGCGTCGCTATTCCTATGGCTTCCTCGCCTTGTTTATCGACAAACGAAATACGATGGCCGCTCTTGGTGACGATTCGCTTTACATCGTTGTTGTGCGTCTCTCCACCCCAGAAATCCTCGTTTGGAATAGCGTCCGACATATTCCAGGCCGATCCCAGAATCACAGGCCGCTCCGGGTCGCCTTCTTCAAAAGCAACCAAGACCTCATCACCCACCTCTGGACGAAAGAATAGGCCGCGATCTGCGCCTGCGTATGGAGTCAGGTGGCGAATCCATGTTGTCTGCCCCTGCTCCTGCCAGTAGTACTGCACCTGTACCTGGCCTTGTCTCTGCGGATCATCGATATTAACAACTCGCGCTGAGTAAACACCAGTAACGCTCGGACGAGCAGGATGCGGATGCGACCGATATTTGGTCCACGGAGAGCAATCAAAGTGATTCGTATAGCCTTCAGGTCCCCAGACGTGTACGACGCGTACAATGTTGTATTTTCCCTCGCCGTCAACGACACCCTTCACCTGCACGCTCTGTCCAGGGAACAGCGCCTCACAACGACTGACTCCTCCGCATGCCAGACGGCTACCGACAGACCACTCCGCTTCCTGTTGCAGCGATGTTTGATAATCGCCGATCGACTTCGCTCGATTGCGCCACGACTTATACCCGGGCTTGAGGACCGACTTAGACTGTTGCTTCACGGCAGTTGTAAATGTGTCGACAGCGCCGCTGAGAGTGGGGTCCTGCGATATCTGCTGGAAGACTTGGCTCTTCGAAGCTGAGAAGTCGTAATGGCATCCGTCCATAGAGGACGCGCCGAGCGAGCCCCCTACGGAAAACTCAACAAGCCCGTTATCCTGATCGCTGCGCCATTCGAGCTCCGGCCCCGTCTCGGAAAATCCGTCCTCGATGCTCACACCCTCGTCAGTGACTACAAGGTAGACCCCGCAGTCGTCACAGAGGCGCCATAGAAAGTGCCAATCCGTCTCTCCCCACTGCACCAGATCCATCGCAGCTTTTGAGCCACCACCCGCTTTTACCGCGATGTTGACTCCTCCATCTCCTGCCATCTGCTGCGCGACATCGGACACGGAAAGCGGTCCATAGTACCGATATCGTGGAGCAAGATCGAGGTTGTAACTTGCGCTTATACCTTTGATCATTACCGTGAAACTGCCCGAGGTCTGATGAGTCAGCTTGACATCGAAAACAAAGCCGACAAAAAGCTTATTCCCTGATGCTGTTGATTGAAGCGACAGCGATCGTCCGATCCATTTTTCAATTGGAGGACGGCTGCCGGCCACCTGATTGAACTCAATCTCACAGTGAGAATGCCGGTTGAGCTCTTTTATTACTTCTGCTCTGTTTACGGTGCCATGGCGGCCGCTTAAACTCGATTGGAGATCCTCTCCGTCGACAAGAATTGTCAGTGCGATAGCTGACACAAAGCCTCCATCCTTTAAACGTCTTACCGGATATAAGTGAAACTGGTAAGTGTGACTGGCCCTTTAAATCCGAACTTACCTTCATCCACATTCTTGGGGAGCCCGCTCCAGTCGTTGAGTTGCTTCCAACCGCGGGCATCATCCCCGAGCCATGTGATGATGTGGCCCGGAGAAATCTGGATCATGATTTGATACTTGGGTAACGGAGAGAAACTAATTTTGTTTCCATTCGCCGTCCTTTTTCCAGAGCTGACGGTGAATAACTCCAGCCCACTCCGGTCAAGTGAAAAGAGCAGGTAGTTATTCGCATCATGATAGTTTGCAACCCACTCTACCTTTGGCCTGCCTAGTAAAAAGCCGCGCCCAATTGCTCCTGCAAAAATATACTTGCCACTACTTGGTTTAGCAGCGTAGAGGCCGATGTCTGTGCTGTGATGCGTTAGTGTGTGGCTCTTTGCATCTGCAGCCCAATCGTCAAGCTCCCAGCCGCCTGTAGTAGGTGCTTCAGTAGCAACAGTCAAAGGAGAGAGCTTGAGGTTGACTGTCGTCGTGCCATCGGCTGTAACATCTGCAGCCTCGCCGCGATCAACATAGCCATTTGCACGTGCGATAAAGTGATACCGGCCCTCAGCTAGATCAAAATGCGTGCCACTCACAGGCACCTGTTCACCCTTCGAGTTAAATACAGTCACGGTACTCTCGGCGGGATCCAGTTGCAGCGTAACTGCGCCCGGGCCTGCATCCAGCTTGAGATCGGCCACATATGTAGACGCCTGCCCCTCGATAAGGTGCACATCCTGTGTCGTACTCCTTCCGCTGCGGTGCGCTTCAACACGGTGTGGCCCGGCGGAGAGCGCGGAAAGTAGAATGGAGCCGTCTGCACCAGTAGTTCCGGCAGGTTTACCATCCACCAGAATGTTCGCGCCGGGCAGTGTTCGAACTCGCATCGGGACCAGCACAGGAATTTTCTTCACCTGCAGCGTTACGGTGGAACTCTGTCCTTTCTTGATCGAAACAGATTGGGCATCCTCGGGATCAAAGGGTGGCGTTGTTGCTTGCAGAATATAGTCTCCAGCAGGCAGACCAGCCATATCCAGCCGGCCTTCAGCGCTTGCGCCCTGACGCACTACAGTGGTGCCATGTACCAATTTGAACCCTACGCCATCAACATTTGTCAGGACTGTTAGCGAGCCCAGACTGGGCGCGTTTTCGAAAGTAATGAACAGCAGGCGTCCAGAGCCGCTCTCCACTTCGCCAGTCAGAACAGATGGTTTCTTCCCAGCGACGATGGTATGAAGACCGGCTGGAAGAGCTGTTTCAAGTCCGTTGATATCCGCGATTCCGCGTGTTGAGCCATCGATAGAAATGGGCATCGCAGTAGTTGTGTAGATCCGTGCGCTCTGTGACGCCACACTCACCAGAAGTGCAGTACCTGACTCCCTGGTGCGTATTGGACTGACGAGCACTGCTGGCTGAGCATCCTGGACATTTATATGAAAGGTCGCATCATATCCGCTCTTGCCGACCCAATGGAGCGCGTGGTTGCCTGCAGGAAGTTCACCCGAAAACATGCCCATCGAAAGCGGCGTAAGCGAGCCATCATTCATGCTAAGCGAGCCGTCACCAACAACACGTAACTGCTCGCTCACCGGTACGAGCGCAAAATTAATCTCTGCGGGGCGATTGTCGGAGGTATCGACGGTTTCTGTCTGTGATTCGTAACCGTCCAGCTGCGCCTCTAGAGTGGTCTTTCCCGCTGGCAGTTTGAGAGTCAGCGTCGGCGAGGCGGTGCCGACCTCCTGACCATCATGTAGGACACGTGCGCCAGTCGGTGTCGAGTGCACTGTAACATCGGTGAGTGCCGGAACAGTCGCTACTACTCCCGCATGACTTGACGCTCTGCGCCACAGCAATGCGGCAACCACAAGAATGAGAATCGCTGCCACGCTGGCAATGGCAATTAGTAACAGCTTCTGTTTTCCAGTGTCTTTCCCTTGCTTGACCCGGGCAACTGCTTCCTTCCTGCCGTTTCTGGTTTCTATTGGCAGTAGGGATTGCTGCGGCGCTGCTCCTGCAATTGTGTGCAGACGAGCACGCAGCATGCGTGATTCTTTCTGAAACTCCTCGTCATCCTGGTAACGATTCGCTATTTGCTCGACCGAGGCGATCTGTTCGTTCAGAGAAGGCACACTTACCAGACTGTCTGCTTCGAGCCGTTTTCGGCGAACAACTTCAAGGTCTCGCGTACGCAGTTCATCGCGACTCGTGGCCATCTCGCGCAGCATCTGTCGCAGGCGCGCGTTGCGTGGATACTCTCCGGTTGCATGCTCCAGGAGACTGATTGCCCCACTCACATCGTTATTCGTGCGTAGCTGCCGGGCCTGTGAAAGCACCTCATCAACCTGCTGATATTCGGTCTGGTCATCGAGAAAGCGAAGTAGGCCCGCTGCCGCATGATTACCTGGATCAAGGCTCAAGATCTCCTGGAGATAAGCGCGAGCCTGTCGTGAATCGCTCTGGCATGCGCGCGCTGCACGTAACAAGCCTTCAACTAGCTCCTGCTTAGCTCGTTTTACTTTGGAACCAAGCTCGTAAGCGGCGCGCAGTTTCTCAAGGCCGCGTGGAATTGCGTCTTCATCGAGGCAGCGTCGGCCTTCACGAAGTAGTTTCTCTGCCTGTTCTGCCAGTTCCTGATGTTGGCGGATATATGTCTTAATCTCCGCGAATTCACCATCATTCGGAAATTCCTCGACCGCAGGCGAGAGTAGCCGCAGCCCCTCTTCGAAGTCTCCTTCTTCCAGCGCCTGGTTAATTTCCGTAATCCAGTGATTCTTGCGCGCCATGCGCTCGCCAAGCTGCCGGCGCAACCGCACATTTTCAATTTCAAAATTGAGGCCGGGAAACATCGGATAAATCGTCTGCAGTGTTTCCCACTGCACGAGTGCCTCGCCGTAGAGCTCGCGCGTTTCGAGTTCACGCGCACGGCTTACAATGCCATTCACCAGGTCGCGTTTTTGGCGTGTGCCTTGAAGCAGACGACTGAACTCTGGCACGTCCGGGCTCTCGCGCACTACCTCTTCCAGCGTGCGCACGCGCTGGTCCAGGTCCGGCTCGTTCTCAACCGCCTCTTCAACTTCAATGAGGCGCAGTGAGATAGCCCGGCGCCAGCGTTGCTCTGTGTCGAATTTCAATGCTTTGAAAAGCGTGTGTTGTGGGAACTTTTCCAGAAACTGGTCGCAGAGTTGGGAGGCCGACGCATAATCGGCGCGTTCCAGCGCCCGCTTGGCCTCGGCATAATTCGATGCAATGGCCTCATGTTCCGAATGCAGCCGGTTGTAGAGGCTTTGATAAGCCGCAAGCTGTCCAGGCTCCTTTACATCAGGAGCCAGACGCTCAAACTCGAGCACTTCTTTCATCTTGCTGAGCGCAGAAGTAAGATCGTTTCTTTTCTCCGCGTCGAGCGCCGCAGCGTAGGCATCACGCTTGTGATCTCTGATCCTCTGAACCTCGGATTCGCGCCGCTCCACCTGCGACAAAAACTGCAATGCTCGCTCTTCTCCAGGCCTCATGTCAAGAATGCGTTGAACCGCCTGGCGTGCATGCGAGAACGAAAACTTGTCGAGATGTTGCTGACCGACTCGCAGCCAGTCTATAACGTCCGCTTCGGCCCGGCGCGCTTCAATATCATGCTGCAAGACGAGAGCATCTTCGTGACGTGGCTCCAACTGCAACGCTTCGTTCACTCGCTGCAGCGCAAGTCGGTACTCACCGTCCTGCACACGCGCGTGCGCACTGTCAAGCAGATGCTCTATCGTTCTCTTCTTGGCTGCAGCCTTAACGCTCGTAGCCAGTGACTCCAATTCAGGAGTGAGATAACCTTCCGATTCGAGTTCATTGATGAGTTCCTGCGCAAACTCAAGATTCCCCCCCTGATATGCCTCCGCAGCCTTGTCCAGCCGTGGCGCAAACTTGTTTGGATCGAAGACTGCAAGAGACTCGTCGTAATACGCTCGACGAAGGTAGTCACCAAACTCTTTGATACTCGCGAAACGATGCCGGGGGTCTTTGGCCATCGCTTTGCACAGTACCTGACTAAGCGACACGCTGACTTGTGGATTGATCGACGAAACTGGTGACGGATTTACGTGCCGAATCGCTTCGATCACCGCATCCTCAGAGGCAGCAAGGAAGGGCTGCTTACGCGTAAGCACCTCGTAGCAGACGACAGCCAGCGAAAACACATCCGATGCTCGCGTAAGCGGCTTCATCGAAAGCTGCTCAGGAGACATGTAGAGCAGCGTGCCTTTGCGACTCATGGTACGGCTCACATCCAGCCGGTGGGCCACACCGAAGTCAATAATCTTTACCGAATCGTCTTCGAGGACAAATAGATTGCTGGGCTTGATGTCACGGTGCAAAAGGCCAAAATCATGCGCTGCCTGCAAGCCACGGCATGCTTGGGAAATGATGTCGACGCATCGTTCTGTTGGGAGCGGTTGAGGAGATGCGCGAATAACCGCGGCAAGCGTACTACCGCGAAGCAGTGGCATCACAAGATACGGTTGATGGGAACCATCCTCATCAAATACGCCCACATCCCGGATTTCTACAATATTCGGGTGAGCTAACGCGGATTGCTTGTGGCATTCCTCGTAGAAAAGATTGAGAGCGGTGCTGTCACTCGTATCCAGCAGCATCTTGAGTGCGACATCAGTGTTAATAACGGAGTCGAAAGCGCGCCAGACGACACCCATGCCACCTTCGCCGAGCTTTTCCTTCAACTCGTACCGACTTTTGGTCTTCTTCGCCATCGCCCAGAAAAACCACAGCACTCCCAATGACGAGGCGCATCTTTCTCACGAGAAGCGCGACACGTTATCGCAACAAACGCGACAGACTGCCGCACAGGCATGAGCGCACATTTGCCTTGCGTCTTTGTTAGGGCAAGCATAGCTTTCGATTGTTGCGAGGCCTTGTCTAGAATGTCGTTTTCTTGCCTAAAAATACGGCGCTATTTCTAGGGCAAGGGTCGATCCCACGTGAACTCGGTGGTCTCACAATATCTCCCTCGACACAAAATGCACGATCTTCGATCAATATCCTCCCCGTAATCAAACCTGAGAGGAGATAGCTGACGTGCAAGCATGAAGTCGCGAGAATAGGCAGAAAGCCCATGACCGATTGTGATGCGGGGTCCACTATTCGCCCTTATGTGGGCAAATGGCCATTCACTGGCTAAAACAACGTAGAATCAGAATCGATAACCTGGTTTAAGTTCACAGCGATAAACCATCGTCTTGTCTTTTTCTGCATCCGTTCGAACGGTGCAAGCGGCCCAACTCAAATTTAAGCTCGAACTCAAAGGGAACACGATTGGAGCGCCATCGATTTCGGCTTGAAGACTGACTCCTTCCTGTGTTGGAGGTAGTGTGAAGTTGAGCGTCCGGCCGAAGATGACTGGATACAGTTCACGCACATTGGAACTTATTGCAGAATGAAAGACCTCGGCCTCCACTAAGAAAGTAGCAGCGTCCGACCAATTAAGAGCCGAAACGCGAATATTCCGTCCGCCGCCAATAAATCCCTTCGAGTCAATTTGGGTGAACGGGCACGGTCCCGCGATGCAAGAAGCTCTTACGTTCTCGAACGTGTTGTCTACGCCGGCATCTAAAGAGATGGAAGCAGTGGCGGCCTTCCACTTGCCATCGGGTGAGCAGGGCGACTGATGATTGCAGGGCACATTCCCTTTGTTGACAACCTGGAAAGTTCTTACTGCACTCCCTACATTCGTCTGTGTGCGGGAATTAGTCGTATATCTTACCCGAACGTTGGAGACGACCGTTTCTGGAAGTTTTGTTCCGGCGATGGCCTTCGATGGAATTGGAACCATTGTTGCGACGTATAACTCAGTCTGCGTTTCTAATCTTCCGGTCTGCACTGTCAAATCAAATGGTTCATAATAAGGGTGCCGAAAGGTAAGGACGACCGGCTTTTCGGACAGTACCCCTCTTTTCAAGACGAGTTTGAAATATCCCGAGGCTTCGGAGCGGGTTGTCGTCGTTGTGATCCCGTCTGATGCTTTAATCACGACATCTGCTATTGGAAGCTCTTTCTCTGCCTCAACATCCTTCCGGATCACTGCCCCTTCAATCAGTATCGACGGCCGCACCGAGATCGGTCTCAAGCGGTACACGCGTAGAAAGAGCACAATGCCTACAATTGCCGCAATCGTCATGATCGATCCGAGGATCTTTTTTGTCATGATTCAACCCAAACAAAACAATTTAGAGGCACAAATTTCGTCACCCACCAGTGGTGACCTGCTCCTATCAGAACAGCCATGCATCTATTATTCAATTATTCGATATATGAGTATCGCTTTTGGATGGGTTTTCCGGGCGAACGCAGATGGCTGGAATGAGTATGCTTGATAACGAAGGTCGAACCGATCGAGACAGGAACGTACAAATTCGCAGACCAAACGAGACGCGCACGCACAGCAGTTCAAGGCGCCAAATGCTGCGCCAGACAGTCAGTGCTTCTCTTGGATTGTTACTTGGACAATTAAAGCCTTTGCCCGCATTGGCACAGGCAAAAACGGAAACCAACCGGCAGGCTAAAAAAACAGCGCAGCTCCCTCTGCCGACCACATTGTCGCCCGAAGATGATCAGTTTCTGGAGGAGCTTGAACGAAGCAATTTTCTTTTTTTCTGGGAGCAGGCTAATCCACAGACCGGGTTAATTAAGGATCGATGCAATGTCCGCGTACCGGATAACGGTGTGGTTGCAAGTATTGCTTCTACCGGTTTTGGATTGACAGCAATTTGCATTGCAGAAAAGCGAGGCTATGTTTCCCGTCAGGATGCACGTTTGCGAGTGATTGCGACGCTTTCATTTCTGTGGAAGAAGTTGCCGACGCATCGTGGATTCTTTTATCACTTTGCCAACATCAATACAGGCGAAAGAATATGGGACTCGGAAATTTCCTCGATTGATACTGCGATCCTGCTTTGTGGCATTCTTACCTGTCGACAGCATTTTCGGGATCGCGACATTATCCAACTCTCTCGCGCGATTTTTGATCGCGTCGATTGGACCTGGCTGTCAGAGGACATCACCCTACTACCAATGGGATGGACACCTGAGTTCGGCTTTCTGCCTTACAAGTGGGACTACTACAGCGAATTGATGATGATCTATTTGCTCGGCATGGGCTCTCCCACTCATCCGCTCCGGCCCGAGGCCTGGTTGGCGTGGAAACGGACTACATTCGAATACGATGGGTTACGTTACATCGGTTCGTTTGCGCCTCTCTTTGTGCATCAATTCTCGCAGGCATGGTTCGACTTCCGGCACAAACGCGATAAGTACGCGGATTACTTCCAGAACTCAACAATTGCCACGGAGGTGCATCGTCGCTTTTGCTTAGACCTGCAAAAGAATTTCCCAGATTATAGTGATGATCTCTGGGGCATTACTGCCTCTGATTCTGACAAGGGTTATGTGATATGGGGAGGCCCACCGGCGATGGGACCCATCGATGGAACTGTTGTTCCGGCGGCCACAGGAGGATCCATCCCGTTCATGCCAGACCCTACCATGCGTGTATTGAAGAATATCCGAAAGAATTATCCGCAAGCCTGGAGCCGTTACGGATTTGTTGATGCCTTCAATCCGCTGAAGAAATGGTATGACACAGATATCGTTGGGATTGACACCGGCATCACGATGCTCATGGCGGAGAATGCACGCACCGCGTTCGTGTGGGAAACCTTTATGAAAAATCCTGAAGCGCAACGCGGAATGACGAATGCAGGTTTTAATACGTATCTGTCACCGGATCAAGTAAACAAATAGCTCAGGCGAAAGAATCAATCTTCGATAGCTTATCTGTTTGTTATTTTCCGCGACAGCTTTTTGATCAGAAAATCACAGAGCATTGACCAAGGTTTGGACGCCGTAGTCGTAAAAAGCTGCCATGAGAAATCCATGCAGGTTCTTTGCCTCTATGGCGGTACTCTCCCTGATACCGCTAGCTGCCATCGAAGGCCAATCCAAGAATGAACGTGCAAGACTTCCTGTTGGCAACTATAGTGATGGTTCAATCTTGCCCACCGGGCAGTTCATTACGCCGACTGCAGCGCCTGGCTCCACGATCCAGGTTCTCTCTACAGGCTTGCGGGCAGACGGCAATGCCGATGCTGCAGAGGCCGTCAATACTGTTCTAAGCCCGGATGGCCAAACACTTCTGATACTTACCAGTGGATGGAATAAGGGCAACAACCAGCCTGATGGCACGCCCATCAAGTTTCCCACTATCGATCCAGCGACCGGTGCACAGGTAGGTACCACAGGGAATGCCGAGTGGATTTTTGTTTTTCACATCGGCAAACACGGCGAGGCCACCAAGACACAACAGATCAATGTTCCAGACACCTACAGTGGTCTGACTTGGGCGAAGGATGGTTCGCGTTTTTACGTTTCAGGTGGCAATGATGATCGTGTTTATGTCTATAAGCAAAGTGGCAACCAATATGTCCCTGATACGCCATTTATTCTTCTCGGACATAACTCCAATCAGACTCAGCCGCTCACCCATTATGACGGCGGTATCCTGAAGGGCACAAAGGCGGCCACGGCTGCTCCTGAGATTGTGACGGGTGCCGTGGTCGCAGGCATTGCCGTGAGCCGCGATGGTAAGACTCTCGTTGCTACTAACTTCGAGAACGACTCACTCTCCATTGTTGATACCGAGAGCCGTACGGTTACCCGTGAGGTGCATTTCTTCAACCCGGGCGACAAGGTAGCACAAGGGGAATTTCCATACGACGCAGTCATCCTCAGCAACCATAATGGAACGGCTCGTACCGCGTATGTAACCAGTCAGCGCGATAACGAAGTGATGGTCGTGGACATCAAAACCGGAAAGTTCTCGTTCATCCCAGTCGGAGACCAACCGAACCGCTTACTGCTCTCGCGCGATCAGAATTGGCTTTATGTAATCAATGGAAACAGCGACAGCATTTCCGTGATCGATACAGCCGTAGGACGAGTGCTACGCACCATACAACTTTCACGCATAGGCGACAGATACAAAGGACTGAACCCAAACGCTCTGACAATCAGCCCAGATGGAAATACGATGTACGTCACGCTTGGAGCAGAGAATTCTGTGGCTGTCGTAAATCTATGGACGGGGCGGGTAGAAGGGCGTATTCCTACCGGTTGGTATCCGACATCGGTCTCGGTGAGCGACGACGGATCCACGCTTTACGTTGCGACCTTTAAGAGCAATTCCGGCCCAAATCCGGGAAATGCCGCTCCGAACCCAGAGTTCAAGACCCAACGCTCCTATCCACTCGAAAAAGCGCAGCTCAACATTATTCCTGTACCCAGCCGTGGCGAACTGGCTGAACTAACGAAGCAGGTCAATGAGAATAATGGCCTGTCCAATCGCAAGGTCAATCAGACCATGTTATATCTGCAAAGCAAAATCAAGCACGTCATCTATATCGTCAAAGAGAATAAGACCTACGACCAGATTCTTGGAGACCTGGACCGCGGAAACGGGGATCCATCGCTCAACCAATATCCGCAAGCGATATCTCCTAATCATCACAGCCTCGCTCTTACCTTCGGGTTAATGGACAACTTCTACGCGACCGGTGAAGTTAGTGGTTCGGGATGGGCATGGTCTACTTATGGACACGCCACCGACTACAACGAGAAGACCATCGCCGTAAACTATGGAAATGGGAGTTCCGGCGGAGTTACCTATGACACAGAAGGCACAAGCCGCAATGTTGGCGCGGGCCTGCCTGAATTTGCGAAAAAGGATCCTTCTCCGTTCAGTGAACGCCTCCTCACGCTGCTGGATCCAACAGGTAGCTCTAACATCCTGCCAGGTACCAGGAATGTGACCAGTCCTCAGGGTGCAGATGACGACGATGATGATAAGAGCCTCGATGCCGACAAGGTAGGCGGCTATATCTGGGACAGCGTCTTACGTGCGCATAAGAGCGTACGTAATTATGGATTTTTCCTCGATCAGGCCTACTATCTCAGCACCGGCGGAAATCCAACAGAACCTGATCCCCAGGTGCCGACCTACATTCCTGTTTCGCCGACACCGTTTGCTGACAATCTTCCGCAGGCAGTTGCGGTGCAGCCAGCTCTTCTCGATAAAACTGATATCTATTTTCGTGGATTCGACCAGAACAATGCTGACACCTATCTCGTGAATGAGTGGCAGAGGGATATGAAAGTGAATGGCTTGCCGAACCTTACGTTGCTCCGATTGCCGCACGATCACAACGGCAGCTTCGGCACAGCTATCGCCGGACTGGGTACACCTGCTCTACAAATATCAGACAATGACTACGCGATTGGTCGTGTTGTCGATATCATTAGCCACTCACCTTACTGGAAAGACACGGCCATCTTCATTCTGGAGGATGATGCGCAAAATGGTTCGGATCACGTGGACTCGCATCGCTCGTTCGTCTACGCGATTTCTGCTTACAGCAAGCGAGGCGTGACCATCTCCACGAATTACAACACTGTGAACGTCCTTCGCACGATGGAAGATTTGTTGGGAATTGACCACCTAAACTTCCGTGATGCAGATGCCGCACCCATGGCCGACGTCTTCTCAAAGACTCCCGACTTCACTCCATACACCGCTATCATCCCAGGCGACCTGTGCGCTGCTCCTGTTGATCCGAAACTGGTTCCTGCCTGCCAAATCAGTACAGCGAAGATCACGCCTGCAGTGCCTCAACTGCATGACGCTGCGTGGTGGGCTCAGAAAACCAAAGGCTTTGATTTCTCCGACGCCGATCGCATCGATGCAGACCTCTTCAACCGTATCCTGTGGCAAGGTAATATGGGCGACGACTTGCCGTATCCAATGACACGGAGTGGGCTCGATCTGCGTGAGAACCGCACACGCTTGCTCAAACAATGGCAGGAAAACAGAGCGCGAACACAGCAGAATTCGGATCTCGCATCAGGGCACTCTGGAAGCATGTAGTGAAGTGCAAGCCTGTGTTGCCGTCGCGGTGGTTGGTTTGGGCGAACTCAATAGACACCGCGACGGTGACGAGGGAGACAATTGCTCTCTCTGTCTCCGAAACCTGCGAATCACATGAGTCACTCAAGTGGAGGTATAACAACTTTGACCGCCTCTACTTGGCTCTATTGTGCCCAAAACGTTCCATATGGCCGAAAGGTGCTGACTGACGTCTATGCACTTCAGCAATCTTTTGTTTTTGCTGAATTTCGTATTTTCTCGATTGATTCCATGTACGGGAAAGGCCTAGCTGTCATTAGGCACTAGTCCGCGGAGCGAAAACGCGGGACAATAACAACATGGCCCCGAAGCCCCCGTTTGCCGACGTTCAAGGTGCAATTGAAGAAATTAAGGCTGGTCGCATGATCGTCGTTGTTGACGACGAGGATCGTGAGAACGAAGGAGATCTGACTCTGGCTGCTGAGTTCGTTACGCCAGATGCGATCAACTTTATGGCGAAACATGGCCGCGGCCTGATCTGCCTCACGCTGACCGAAGAGCGCGCCGACTATCTGCGGCTTGGACCTATGACTCAGCAGAACTCCTCGCGCTTTGGCACGGCATTTACCGAAACGATTGAGGCGCGTGAAGGAGTGACGACCGGTATATCTGCACATGACCGCGCCCACACCATCAAGGTGGCCATCGACCCGGTTTCAACAGCGAACGATCTCGCCCGTCCGGGGCACATTTTTCCTCTTCGCGCCCGCAAGGGCGGCGTACTGGTGCGGGCTGGCCAGACCGAAGCATCGGTTGATCTCGCTCGCATGGCGGGCCTTATTCCCGCCGGCGTGATCTGCGAGATTATGAAGGACGATGGCACGATGGCCCGTGTTCCCGATCTTATCGAGTTCTGCAACCAACACGGCATGAAGATGCTCACCGTTGCCGAGCTGATCCGCTATCGCTTGCAGAACGAGCGCTACATTGTGCGGGTTGCTGAAAGTGAAGTTCCGACACCATATGGGGATTTCCGTATGATCGCCTACGAGAGTGAAGTGAACGGTGGCGAGAGTCATGTTGCCTTAGTCAAAGGTGACGTGAGCCGGGGTGACGAACCGGTACTGGTACGCGTGCACTCGCATTGCCTGGCCGGCGACATTTTCGGCACAACGCTTTGTGATTGTCACAGCATCATGCAGCGATCGCTCAAAGCTATTGCACAGGCGGGTAGTGGTGCCCTCATCTATCTCCACAACACAAGCCGCGGCTTCGACATTGACCGTTCCATCAACCCGCACCGCATCATTCTTCATCGCGAAGCGCGAGCACGTGAAGGACACGATGATCGCCATCAGCGAACGCTCCGTCAGGTAGGTCTTGGTGGCCAGATTCTCGCTGACTTAGGCATCCACAAAGTGCGCCTGCTCTCAAACACTCCAACGCATGTCCCCGCATTGCAGGGATTCGATGTGGAGATCATCGAGCAAGTCGCGATTCCTGAAGGGGAAGAGCTGGAACTGAAGCGGCTTAGCTAGAGCATTCGGTGCGCGAATCGGATCAACCGATGTCGCGCGCTGCGCCGGCAAAAACCACCTAATTATTGTCGAATCCACGTCGCGCGGTAAATTCATCTTCATCACGCGTCAGACGATCTGCCATGAGAGCTTCAACTTGTTCACTAAGATGCTGGCGTATCTCTTTTCGACAATTCTTCACACATCCCGCGTCGAGAAAGAGTTGTCGAATCCGCTGTATCATTCGCTTCGCAGTGCGACCATCGGGTCAATGGACGCAGCACGGCGAGCAGGTACCCAGGCAGCGATCACAGCCAGCATTAGCATAAGAATCGGAACGGCGCAAAGGGTCATTGGATCGAAAGGACGTACCTCGAAGAGAAATCTACGCAGCAGACTCGCAGATATTACAGCCCCCACAAGTCCGGCAATAGAACCAGCGAGAGCCAGCCAAAGACTTTGTTTCAACACTGTACGCACAATTTGCCACCGAGGTGCACCAAGCGCAAGCTGAATACCAATCTCGCGTGTGCGCCAGCTAACGACATACGCAATAAGACTGTAAACGCCGACAGAGCCCACGCCAACAGCCAGTGCGCCAAAACCGAGCAGCAGAATTGCCAGCGAGCGAGGCGCCGATGCAGAGGCCGCAACAACATCATCGAACGTGATCAGCCGAGTGACCGGGATACGCGGCCCAAGCTCAGCAGCCGTCCTCCGCAGAGCAGCAGCTGCCTCGGGTGCAGCCAAGCGCGTGCTTAACAAAACGGACATAGTAGACTTCGTCATCGCAGGAGTTATAGGCAGATAAACCTCCTCATCGACACCGCTGCCTAGACCAGCGTGGTGCGTATTGCTGACAACCCCGACGACGACAGATGCTTTGTCCGGTTCGAAGACCGCGGGTGTTTTTTCGGCGCCCACTGGCAGAATGTGTTTGCCGATCGGGTCCTGATTGTGCCAAAGCAGATCCGCCATTCGCTGATTGATGACGATTGCACGGCTCGCGCCGGATTGATCGGACTCGATCAAAAATCTTCCTCTAATGAGCTTCAAATCAACGACCCGAAAGTAGCTGCTGGAAATCGTCGTACTCGTCGCAACGCGAGCCCCTTGTTGGGCGCTGCGCGGATGATCTTCAGCATCGTATACGTAGTTCTGGTCGCGACCTGTCATGGGCAAGGAATCGATCAAAGCAACACCGTCGATGCCGGGGAGTCCGCGCACATGCTCGATCAACGATTGAAAGAAAGCCTGACAACGTCCTCTCTCATTGCAGGCATTAGCGTCAAGCGAAACCTCGGCAGTTATAATGCGGTCGGTCCGGAAGCCGGGATCGACCTTGTTAAGTGCATAAAGACTGCGCAACATCAATCCGGCGGCCGTCATAACAACCACCGATAATCCAATCTGACCGATAACCAATAACATGAAAGGCCGAAAATGCGAGCCTCTGCCAGCGATGCTAAGACTGCTGGAGCTAAGCGTTCGTTGTAAATGCGGCGAGGCCATCTTGATTGCGGGCATCAGGCCAAAGACAATTCCAGTAAGCACCGACACGAGCGCCGCAAACAGGAAAACTCCCCAATGTAAGCCAATCTCAGCCATCCGGGGTGTATCGGATGGAAGCAGTTTCGTGAGAACACCCAAACTCAACGCAGACGTGATCAAGCCAACAATCCCGGCAAGGATCCCGAGCAAGATGCTTTCAACCAGTAATTGTTGGATGATGCGTGTGCTGGACGCTCCCAAGGCCCCACGAATCGCCATTTCACGTTGACGCGAAGAAGCGCGCGCCAGCATAAGGTTCGCAACGTTCGCACAGGCGATCAGTAGAATAAGCCCAACCGCTCCCGACAAGAGTAACAGCCTCGGACGCGTATCTCCGACAATGGAATCAAGCAGAAGAGTGACGACGGCATCGGAGGCCCAAATATCTGGCATACGCCAGGGGAAAAGCAATAGTAACTGAGAATGTATCCTGCGAATCTCCGCCTGTGCCGCCGCCGGCTGAACCCCATCTTTAAGACGCCCAAATGCCAGCAAATTGTACGGGCCATTCCAGGGGTCCATTGGGTCGCCGCCCTTGAAGGCTACTGGTGTCAGGAATTGAGTGTCAGTGTATGGAAAATGAATCCCCGCAGGCATCACACCGATTATGTTTCGATCCACGCCATCGATGCGCAGCGTCTGACCGATTACTGCAGGATTACTTGCGAAATGCTGTCGCCAGTACCCGTAACCTAGCACAACCACCTGATCGCGGCCGTCGATTGCATCTTCCGGCGAGAAGAAGCGGCCGACATAGGGATGGATACCTAGGGTGTCAAAGGCATTCACTGTGACACTCGCACCGAAGACGCGCTCCGCTATATCCGTGCTGCTCACATTCAATTCGGCATTCGGGCCGTAACCGGCAATAGAAGAGAAGGATCGCGAATGTTCTTCAAGCGCCCTGATCCATCCCTTTGGAAATAAGCCTTGAGCCGAAATCGTTGCCAATCTCTCCTGGCGAGGAAAAGGCAACGGGCGCAGCACAATGGAGTCAAGGAGAGTAAACATAGCAGTATTGGCGCCAATCCCCAGAGCAAGAGTCGCTACTGCCATGATTGTGAAAGTACGATATCGAATAATCTGGCGCAAACCAAACCGTACATCTGCCCACAGAGAGTCGATCGCAGGGAACTGATATGCCTCACGGCTGCGTTCCTCAAGGAGAGTAACATTCCCAAACTCTCTCTTTGCCTGATGCTCTGCTTCCTCACGACTCATTCCATCGTTCAGAAGGGAATCGATTCTTTCATCAAGGTGCTGGCGAATTTCTTCCGCAATATCTTCGTTCACATTTCGATCGGCCAAGAATCTCTGTATCCAATTCATCTCGGACCTCTATTCATTGCTTAGAACGTGCATACGACGACTGTCACAGGCAGGATATCTCTGTCGTCCTGCCGGCAATTCATCAGAAACAAGACGCTTGCTACCTGAACCTTTCGACGCGATACGAAGCGACGCAGTTGATTCATCACCCTCCAAACTGCGGCTTAGGATTCAGCCGGCGAAAGAACAAGCTGAATTCCCGCGAGCATTTGTTCGAAGCGGGAGACTTCTTTTTCCAGATGTCGGATGCCAGCCCGTGTAATTTCGTAGGTGCGTACGCGGCGGTTTGTAATCGAAATTTCCCACTCAGCCTTCACCAGTCCATCCCTGAGCATGCGTTGCAGTGCAGGGTAAAGGGAACCCTCTTCTACCTGCAGCAGTTCATTCGATCGCTGCTTTATGTGCTGTACCAGTGCATAACCATGCATGGGCTGACGGCGGAGCGATTGAAGCACCATCATTTCAAGCGCTCCAGGAAAGAGATCGCGCGGCTCGGCATTTCCGGATTTCGTCATAGGCTTGTTTAAAACAGGCCTAGACTAAAATAGTCTATGTCCGGCTGTCAATTTAATTTCGACTGAAAGGCTTATTTTTCTGGTAGGGATGATCTCGAAGCAATTGGAAACCAATTCCCCGAATCCTATTTATCGGGCATCCTTCATGCCAATGGTAGTGGCACTTCCGTCAGCAACTGGCGCCTTTCGAGATCGTGCTGCAATTGCTCAATATTCCGAAACTGAATCCCAGCAAGCCCAACAGCCTCTGCCGCGCGTATATTCTCGGCTTTGTCATCTAGAAACAAGGCTTCGGAAGGAGCAACCCCTAACTTCTCGCACGTATAGGTGTAGATGGCCGGATCGGGCTTTGCGATTCCCAGTTCGCACGACCAGGTGTGGTGGTCAAAGTCACCTAGCCACGAAAACTCTTGTCGCATATAGGCGAGCGTGTCTTCTCCCATGTTTGAGAGGATCCCGATGCGTAATCCCGACTCTGCCAGTGCTTTGGCCCAAGCAAGCATCGGTTCATTGATCGTGCACCACATCAGCACATCATTTTCAATCAGCCGCTCAATCTCGGTCGTAGTCAATTCGATTGAGGTGTCAGCAGCAAACTGCCGCCAGTAGGTTGGGCCATTCAATATGCCCATGTCATAGGCGTGACGATGCGTCCAGTAGTGGCTGTCGAATATCTCGCGATCGAGTCCGGTAATAGCAAGAAGATTGTTCAGCGCTGATGGTTCCTGCGGCTGACTCAACACCATTCCGTAGTCGAAGATGACTGCGCGAATCGCCATGAAAATACCTCAATATCTATTATGCGGGAACGACGTTCGAGAAACTGCGAGCGCGACTATGAAAAGATAATCCCATGCCGCACTCATTCCATTTTTCTGCGCGCACAAATTGGGAAACCACGGAGACGGAACTATCGCGTACACTTCGTGAGCGTAGAAAAGCCGGGCTTCCGATTGTCGATCTCACCGCTTCGAATCCGACTCAGTGCGGTTTCACGTATGACAAAGCTGCAATCCTTACTCCTCTTGCCACATCTGAAGCGCTTATCTATGATCCGAATCCGCAAGGTATTTTGAGCGCACGAAAAGCTGTGTGCAGATATTACCGAGATCATAATGCAACGGTTGATCTCGCCCAGGTTTTTCTCACAACAAGCACTAGCGAGGCATACAGCTACGTCTTTCGACTTCTTTGTGACCCAGACGACGAAGTACTAATCGCGCAGCCCAGCTATCCTCTCTTTGACTTTCTGGCTGCTCTCGACGATGTAAAGTTGGTACCCCACGAGCTTTTCTACGACCACGGGTGGCATCTCGACTTTGCCGCCTTGCGACAGCGGATTACACCCAGAACGCGCGCAATAATGTTGGTACATCCGAACAATCCAACAGGGCATTTCACGAGACCAGAAGATCGCAAACAACTCGAGTCTCTGTGTCTTGACCATGGACTGGCATTGATTGTTGACGAAGTATTTCTCGATTATCCACTGACGGAAAGAGGCTCCAGTTTCGCTGTCGGCCCGCATCCGATTCTGACATTTGTCCTAAGCGGCCTGAGTAAAATTTCGGGACTTCCCCAAATGAAAGCAGCATGGATTGCAGTATTTGGGTCCGAAGAAATTGCAGACGACGCACAAGCCCGATTGGAAATCATCGCCGACACATTTCTGTCGATGAATGCTCCTGTGCAGTACGCACTTCCGCAGTGGCTATCGCACAATTCGATTCAGCGGCAGATACAACAGCGCATAATCAGAAACTTACAGAACGTTGACGCGCTTCTATCAGGACAGAGCATGGTCACTCGCCTGGCGGTCGAAGCTGGATGGTACGTTACACTACGCATCCCAGTGATACATCGTGATGAAGATGTAGCAGAGAAATTGATTCGCGATGCCGGAGTTTTGATCCATCCAGGATATTTCTTTGGATTCGCAGGAGAGGGATGGTTGGTAGCAAGCCTGCTCGCTCCCGAAGAAGAATTTCAGACAGGCTTAAAAATCATCATCCAGATGTGCAATGAGCTTGGCGCGAACCTTTGATCTCTAATCAGTAAAATTTGCGACCCTGCGCAATTTATTGGCTGTTCGTAAACCAATAAAGTAAGTCGATAAAAATCAACTATATAGACAATCACTGTAACAAGATTTGGTGAATCGTATTGAACCGTCAAGTCTGTAGAAAAGGGTTCAATTCACGTTCTTCTCCAATTGTGGTTAGCGGACCGTGTCCAGGAATAACGCGAGTCTCATCCGGCAGCGACAGTAATCGGTCATGAATCGATCGTAGAATCAGCCTCGAATCGCCTCCGGGGAGATCGGTACGTCCGATCGATCTGGCAAAGAGAGTATCGCCGGCAACTAGAAGTTTTTGAGGTGCGAAGTGCAGGCAAATACTTCCGGGAGTGTGACCGGGTGTATGCAGCACTTGTGCCGGATAGTGCTCAAGGCCAATGATGAGATGGTCTTCTGCACTCGCATCCGGTGGAGCAACGGCTGGTGTTGGCACGCCGAGCCATCCAGCCTGCATCTCCATCATCTCGAGTAGCGGCAGATCATTCTGGTTCAGAAGAATCGGCGCACCAGTCTGTTGCTTGAGCTCAAGCGCCCCGCCTACATGATCGATGTGAGCATGCGTGACAACAATTTGCTTCAACTTCAGTCCGTGTTTTTCGAGACGCGTCAGAATCTGGGGGATATTATCGCCAGGGTCGATCACCATGGCTTCGCCAGTTGCTTCATCAGCAAGAAGTGTGCAGTTGCATTGCAACAAGCCGACTGGAAAAGTTTCAAGAACCATATTTTGATTGTCAGCGAAGCTGCCCAAAAGACGCAAAATGCGTAACAATGAATCGCTATGGCAATTCGCAAGGAATGGACAGAATGGCATTTGACGCCACGCGGCTGGGAGCGTGGCGCCTCGCGGGTACATGGACAAGGCAATACCTGGGTCGAAGAGCCAACCGACCGCGTATTGAGCTTTGTATACCAGGAACTTCAAGCCGATGATTCGTCAGATGTAAAGCGCTGGGGTGAAGAAACGTGGCGTTCGAAGAAGGCGGAGAACATCGACGGATTGTTAAAACAGTATGGCCCAGCACCTGAGAAGCTGTGACACAGCTTCTCAACCTGTCGCTCTACCTGTTTCGATGTTTACACTAC
>Ga0081540_1000799_pt1 | contig 28903 bp, 22 predicted proteins | sample TabmetS2T1R1_FD_71024 | JGI IMG/M metagenome (GOLD analysis project Ga0081540, IMG submission 71024) | Tabebuia heterophylla rhizosphere microbial communities from the University of Puerto Rico - S2T1R1 | ecosystem: Host-associated > Plants > Roots > Rhizosphere ...
GACGATATGGGCCGTCTCCCGCGGTCCAGCCGCGTGGCGCTGGAGGTCGCGCTCGGCATCGGCTCCGGGCCGGCTCCGGAGCGCCTGGCGGTGCTGAACGCATCGCTGGCGCTGTTCCGCCAGGCGGCATCGCGCGGCCCGCTGCTCATCGTCATCGACGACTTGCACTGGCTGGACCGCGCCAGCGGCGCCGCCGTCGGGTTCGTCGGCCGCCGGCTGCGCGACAGCCGGATCGGGCTACTTGGTGCCATCCGGCCCGGCGTCGGCGGGTTCTTCGAACGCGCCGGATTGCCGGAGTACGAGGTCGCCCCGCTCTCGCAGGCCGATGCGATGGGCCTGCTGGCCCGCCAGTTCGTCCACCTGCCGACCCGTGTCCTCCGGCGCGTCGCCGACGAGGCGCAAGGCAATCCCCTGGCGCTGCTCGAGTTCGGCGCGTCGGCTGGCGGCCCCCGCGACGGCGGTCAACCGCGCGCCACCGTGACCTCTGGGATGAGCCGGGAGGTGCGGGCGCTGTACCACGCCAGGATCGAGCGGCTTCCCGAGCCGACCCGGCACCTGCTCCTGCTGGCCGTGCTCGACGGCTCAGGCGACCTGGGTGTCCTGGCGGCGGCGAGCGGGCCGGGAGGACTCGATGACCTCGGGCCAGCCGAACGCGACCATCTCATCGTGGTCGATGACCGGGCCGGCGAGCTGAGGTTCCGGCATCCGATGATCAAGTCGGTGGTGGTCGAGCGTTCCACCCACGACCAACGGCAAAGGGCGCATCTGCGCCTGGCCCAGCGTTTCGCGGATCAACCGGAACGGCGCGGGCATCACCTCGCCGAAGCAGCTTTCATGCCGGACGAGGATATCGCCGCCGCGGTCGAGGACGGCGCCCATCGCACCCTGCAACGCGGCGACGTCGTCGGAGCCATCTCCAGGCTGCTGAGGGCGGCCGATCTCAGCCCGAACCCGGCCGACCGAAGCCGGCGACTGGCCGACGCGGCGTACGTCGGCGCCCACTCCGCGGGAGAGCTCGACAGCGCGTCGGAACTGCTGCACGACGCTCATCGCCGGGATCCGACCCTCGGCGAGACGCTGCGCGCGGCGGCCGCCACCGCCTATCTCCTGCTCAACAGCGAAGGCGACGCGGAGACGACGCACCGCCTGCTGACCGCCGCCGTCGAATCCGCGCTCGGCGAGCCCGACCAAGACGGGCTCTCGGAAGTGCTGTACACGCTGGTGCTGGTGTGTCACTACACCGGGCGCACGGAGTACTGGGTGCCGTTCCACGATGCGATGAGCCGGCTCGGCGCGACGGCGCCGACCGACGTGAGGCTGCTCGCCAAGACCTTTGCCGACCCGGTTACGGCGCCGAACCGGACGCTGTCCGAACTGGACGACCAGATCGGACAGCTGAGGAACACCGAGGACGACGCGCTCATCATCCGGACCGCGATCGCCGGGTTCTACGCCGACCGGCTGCCGGGCTGCCGGGAGGCTCTCCTGCGGGTCGTCCGGGACGGGAGAGAGGGCGGCGCCGTCGGCACGGCGATCATGGCGCTGCACATGCTCGCCATCGGCGAACTCAACGCCGGACGATGGGACGAAGCGCAACGGCTCGCAGCCGAGGGAACCGCCATGTGCGAGGAGCGCGGATACCGGCTGTATGCCTGGGCCGGCCGCTACGCCATCGCCCTGGTCGCCGGCAACCGGGGGAAACGCGAGGCGTGTCAGGACATCTGCCAGGCGATGATCGAGTGGGCCACACCGCGCCAGCTGGGACGCCTGGCGGACTTCGCGCACCCCGCCCTCGCCCAGGCCGCGCTCGCCGCCTGCGACTTCGAGGAGTGCTACGCCCACGCCGCGGCCATCACCCCGCCGGGCACGTTCCGCTCCCATTCCCTGCAGGCGCTGTGGACCGCGCTGGACCTGATCGACGCCGCGGTGCACACCGGACGCAACGACGAGGCCCGGGCCCACGCCGATGCGATTCGACGAGCGGACCTCGGCCGTCTGTCGCGGCGGTTCGTTCTCATCGCTGCCGCTGCGCGGGCGATGGTCGCGTCGGATGACGAAACATCGGATCTGGTTGGTGAAGCGCTTGCACCCCCGGGAATCGGGCAGTGGCCGTTCGAGCTCGCGCGAATGCGGCTCGCGCACGGCGAACGTTTGCGGCGGCTGCGCCGCACACGTGACGCTCGACAACAGCTCACCTGCGCCCGCGACGGCTTCGAGCGGCTCGGTGCGCGCACGTGGTCGCTGCGAGCGGCGACCGAACTCGGGGCGACCGGCGCGAAGCGCGACCATGACTCTCGTGTCGGCGCGGCACTCACGCCCCAAGAGCAAGAGATCGCCATGCTCGCGGCGTCCGGCATGACCAACCGTCAGATCGCCACCCGGCTGTATGTGTCCCCGCGCACCGTCTCGGCCCACCTGTACCGGATCTTCCCCAAGCTCGCCATCACCTCCCGGGCGGCGTTGCGAGACGCGTTGAACGCGACGTCGAGCGACCCTGTGCGCTGACGGGCGGCCCGTCGCCCGCCCCGGCACGCGGGTCGGTGGCCATCAAACGGCAGTCATATGACTGACGCAACGTTGTCCGGCATCGCGCATCGTGTCGTTATCCGAAGCCAACGACACGAGGAGCACCTGATGCCGATCGTCACCACGAGGGGCGGAGCGACGATCTTCTACAAGGACTGGGGGATCGGTCGCCCCGTGGTATTCAGCCACGGCTGGCCCCTCGACGCGGACGCGTGGGATCCGCAACTGCTGGTCATGGCGTCGAACGGCTTCCGTGCGGTCGCCCATGACCGGCGTGGGCACGGCCGCTCGAGTCAGTCATGGGACGGGAACACGATGGACGACTACGCCGACGACCTCGCCGCCGTGATCGAGGCGCTGGACCTGCACGACATCGTGCTCGTCGGGCATTCAACCGGCGGCGGCGAAGTCGTGCGGTATGTCGGCCGCCACGGCTCGGAGCGCGTCAGCAAGGTGGTACTGGTCGGCGCGATCCCGCCGTTGATGCTGAAGACGGCGGGCAATCCGGCCGGGACCCCGGTCGAGGTCTTCGACGACCTTAGGGCGAAGGTGCTCGCGGATCACTCACAGCTGTTTGCCGATCTGAGTGCGCCGTTCTTCGGCGCCAATCGGCCGGGCTCGAACGTGTCGCAGGGCGTCCGCGCTGGGTTCTGGCTGATGAGCATGCGGGTCGGCCTGAACGCAGCGCACGACTGCATTAGGCAGTTCTCCGAGAGCGACTTCAGCGAGGACCTGCGGCGGATCGATGTGCCGATGCTCCTGATCCACGGCGACGACGACCAGATAGTCCCCATCGACGCCTCGGCCCGGATGACCGTGCAGCTCGTCGAGGGTGCGAAGCTGAAGGTGTACCCGGGAGCGCCGCACGGCCTGTTCGCGACACACGCTGAGCAGTTCAACGCGGACCTGCTCGAGTTCGTCAAGACATGATCGTCCGACGACCGCGACGGGACGCCGGGCCGCGTGCCCAAACCACGGTGATCGGTGATCACCGCCATTCTCAGAGGAGTTCCAATGATCAACTATCAGGACCGATGGGCCGTCGTGACGGGAGCGTCGTCGGGCTTCGGTCGCGGCTTCGCCGCCCGGCTCGCGGATCGGGGCATGTCCGTCGTGCTGACCGGGCGCAACCAGGCCGGGTTGGACGAGGTGACCGGCCAGATCCGTCGCGCGGCGCCCCAGGTGAAGGTCGAGACCTTCGCCACAGACCTCTCGACCCGGTCAGGCGTGTCCGCGCTGCTCGATCATGTCGGCGACCGACCTGTCGAGGTACTGGTCAACAACGCGGGCTTCGGCAGCTACGGCCTCTTCGCCGAGGCCGACTCGGACCGTGAGACCGACGAGGTGGCAGTCGACGTCGGTGCCGTGGTCAGCCTGGCCCGCGCGTTCCTGCCCGGCATGCTCGCCCGGCGCAGTGGCGGGATCCTCAACGTCGCCTCCACCATCGCGTTCCAGCCCGCGCCGTACCAGGCGGTGTACGGGGCGAGCAAGGCGTTCGTGCTGTCGTTCAGCCAGGCCCTGTGGGCCGAGGCCCGCGCGCCCGGCGTGGCGGTCACCGCACTGTGCCCGGGTCCCACGCGCACCGGATTTGTGGGGGCGCTCGGCGCCGATGCCGCGGCGGGCACCGCAATCTACCGCAAACTTGCCGATCCCGAGCCCGTCATCGAGGCCGGGCTGCGAGGCCTCGATCAGGGGCGGGCAGTGGTGATCTGCGGCTTGCGGAACAAGGTGATCGCCACCAGTGGCCGGTTGATGCCGCGCGACTGGCTCACCCGGCTCTCCGCACGATTGCTCCGCCCGCCCAGCATGGCCACCGCGGGCTGACGCGGCGCCTGGGCAGTGCGAGGAAGGGGCATCCGTGACGATCGACGTCCCCCACGACGAGCACGAGCGGCACGTCGGCCGCGCCGCCCCCGGTCACGCCGGCCCGCGGGGGCAAGAGCTGCCCGGCGCCGGCACGGGTGAGCTCCACCAGATCGCCGCCAGCGTGACGCGGACATGTGGCCGGCGTCATCGTCCCGACTTGTCCATCCCTCAATCACGCGAACTCGTCCCCCGGAACAGAACGCCGGACACGATCGCGGGGTGGAAGGCCGTGGCCGACGGTCTCCTCAGCAACTACTGCTGCGCATTCCACCGCAACGTGGAGATCTCGTCACGCTATGCGTGGCTCTACAAGCTCCAGCCCGCCTACTTCAAGTGGGCCGCGATGGCCGCGATCGCGTCGCACCACGTCCGGCTCGCCCTTTTCCCGCTCCGGCTGGACACCGACCGGACCGGCTACGTGGACATCCCGCACAGCCTGGTTCGCCTGAAACTGCTGCTGACCGCGGATGTGAACACGATCCGGGCGACGAACAACGCCATCTTCAACGACATCTTCTGGATCCATCTCGCGTACGCCACTGCCGAAGACGGGATCGAACGCCTACGCGCTCTCCTGCAAGCGGAGCGCCACTATGCGCCCGTCCTCGCCGGCTTCGAGGCGATCGACCAAGGACGCCGTGTGTTGGAGGACGGGATGGCGTCGCCGGAGGCTCGAAAGACGGCCGATGATCTCATCTGGGGAGGCAACGTCGAGCTCCTCCGGCACGAGCAGCGCGCCCTGGTGCAACCGAACTTCGACCGCCTCTCGTGCGCGTTCGCCAGGCTCGTCTCGATCGGCTCGGCCACGAGCTTCGAGGTGCGTGGGGTCCGGCAGGAAGTTGTGTACTTCACCTCGTTCTACCTCTACTCGCTCACACGAGGAATCCCGCACGCCCTGCGTGCACAAGCGTGGCCGAGGATCACCCGCTTCGACGACCGCTGGCTCTGGCTCGTGACAAGCGTCGTTCCCCGCTTCCGGAGATTCACTGCCGACACGTGCCTGGTCAACGCCAGCCTGCAGCGCATCCTCGACGAAGCGCGCGACCTCGCGTCGGCCCCCTGCGTCCTACCACGGCAGCCATGAGCGTCCCGGCCAGGCGGTTAATCCTCGCTGGTTCTTGGTGGGGACGCGATGGGTCATCCGCGAGCGAGGACTGCCCGGGGGCCGGGTGGCTCGAAATCGCCTACCCGGCCCTGGATGCAGTTCCCGGCCTGAAACGGTCCTTATGGGACTGTGTAGAGGAGGCGGCGGTGCGTCACGTTTATGAACCTGTTGTGGCCGACAACCCTGAGGTTGCTGTTGAACGCGATTCCATTAATGTTATTGGAGATCGTGTTGCCCGCGACCACAATCGACGTCGGCACATTAACCGAAAGCAGCATGACGCCCGTGGTGGTCATGACGCCGGTATCGGGGTCACCGGCAAGATTGTTCCGCCCGAACCGGTTCCCGACCACGACAATTCCGCTGACGTCTTGCAGGGGAGCATGGCTATGGAGGACGAAGCCGCTGTTCCCATTGCCGCTCGCCCTGTTGCCGGCAAAGAGATTGTCATACGAGGCGGCCCCCGGGTACGGCGTGGCGTCGAGCAGCCCGGCGGCGCCGTTACGCGACGAGACATTGTGGATGACCTTGTTGTCATATACCCCGGCCAGGTTGGGCTGAGGCTGACCGGCGTTGGGACCGGTCGTGGCCACCGCGCGTGGGTCGTGGCCAGGCAAGGTGACCCCGCAGTCGAAAGCATTGTTCGTGGAACGGTTGAAGGCGATGAGGTTGTGCGCCGCGGGCCCGACCGAGATCCCGAAGCCGCCATCGGTCACGAGGATGCCCCCCACGTTGTGGGACACCTTGTTGCCGATCACCTTTGACCAGCTGACCCCGAGGAGGTGGACGCCCTCGCCGCAGTCGTCGGCGTCGGTGACCGAAGTGGGGCAGGCCATGTCGGGCGGAAGGCTCGTGTCGTAGGCCCGGTCGTTGTGGACGACGACATTGCCAGCGATCGTCACGTGCGAGATATTCACCGGAGGTGCGGTTGGTCCGGCAGGCCAGGAGCTCGGCGGGGGCTCGGCCAATATGCCCTCGAGGTTGGCGTTCTTCACCGTGAGCCCGGTGACCGACACGCCGCTCGCCTGAATGAGGATGCCGTTGGCGTTGCCAGTAGCGTCAATGACCGTGCGGGCCGCCGACCTGATGGATCTGATCCTGAGGCCCGTAAGGCCCGGCTTGACGACGTTGGCGTTGTCAGACTCGGGGTAGGTACCCGGGGCGATGACGATCGTGTTGTTCGGGCCGGCCTGGGTGAGCGCATAACCGAGCGTCTTGCAGGCGCTCGACCGGCAGTTGCCGGTATCGGAGCCTGTGGTGGCCACCGTGAGCGTGTGCCGGGCGTGCGTCGGCGACGCGTCCGCCGCCGCGGTGCTCAGCGGCAACAGCGAGCCGGCACCGGCGACCAAGACCACTGCTGACAGCGACATCAGGGCTTTTCGTCCCGTTCGAGCCGCGACCTTCCCCGCTCCGGTCATCTGATCCCTCCTTGTCGGCGACTGCTGGCTAGAACTTGGTGCCGATCGACCGATTGATCCGCAAGGCGGTCACGTCCACGGGCGTGGCGCACGAAGGAGGTGACAGACTGAGATCCCCCGCTCGCGGCGATCACCGCGTCAATTCAAGTTCCGGCCAAAAAGGACGCGGTCGCAGTCCACAACATCATGGACCCCACTGGCCTGATTGTGCAAGCACACGTCAATCCACGTTGAAGGCTGGTTCCGAATAAACGGGTCCCCAAAGGGTCTCCTGGTCTTCAGGACGGCAAACTTGACCTGCACTTTGCATTTCACTGACTCTAATTTTGGCATTACGGCGCCAGTGATGGAGATGGATGTGGCACGTGCGGCCGGGTGCTGCCGCGGGCTACCCGACCGGATGCCCAACAGCCAGCAATGTCCGGTCGGCGGCGTGCGCCTTCGGCCTTGTCAGGCTGCGCCTTACGCCGTAAGGTAACGCCTGACAGTTATGGTGATCGCCAACCGAAGGAGCCCGCGATGGCGGCCGCGGCCAAGCCAGACACCGGGATCGTGTGCTCGTTCTGTCTGAAGCCGACCTCCGAGGTGGCCAAGATGGTGGCCGGGCCGGGCGTGTTCATCTGCAACGAGTGCGTCGCGCTATGCGGCGAGATCATCGCGGGTGAGACGGTCGCAAGAGAGCCGGCCGGGAAGCCGGCCCAGGTGCGCTGGGAGCGAGAGCAGACCGATGACGTGCTGCTCGCCACCCTGCCCAAGATCGCGGCCGCCGGCGGCCAGGTGGAGCGGCAGCTCGCGCTCTGGGTCACCGAAGCGCGAGCTCGCGGCATCACCTGGACGAGGATCGGCGCCGCGCTCGGCATGACCCGCCAGTCCGCGTGGGAGCGGTTTTCCGGCGAGGAATGACATCCGTCCCCGGTTAACCGCCGCGCTCCCAGTCCGGTTGCGACCGCGTTCAGGTGAGCGGTGTGATCCGCCTTGCATCCTCCTGCTAGGCGTGTGCGGCGATCGTGTCGTGGATGAAGGAGAGCGCTTCGGGGGTGTCGATCCTGAAGGAGTAGGTCACGCCGTTGCAGCGGCCATTGGTGACGAATGAGTTCACGCCCAGAACGGTCCTGGTGTCCCCGAGGAAGTTGGGGCCGCCGGAGTCGCCGAAGCAGGTGCCGCCCTGGCCCTGGCCGGGGTTGGCGGAGAGCTTGAGGAACTCGGGCGAGATGCGGTTGTTGCTGGGGACAAGCTGGGAGGGTGCGAAGAACCGGGTGAAGATGTCGTTCACGCGCGGCTTGCAGGGGCCATCGCATGGCCCGCCGCCGACGGCGAAGTTCTGGGCGCCGTAGCCGACGCTGGTCACGCCGGTGCCATTGGCCAGCGTGTCGGCCAGGCCCGGCGTCGGCAGCGCGCCGTAGGTACTGGTTACCGAGGACGGTACCGGCGTGTCGAGGATGATCACGGCCACGTCGTGGGTGTCGAAGCCGACCAGGCCGTGGCCGCAGCCGCTGCAGAACTGCGGGTCGAAGAAGTAGCTGCCGCGGAACGACTGCCGCTGGGCGTCCGGGACGGTGAACCCGCGGGGATCAAAGGTGATCCGCACGATGGGGTTCCCGTCCGGGTCCGTACCGTATGTGGACTGGCTGTCGCTGAAGCAGTGAGCGGCCGTCACCACCACGGTGGGCGAGATGAGCGTACCCGTACAGGCGAAGACCCCGTTGTCCTCCAAGCCCACATACGGGTGGCGGTTGCCGTCGGGCTGGCCGTTGGTGATCGCGGACGCCGGCGCCGCGAACCACAGCGCCGCTCCGACGGCAACCGCCAGCACCGCAAGCAAAGACCGTCTCATTGCTCCCCCTCCGGAAGTGAAGTCAAATTTCAGGCCCTGGACGTTACTACCTCTTTACTAAGACGTCAATATTCCTTTAGATTAATCATTGAGTCTCAACAGGCAGCTACTGAGATAAGCGCAGGTACAACCGCGGCCCGGGCTACCCGGCCGACGCCAGCAGTCCCGGCCAACTCGAGGCGTCGCCGCCCATGAGATCACCCTCGAACCGGTCGCCGACCTGCGCGATCGTCAGGCCTTCGAACAGCGGCGTCACCCAGCGCTGCTCATACGGCAGGTGATGAACCGGCGCCCGCACGTCCCAGTGCGACTCACATCAGGAGGCGGGCCCGGCGATGCACGGGCCCGCCTCGCTGGTGCCGGCGGCTATGGGTTAGCCCTAGCGGCCCGCCGGGACGACCTCATAGGTTGTGTTGTCGCCATGTTGCTCTGTGTAGAACCAGCGCCAGTGCGGATTGTTGAGGTTGGGCACTTTGGCGCCGAGAATGCCGCCCACGCCCGCGTCGCCATCGGAAACGTGCACCCCGGTTATCTCGTTGTCGCCGTCGTTCTTGCCAAAACCGCCGAACGCGGAGTCGATGGTCGCCGACGCGTCGCGGCCCTCGGCGAGCCAGCGCACCGGCTGATTCGACGGGTTGGAGTAGTCGGTCTTGGTGTCGAACGCATAGCCGGAGTCCAGCGCGTTCCGCTGTGTGTGGAGCGTGTCGCCCGCGTCTTCCACGAACGTCACCACGTTGCGGGAGAGGAATGTGTTGTTGTCAAGGCCACTGTGAGCCTCGTCCGACTTGTAGAACATCGTCAGCGTGCCGGTGCTGGCATCCGGCTTCCCCTGTGTGAGCTTCATGATCGAGCCCCAGCCACCCGAAGAGGCGTTCTCGGGGCTCGTGGCGTTCGTGTCGCCGGTCTCGTCGAAGAAGAACGTGGTGAACCTCGAACCCGGCTGGAACTGACCGTTTTCTGGGCGCTTGAACGGCGTCGCGTGCGCCGCCTTGGCGGCGACGTTCGCGTCGAACGGCGCGTTGCCCTGCGCGGCGGTGTCATGCACCGTCACCCAGCGTGTCTTGAATGTCTGTCCGTAGGTGTGCAGCGCCACCTGGTCTGGGCTGTTCAGGGCGGCCTGGCTCTCGAACGTGATGGGATCGCCAGCGCTGTTCAGCACCTGGAGTGCCTGGAGCTTGCCGTTGCTGAGATCCCCCGGCCTGGCCGGTGCGTAGCGGTAGACGAAGCTGTTCGGCTGCCTGGCGGTGGTCCCGTTCTTGGCCGGACCGGTGATGTCCTCGACGATCCATATGTCGCCGGCCGCGTCGTTTTGAATGCCCTCATAACCGCCGCGGCCCAGCGCCCCGGAGACGTCCGTGACCGTCGACGGGTAGCCGGGCGTAGCCGCATACGTGGGAGCGTTCTCGTTTTCGGTGGTGAAGAGCAGCCTCCGCGCCCACGGATCCCAGGTCGAGCCGTCGATCGTGGCGATCGGGTGGCCGTCCGCGTCGCTGGTCGCCAGCAGCGTCACCCGGTGGGCCGCATCGGCGTCGAGATTGATCCGCGTGATGTACCCGGCGTCATCCGCGCCGGCCTCGTGGCCCTGGAAGAGGAAGTGGGTGCCATAGTCGTAGCCCTGGTCGGCGCCGCTCAGGCCGTGCCTGAAGACCAGGTATGTGTTCTTGTCCGGCTCCGTCTTCTGCGCCTCGGTCTGGGACGCCGGGAGCGGCAGCATCTGGGGCTGCCCCGCACCGTTGAGGGTGTCGTTGTCGTAGCCGTAGTAGGACGTTAGTGCAGACGTGTTCTCCAGCCGCGTTGCTCCCTGCGCCACCGCTATTTGCGCCAGTTCGGGCGAGAGCTTGCTTGCCGGCGCGTAGCCATCCGACTTCGTATTCGCCGTGGGCACGTTCGTCAACGCTGGGCCATCGGACTGCGACGCCGCTCCCACTCCGGTGAACGCCGTGGCGGTCGCCACGGCCGCACCCACCACGCCCGCGACCACCGAGAGTGCCCGCTTTCTAGGAGTCACCTGCACGTTCCTTTCGGGGACGCGCGCGGGCCCGGCGCCCGCGCGTGTGGCGAACCTAGCGGATACTTGCCGCTCCCTTGGTTAACTCTTTACTCACAGTCGGTGTCGATCAGGTGAAGACGTACAGGGGCACGACGGAGCGCCTTGTCGCGGTCCTGCATGCGCTGCGAGGCACTTCCGCCGCCATCAAACGGTGGTGGTGGTCCGCAGGTGAGGGGTGCCGTTAGCGGGGCGCGTAGCTGACCGTGGTGAAGGGCCAGGCGCTGCGCAGCCAAGCCGCCACGGCATCATGAACCGCTGCGTCGAGATCGGCCCGGTCGGCCCGGACCCAGGAACGGACCTTCGCCGCGCCATCCGCGTTTCCCGAGGGGTAGATGTAGACACAGCCGATGATCCGGTCGCTGCCACGGGCCCGGACGGTGTAGGTGAAACCCGAGCGTTGCGCGAAGTCCTCGGCGTGCCGCCGCAGATCCGCCAGGTTCTCCTCCGGTGTCATCCCCGGATCCGGCCACGTGCCGCCGCCAAAACCGGGCGTGGCCCGGATGTGATCGATGCTCGACGTCCACGCCTCGTAGTCACCCTCGTTATGCCTCGGCCCAAGTGGCTCCAGGCGGAACTCCTCTGCTTGCGGTTCGCAGGTCAATCGCCTTGGGTGTGCTGCTGGCGGTCACGGCATTTACGAAACCTTCGTGGGGTTCCGTGGTCTGCCGAGCACGCCAGCAGCACTGACCCGCATGCCCCCCGTCGGGTGCTGCGTTCGGCATGGTCGATTGCCGTACCGGTTATCCCTTCCCGCGGACCGGCTGGAAATAGTGGTTGAGTGTCCAGGCGGCGAGCTGCCTCCCGATCTCCCTGGAGGCGGTGTCGGCGGTGCGGAAGTGAATCCCCAGCCAGATCCTGGCATTCACGACATCTTGGAGCAGCGGCCCACCGAATTCATAGAAGCGCTGGCCGCCAGGCACCGCCGTAGAGATGAGCGTCAGCTGCACGTGCCGGGTCTGGAACAGGTTCTCGAGACCATGGATCAGGGTCGAGTTGTACACGTTGTACCCGCTCGGGTACTCCGGATAATTGGGTGTTCCGGGAGGTGCGGGGTACAGCGGCACCCAGCTGGGGTCGGCGACCGTATTCGGGTTGCCGTCGGTGTCGGCAAGGTTGATCGCCGTGATCGGCCGCCAGAAACCGTAGACGTACTTGGCACGCCACACCGTGATTTGCGCGTCCGCGACGCTCATGTTGACCGCGGCGAACATGCGGGCGGCATCGACGATGTCCAGATGCCGCACGGTCACCTGATCCCGCAGCGCGGCGTTGTACTGTACCAGCGCGCTGCCGGAGAAGAACCGCGCGGTGGCCGTCTGGTCCGCCGTCCGCTCTGTCGAGTTAAGCGAGCCGAGAGCCTTGACCTCGTTGAAGTCGCGGGTGTAGCGCGCTGAGGTGAGCGGCGGCGGGCCCGGCGGGCCGAACTGAGTGGCGCTGTGCACCAGCAGCGGCGTCACGAAGGCGAGCCACGGGGCCGACATGGGCAGGAACAGCGGCGGGGTAGGCCGCCAGACACCCGGCGCCGGCGGCTGGGTGAAGAAGATCGGTGCGTTGCGGCCGTCGTGGGCGCGCTGGCGGATCAGGTGGTCGGCGGCGCGGGTGCCGAACGCGATGCCCTGGGTCTTCGCCTTGCCGTCGGGGATCTGCGCCAGCGACGCGGCGTAGTCGGCGTCCAGGGTCGCCCGCGCGGACGGCACGTAGGTCACCAGCACCTGGTGGGCGGCGGCCACCGCCGCCGCCTGGGCCGAGGCTCCGCGCGGCGCGTGGGCGTGGAACCGGTACGGCGCGTACCGGCCGTCCACGCCGACCACGGCGTTATAGACGGCCGCCTGGACGAACCCCATGTACAGAATGTCCTCAACCGGCTGCTTCGTCGTGTCGCCTGCCAAGGTGGTCACGGCGATCGCGTTCCACTCCGAGATGGCGGCCGGGTCGCCCGCCGGCGTCGTCGCCGGTGTGCTGTCGGCGAAGGTTGCCGCGGGAGTGGCGATGCCGATGGCGAGCACGGCGACGGCGGTCAGCACGCCCCATGTTCGCTGGCGCAGAACAAATCGACGAGGCGCCCGGCCTGGCGGCATGGCGCCGCCGCCGTGCATATCCGATGTGCTCATGTTTCGCTCCGTTGGATGATGTCTTGGGTGGCGGGACCAATCTGCGGCGCACAGCCAACTGGGTTTCCCGTCGTCCGAACCGTGCACGTCACTGCCGGCATTTCGCGTCGCCAGTCAGCGACAAAGGACGTCCGAATTCGCTGAAGAAACCGGCTGGCACCCTATGCAGCCGTTGAGGACGGTGCCCGGGCCCGGCCAGCCGCAGCAGCTGCGCCGTCCAGCCAAGGTGGCCCGCGTGCCGCACCGGCAGTCCATACCCGCCGCTTTGGCGGTAACGGGTGACGTTGACCGGCGCCAACCGTCGCCTTGCCACGATCAGCGCACTGCGCGCACCTAACGTAACTGCGCTGCCCCGCGTACGTTCGTGCTGAACCAAGCGCTAGCGGGCAGCCACGCTGCTGCCCCATTCCAAACCCCCCAGCCCGAATCCCAGACCAAACCGCGAACCCATGGGAACGTGGCGTCCAGTAGTGAGCGGGTCAAAACCCTACTCCTCGAGTATGGGGAATGCAAGAAAGAGTCAATTGGCAAAACGATATGGGAGAAACAGCTGCGGTGATGCTGGCCACGAGATGTTAACTGTGAGCAAATAGGACCTCAAAAGTGCGATTCAGCCCCGGCTCAATAACGCATCACGGTACACGCACACACCCCAAATCAGCTCCCCAGGCGCGCCCTTCACATTTGTCGCGGTGACGAACCAATATACGCACAACGACGGCTCGCTGCGGAGTTCCCGTAGGCCACCGCGCTATTACCGAGGCTGTGAGGGAACGCGAGCTGCCGCCGTCCGGGTTCGAGTTCCACTGTCACCGGCTGGGGGTACTGCCGGCATTTGTGCGGGTCAGTAGACTCGGCGGCCATGACCGACGTGGACGAGCAGGGTCGGCCGGAGCCTCCCTTCGCGGGCGACGAGGCCGCCACCATCCTGGGCTTCCTGGAGTTCCAGCGGGCGACGTTCGCGTGGAAGTGCGGCGGGCTGGACGCGGCGGGCCTGGTGGCGACGGTCGGCGTCTCGTCGATGACCCTGGGCGGGATGCTCAAGCACCTGGCGCTCGTGGAGGACAACTGGTTCTGCTGGTGGCTGCGCGGGCGAGACCGGCATCCACCGTGGGACACGGTGGACTGGGACGCCGACCCCGACTGGGAGTGGCACTCGGCCGCCGAGGACACCCCCGGGCAGCTCATGACGCTGTGGCAGGACAACGTGGCCCGCTCCCGATCGGCGGTCGCGGAGGCGATGGCCGGCGGCGGCCTGGACCAGCTGGCCCGGCGCACCTGGCCCGACGGCCGGGCGCCGAACCTGCGCTGGATCATCTGCCACATGATCGAGGAGTACGCGCGGCACAACGGCCACGCCGACCTCATCCGGGAGTCGGTGGACGGGCTCACCGGTGAGTAGCCACTGAGCGGCCGGACCCGCCCCGCGAGCGTCGCCGGGCTAACAGACGTTGCCGGGCCAACAGAGTGGCCCGGGCTAATACCGGCGAGAGGGTGTGACCTGGCCGCCCGCATACAAGCGCTTTACATCTAAATCGTCTGCTCATTCACGAAGCTCGGCGGCAAGTGGCAGGCCAAGCCTCGGGACCGTGGCGGAAAATGTGGTACCAATTCCCGCCCGCCGATCGGCCACTAATGCGGACTGAGCGGCCCGTACTCCGCCCGGACATGACTGGCAGCCGCCCATGTGGCGGGGCCACGCCGACTGTCGGGCCACGGCGCGGATGGTGACGGCCGGATCTCCCGTCGTGAGCGGTGACCGAAAGCGACCAGGTCAGAGCCTACTTTACATTTGCTTGACTTCTACTTGACCTCCGCTCGACCAAGTGCTGCCCGCCGCGTCACGCTCCGCCAGCCAGGGCCGCGAACCCGCGTTCGAGGCGCCCGCCCAGACGCGCGGTGACACGCTTGGTTGGGTCTTGACCACGCAATATCGAGGTTGCTAGATTCCCCACGGCAATCCCAGATTATGGGATGCCTCCTTGCCAAAAGGGGGGACGTTGTCGGCTGCCCGCCGGTCGGCGTACCGAGAGGAGATGCGTGTGCCAACGCGTTTGGTGAGGTTTAGGGGATGGGCCTGGAAACTGGTCATCCCGGCGGCGTGCCTGGCCGTGGCCGGCCAGCTGGCCTTCTCAAGCAGTGCGGCAGCGACCCGCACGGTAGCGACGGCGGGCCATGCGGCCGTGTCGAGCGAGTCGAACCTGCTGGACTGCAACCTGACCGTCCTCCGGCGACTGTGTACCGACCCGCACGGTTACTACGACGGGCACGCTAGCCGGTTCCGGGACCCGAAGACCGGCGTCTACGTCGGCCATGACGAGCCGAGCGTCAAGTTCATCTCCGGCAAGACCGGCTCCGGCAACACGATGACCTACGGCATGAGGCTGTCGAGGGATCCGTCCAGGGCCCCGACCGCCTCGGGCAGCGTCACCCACTACGGCGAACTGAGCGTGGCGCCATGGTTCGGCCTGCCCATGTGCGACCCGCAGTCCTACCCGCAGAACGGGTGCACCCCGCTCAGTGACACCAACACGGGGCTTGGCGCGCCGAGCGACGCGGGATCGGCGTTCATGGAGCTGCAGTTCTATCCACCCGGGTTCACGCCGTTCACCGACTCCACGAGCTGCAGCAAGACCAAGTGGTGCGCCGCGCTGACGATCGACAGCCTGGCGTGCAACTTCAACTTCGTGACCTGCAACAACAACTGCGTCGAGCCGGTCAACTTCTCGTTCATGCAGACCGACGGCGTGCCGCCCGGCCCGCCCGCGCCGCAGAACCCGAACGCGGCGACGTTCCTCGGCAACGCCAAGACCCTGAAGATGAACCCGGGGGACGTGCTCAAGGTGTCCATCAGCGACGTGCCTGATTCGGGGTCGCCCGATATCGGCGGGCTTAAAGCCTCGGTCGCCGACCTCACCACCGGTAAGACCGGTTTCGTCGTGGCCAGCGCGGCGAACGGGTTCCAGAACACCAGCATGGCCGACTGCTCGGGCGCCCCGTTCAGCTTCCACGCCGAGTACAACACCGCCAAGAAGGCCAACCAGGTGCCGTGGGCCGCGCTCGAGGGCGGCGTGCTCATGGAGCAGGAGATCGGGCACGGCGAGTCGTGCTCGTCGGTGATCCACAAGCTCGGCTTCTCGGCCACCTTCGGCGACGGTTCCTCGTTCTCGGACCCGAACGTCTTCCAGACGTGCAAGGGCGGTACCGAAGGCAAGGGCAAGACGGGCGAGGGCCCGTGCAACCCCACGACGGGCGTCTGCCAGCACGCGAGGACCCAGGGCAGACACGGTCCCGTCGCCTGCCCGTCGAACATGTTCAACAGCGGGCAGCTCTGTGAGTTCTCCGACGCCAACTGCTTCCCCAAGGGGAACCGCACGGTCATGATCAACGGGAACCCGGTCACGGAAAGCGCGCGGGTAGCCATCTGCTACCAGAACGCCTTCCAGAACGGGGACCTCGACTTCGACGGCCTCAGCTACCGGGCGGTCTGGCCGAACGGCAAGAGCAACCGCCCGACGTCGATCAGGTATGTGGGGCCGTTCACCAACGGGAGCAGGTATCCGAGCATCCAGTTCCAGACGAACACGGCCGCCTCGTCGCGACTGTGCAACGTCGTCACCGGCAAGAACTGCACCGCCCCGCCGGTGAGCGCGCGGTTCTACCCGTTCTGGACGCTGAACCGGAGCCAGACGGTGCCAAGCCTGGCCAAGCGCGGTGCCTGCGTCTGGAATTTCGGCAACGTCTCCGGCTCGACCTTCCGCAACTTCGGGAAGACCGCGCAGTACGGGAAGCCCAACCTGGCCCGCTTCGGTGGCACCATCATCAGCCCGGTGAGAGCCAACCCTCAGTTCGGCAAGGGCTGTAAGTCGATAAATCCCTTCTAGCAGTTCTTTTCGAAACGACCGGCCGTTCGCCCGGTGGTCCGCTGGCCGGCCCACCGGGCGAACGCCTGTCCTGGCCGTACGTCTCCCGGCAACCGTCCGGCCGCGCCGGGAAAGCCGGGTGGCGCTGATCTCGCGCCGGGCCGGGTGGTCAGGGCGGGGGCGCGTTGTTCCTGTCGAGCCACTTGCCGACGGTGGGCGGCGCCCACCGCTGCATCGCGTCGAGCAGCCGCCCCGGGTCGGTGTCGGCCAGGACCATCGCACGGTGCTCGGCCCGGACGAACCGCTCGGTGACGGCGTGGTCGAAGAACGCCAGCAGCAAACGGTAGTAGCCGGCGACGTCCAGCAGCCCGCACGGTTTGGACTGCAGGCCCAGCTGCGACCAGGTCAGAACCTCGGCGAACTCCTCGAGCGTCCCCATGCCACCGGGGAGGGCGACAAAGCCGTCGGACAGCTCAGCCATGGTCGCCTTGCGCTCGTGCATGGAGCCGGTAACCCGGAGCTCGGACAGGCCGCCGTGCGCAACCTCGGAGTCCACCAGATGCTGCGGGATGACGCCGATCACCTCACCGCCGGCGGCGAGCGCCGCGTCTGCCACCTTCGCCATCAACCCGATCCCGGCGCCGCCGTAGACGGCGCGCAATCCACGCTCGGCGAGCTCCCGGCCGAGGGCCTCGGCGGCGGCGGCGTACTCCGCCCGGGCACCCGGGCTCGACCCGCTGAACACACAGATGCTTCGCACCCGATGACGGTAGCGGGCCACGGCCCGGGCACCCGATACCGGGCAAGGGGACGCGCCCCGTACCCGGTTGCCGGTCCGCCGCGAAAGGCGGAACGGCGGCGGGTCAGAGCTGGGACCAGGCCTCGGTCAGCACCGCGCGCAGGATCCGCTCCATCTCGTCGAAGTGCTCCTGGGTGCAGGTGAGCGGGGGAGCGAGCTGGATGACCGGGTCGCCGCGGTCGTCCGCCCGGCAGATCAGGCCCGCCTCGAACAGCGCGGGAGACAGGAACCCGCGCAGCAGCCACTCGGACTCGGCGTCGTTGAAGGTTTCCCTGGTGGCCTTGTCCTTGACCAGCTCGATCCCGTAGAAGTAGCCATCGCCGCGGACGTCGCCCACGATGGGAAGATCACGCAGCTTCTCCAGCGTGGCGCGGAAGCCACCCTCGTTGGCGCGGACGTTGCCGAGCAGGTCCTCCTTCTCGAACACGTCCAGGTTGGCGAGGGCGACCGCGGCCGACACCGGATGCCCGGCAAACGTGACTCCGTGCAGGAACGTGGCGGTGCCGCTTGGCCCCGGCCCCGCCGCGTGCCCGGCGCGCCGCGGGGACTCAAAGCCGCTGATGTCTTCGCGGCCTGAGCCGAACGGCTCCATCAGGGCATCACTCACCATCATGCCGCCGAGCGGGGAGTAGCCCGAGGTCACACCCTTGGCGAACGTGATGATGTCGGGCTGGTAGCCGTAGCGCTGCGAGCCGAAGTAGTAGCCGAGCCGGCCGAAGGCGCAGATGACCTCGTCGGAAACCAGCAGGACCCCGTGACGGTCACAGATCTCCCGCACCCGGGCGAAGTACCCCGGCGGCGGCGGGAAGCAGCCGCCCGAGTTCTGCACCGGCTCCAGGAACACGGCCGCGACCGACTCCGGGCCCTCCCGCTCGATCGCCCGCTCGATCTCGTCGGCGGCCCACCGGCCGAACGCCTCCAGGTCGCTGGCGAGAAAATCGGGTGCCCGGTAGAAGTTGGTGTTCGGCACCCGCACGCCGCCGGGGGCCATCGGCTCGAAGGGTTCCTTGATGCCGGGGAGACCGGTGATCGCGAGCGCCCCCATGGACGTGCCGTGGTAGGCGATGTCGCGGCTGATCACCTTGTACCGGCCGGGCTGGCCGATCGTCTTGAAGTACTGTTTGGCCAGCTTCCAGGCGGACTCGACCGCCTCCGAGCCGCTGGTGGTGAAGAAGGCGCGGTTCAAGTTGCCGGGCGCCAGCGCCGCCAGGCGTTCGGCCAGCTCGACCGCCCGCGGGTGCGCGTAGGACCAGAGCGGGAAGTAGGCGAGCTCCGACGCCTGGCGCGCGCCCGCCTCGGCCACCTCGCGGCGGCCGTGCCCGATCTGGCTCACGAACAGCCCGGACAGGCCGTCCAGGTAGCGCTTGCCGCGGTCGTCGTAGACGTACTGCCCCGACCCGCGGACGATCACCGGCATGTCGCTTTCGGCGTAGGACGACATGCGGGTGAAGTGAAGCCACAGGTGGCGGTGGGCGGCCGCCTGCAGGTGGCGCTGCGCGGCCTCGCTACCGGGATCGCCGGTGCCGTGCGGAGTACTCATCTGGTTCCCCAGCTGTAGGTTTGCTTACGAAGTTTCAGGTACACGAAGGTCTCGGTGCTGGTCACCGTCGGTGCCATGCGCACCCGGCTGAGGATCTCCAGCAGCTGGTCGTCGTCCTCGCAGACGACCTCCACCAGCAGGTCGAACGATCCCGAGGTAATCACCACGTAGTCGATCTCATCCATGCCCGCCAGGTGGTCGGCCACCCGTTCGAGATCGCCTTCGCACTTGATGCCGATCATGGTCTGCCGGTGGAAGCCGAGCGTCATCGGGTCGGTCACGGCAACGATCTGCATGACCCCGCCGTCGACAAGACGCTGCACGCGCTGCCGGACGGCGGCCTCGGACAGGCCGACGGCCTTGCCGATCGAGGCGTACGAGCGCCGGCCGTCGTGCTGGAGCTGCTCGATGATCCGTTTGGAAGTGTCGTCGAGAACGATCCTCGTGCTGCCGCGGCCACGGTCACGGATGGCGGGCCGGTCGTGCCGCTCGGGCCGGTCGTGCCGCTCGAGCCGGTCGTGCCGCTCTGGCCGGCTCCGCCGGCTCCCATCGGAGCTCTCTCCGCCCGGGATGATGGCAGTCCCTGGCGTGTGAGCCATGCGGTCCCTCCTTTGCAAAGGCAATGGTGTCACGCTTCCGTGGCTTGTCAACTGAATCCGTGGGGGCAGATGCTATCTGCTACGGAATCACTTGTAGATGTCTTGATTCTCTGCCAGGGTCGGATCAGAAACGAACGAGGACGGGATCCTCGGTTTCCCTGCCAGGAGGCCGCGTTGACAGCCACAGCGCACCCGCCCGTCCGCCCGACGGACCTGGCCAATTTCGTCAACGGCGAGCGGGTTCCCGCGGCGTCCGGCCAGTCCAGCGACATCGTCGACCCCAGCACGGGCGAGGTCTACGCGCGGGCGCCGGTCTCGGGCCCGGTGGACGTCGACGCGGCGCTCAGGGCGGCCGCGGCCGCCCAGGAGGGATGGCGCGACGCCACCCCTGCGCAGCGAAGCCTCGCCCTGCTCAGGCTCGCCGACGCGATCGAATCGCGGGGCGAGGAGATCGTGGCCGCCGAATGCCGCAACACCGGCAAGCCGGTGGCGGTCACGATGGCCGAGGAACTCCCGCCGATGGTGGACGAGATCAGGTTCTTCGCGGGGGCGGCCCGGATCCTGCAGGGCAGCGCGGCCGGGGAGTATCTGGCCGGCCACACCTCGATGATCAGGCGCGAGCCGGTCGGGGTGTGCGCGCAGGTGACGCCGTGGAACTACCCCATGATGATGGCGGTCTGGAAGTTCGCCCCGGCGCTCGCCGCGGGCAACACGGTGGTGCTCAAGCCATCGGACACGACGCCGGTGACCACCCTGATGCTGGCCGAGATCGCCGCCGAGTTCCTGCCGCCCGGGGTGTTCAACGTGATCTGCGGCAACGCCGCCACCGGCCGGTCCCTGGTCAGCCACGAGATCCCGCAGATGGTGTCCATCACCGGGTCGGTCCGGGCGGGCACGGAGGTCGCGCGGGCCGCCGCCGGCGGGCTGAAGCGGGTCCACCTGGAACTCGGCGGCAAGGCTCCGGTCGTGGTGTTCGACGATACGGACGTCGCGACCGCCGCCGAGGTCATCGCCGGCGCCGGCTACTACAACGCCGGGCAGGACTGCACCGCGGCCACCCGGGTGCTGGCCTCGCCCGCGATCGCGGACAGCCTCACCGCTGCCCTGGCCGAGCAGGCCCGGGGCACCTCGGTGGGCGGGCTGGATGTGCCGGGTGTCGACTACGGCCCGCTGAACAACCCGGTGCAGCTGTCCCGGGTACAAGGGTTCCTGGACCGGCGGCCGGACCACGCCAAGGTCCTGACCGGCGGTCACCAGGTGGGGGAGCGCGGCTACTGCTTCGCCCCGACCGTCGTCGCCGGCCTGCGGCAGGGCGACGAGATGATTCAGGAGGAGATCTTCGGCCCCGTCATCACGGTGCAGCAGTTCAGCTCCGAGGAGGAGGCGGTGCGCTGGGCCAACGGGGTGAAGTACGGCCTGGCCGCCAGCGTCTGGACCCGGGACCACGGACGGGCCATGCGGGTGGCACGCCAGCTGGACTTCGGCGCCGTCTGGATCAACACCCACATCCTGTTCGTCTCCGAGATGCCGCACGGCGGATTCAAGCACTCCGGGTACGGCAAGGACCTGTCGATGTACGGGTTCGAGGACTACACACGCATCAAGCACGTGATGAGCTACTTCGATGGCTGAGCTGCGGAGTGCGGCCGGAACGTTATCCGCTGTGTCGGTAACGTTGCTGAATCCGTTGTATCGTACGGAACGCACAACTGATTCGGTTGATGTCGCGACATGCCGCCGAAGCTCATTCCGTTCCGCGCCGGCCGACAATGGTTCCCCGGCCCGTAGGATTCGGGTGCGAAGCGGAGACCCGGGCGAGAAGAGGGATACCGTCCTGAGATGACCGAGAGGCACGTGCCCGCCGTGGCAGGTACCGAGCCCGTGGCCGGGCCGAGCCGGGGTGTGGTGCACACGGAGACGGCACAACCCCGCGAGGACAGGCAGCGGGACGCGCCGCTCCCGGCGATCGAGCTGTCGGGCGTGGTGAAGGAGTTCCGCGCGCGCGGCGAGGTCATCGTCGCGGTGGCGGGCATCGATCTGGCGATCGCCGAGGGGGAGTTCTTCTCCCTGCTGGGCCCGTCCGGGTGCGGCAAGACCACCACGATGCGGATGGTCGCGGGGTTCGAGGAGCCCACAGCGGGCGTGATCCGGCTGCACGGAAGGGATGTCGTCGGCGTCCCGCCGAACAAGCGTGACGTCAACATGGTCTTCCAGTCCTACGCGCTGTTCCCGCACATGAACGTGTTCGAGAACGTGGCCTTCGGCCTGCGCCGCAAGGCGGTCGCCAAGCCCGAGATCACGCGGCGGGTGGGCGAGATGCTGGAGATCGTCGACCTGGCCGGGCGGGGCGAGCGGCGCCCGCGGGAGCTGTCCGGCGGCCAGCAGCAGCGGGTGGCGCTGGCGCGGGCGCTCGTGAACCACCCCCGCGCGCTGCTGCTCGATGAGCCGCTCGGCGCGCTTGACCTCAAGCTGCGGCAGGCGATGCAGGTCGAGCTGAAGCGGATTCAGCGCGAGGTCGGCATCACGTTCGTGTATGTGACGCACGACCAGGGCGAGGCGCTGACCATGTCGGACCGGATAGCGGTCATGAACGACGGGGTCATTGAGCATCTGGGGACGCCGCGTGAGATCTACGAGCACCCCGCGACCCGGTTCGTCGCGGGCTTCATCGGCACCTCCAACCTCATCTCCGGCGAGGTCGACCGGCTGGACGGCGATCGCGCGATCATCGAGATCAGCCCGGAGGAGCGGATCATCGTCCCGGTGGCGGACCGGGCGGTGAGCCCGGGCTCCCACCTTGAGCTCACGGTCCGGCCCGAGAAGATCGACTTGACGACCGCGCGCCCGCCCGGGGACGGCTGCGCCCTGCGCGGGACCGTCGCCGAGGTGGTCTACCTCGGTACGTCGACTAACTTCTCGGTCAGCACGACGGCCGGTTCCGACATGGTCGTCTTCCAGCAGAACTCGGCATCGGCGGCCGACGTGGCCGCCCGCGGGGACAGCGTCTGGCTGTCCTGGCAGCCCGAGCATTCGTACCCGGTCGGCTAGTCGGCCGGGTCGCAAGGAGGAACACATGAAAGAACAGGACGGCCTCGAGCCCGAGCGGCACGAGGCCCCCATGGACCCATCCCTGTGGCGGGGCCTGACCCAGTCACGGTTTTCCCGCCGGCAGCTGCTCGCGTCGGCCGGCACGGGGGCAGGCGCGATGGGCCTGTCCGCGTTCCTTGCCGCCTGCGGCGTGAAGGGCAACGCGGCGGCACCGAGCGGGTCCACTCCGGCCGGCGGCGTCGGCACCGACGCGTGGTGGGCCAAGCAGAAACTGCACCACACGGTCAACTTCGCGAACTGGCCGTACTACCTCGACGTGCTCAACGGCAAGCATCCCTCGCTGCAGCACTTCGAGCAGACCACCGGCATCAAGGTCACCTACACCGAGCCGATCAACGACAACGTGGCCTTCTACGCGAAGATCCGGCCCTCCCTGGCGGCCAAGCAGTACACCGGCTTCGACATCATCGTGATGACGAACAACACCCCCAACGCGCTTGGCTACCTCTTGCAGAACCAGTGGCTGATCCCGCTCGACCAGTCGATGATGAAGAACTTCTACAAGAACGCCGGCCCGCTGGTGAAGAACCCCGTCTGGGACCGGGGCAACAAGTACACGATGGCCTGGCAGTCGGGCTTCACCACGGTGGCCTACAACTCCTCGGTGATCAAGAGCCCCGGCGACAGCGTGGATATCCTGTTCGACAGGAAGTACGCGGGGAAGATCGGCATGATGTCCGACGTGTACGAGCTCGGCAGCGTCGGAATGCTCGCGCTCGGGATCGACCCCGCCACCTCCACCGAGTCCGACTGGGCGAAGGCCGCCAAGAAGCTGCAGCAGCAAAAGAGCGACGGCATCGTCCGCGCCTACTACGACCAGAGCTACATCGGCCACTTCAAGAACGGCGACACCGTGGTCACCCAGGCCTGGTCGGGCGACATCTTCCAGGCGAACCTGAACAGCAAGTACGCCGACCTCAAGATCATGGTCCCCCAGCAGGGCATGATGTTCTGGACCGACAACATGTGCATCCCGCTCTACGCCCAGAACCCCAAGGACGCCATGACGGTCATGGACTACTACTACGACCCGCAGGCGCAGGCCGTGGTGGAGTACTACAACGACTACGTGTGCCCGGTGCCCGGCGCCAAGGAGGTGCTGCTGAACCCGACGGGCTGGGCGGAGCCGGCACTCAAGGAAATGAAGCCAGAGATCGGGCTGCCGACGTCGGTGACCGCCAACGCGCCGACCGTGTTCCCGACGCCGGAGTACCTCAAGCAGGCGAGGAACTACCGCTCGTACAAGAACGCGGAAGAAGTGAAGGCGTGGAACGACCTGTTCCTGCCGATCACGCAGGGCGCCTAGCCCACCAGCGCGGCCGGGTCAGGCTCGGCAAGGTCCTCGCGCCTTACCTCCTGACCCTGCCCGCGGGGCTGTGGCTGCTGGTGTTCTTCCTCATCCCGCTGGTCGTGATGCTGTCGCTGTCGCTGCAGAGCTGCGACCCCGCCACCGGCGCCTGCACCCTGACCTGGCACTGGGGCGAGTTCGGCCAGCAGCTGAGCCTGTACCACACCCAGTTCGTCACCAGCATCTACTTCGCGGGCGCCGCGACGCTGATCGACCTGGTGGTGTCGTTCCCCATCGCCTACTGGATCGCCTTCTACGGCGGCAACAAGAAGAACTTCTTCCTGCTCATGCTGCTGGTGCCGTTCTTCGTCTCGTTCGTGATCCGGACCGTGGTGTGGCAGTTCATCCTGTCCGACCAGGGCATCGTCCTGGGCACCCTGAAGAACGTCGGCCTGCTGCCGCAGAGCTTCCACATCCTCGCGACCGGCTGGGCAGTCATAGCCGGGCTCGCCTACAACTACCTGCCGTTCACCGCGCTCCCGCTGTACGTGGCGATCGAGCGGATCGACAAGCGGGTGCTCGACGCCGCCTACGACCTGTACGCGACCAGGCGGGAAGCCTTCCTGCGGGTCATCCTGCCGCTCACGATCCCCGGGGTGTTCGCGGCGTTCCTGCTCACGTTCATCCCGGCCCTCGGCGACTACGTCAACCAGCAGATCCTCGGGGGCACCGGCGACACGATGATCGGGACGGTCATCCAGAATTCGTTCCTGGTGAGCCTCGACTACCCGGGCGGGTCCGCGCTGTCGACCGTGCTGATGGCCATCGCGCTCATCGGCATCTTCGCGTACGCGCGGATCCTCGGCTCCCGCACCATCGAGGAGTACCTGTGAGCACGGAGTACGTGTGGGGGCGAAGCGCCCGCGAGGGAGGCACATGATATGAGCGCCGTCGCCACAGCCACCACCGCCGGCGAGGCCCGGGCGGCCGGGCCGGCCCGGCGGCCGCGCCGCCGGTGGACCCGGTTCATCCTGCCCGCCTACTCCTGGCTCGTCATCGCCTACCTGGTCCTCCCGATCGCGGTGATGATCCTCTACAGCTTCAACAAGGTCACCACGGGCCTGCCCCAGGTGAGCTTCGCCTGGAACGGGTTCACGCTGCAGTGGTACCGGGAGTGGAGCAACGTCCCGGGGCTCACGTCGTCGTTCTGGCTGTCGGTCCGGCTGGCGATCGCGAGCACGCTGCTCGCGACGGTCGTGGGCACCCTGCTCGCGCTCGCGCTGGTGCGCTACCGGCCACCGCGCTTCCGCGGCAAGGCGCTGGTCGAGCAGACGATGTTCCTCAACATCGCCGCCCCCGAGATCGTTCTCGGTGCTTCCCTGCTCGGGCTGTTCATCACCATCAACCTGGCCCGCGGCTTCGTCACGCTGCTGCTGGCGCACGTCGCGTTCAGCATCGCGTACGTCGCGGTCACGGTCCGGGCGCGGCTGACCGGCTTCGACCGGTCGCTGGAGGAGGCCGCCGCCGACCTCGGGGCGAACTCCTGGGTCACCTTCCGCAAGATCACCCTGCCGCTCATCATGCCCGGTATCCTCGCCGGTGCGCTCATGGCGTTCGCGCTTTCGATCGACGACTTCGTGACGTCCAACTTCGTCAGCGGCGCCGCCGTGCCGTTCCCGGTATGGGTGTACGGCGCGATCCGGATCGGGATTCCGCCGCAGGTTTTCGTTTTCGGGACTGCGATCTTCACTGTCGGTATTCTGTGCGCTATCGCCAGCGTTGTGATCGGCTGGCGCAGACCGGCCGACTAACCCGGTCGCCACCCGCGAACAACGATCACGTGAGCAATGGATGATGACCTGACAGGTGCGACGGCACCCGGGGGCGGGTCTGGACCGCGTGCCTTACGCCGTCCTGCGGCGAGGGCCGCGGCCGTGCGCGGTTTCCGCCGGCGCGACGCTCTTGCCCTCGCCGGGCTCGCCGGGCTCGGCGGCCTCGCCGGCGCGTGCGGTGCCCAGCCCATCCGCGCGGCACAGCGGCCGGCGCCGCAGAACTCGGTGGCGGCGTTCTGGGCGCGCCAGCGCAAACACGGGCACGTCAACTTCGCCAACTGGCCGCTCTACATCGACCCGGGACATCAGACCCTGCGGGACTTCACCGCCGCCACCGGCATCACGGTGAGCTACGCGGAGGTCATCCAGGACGACGAGTCCTGGTTCAGCTCCATCGACCCGATCCTGCGGGCCGGCCAGTCCATCGGCTACGACATCATGGTGGTCACCGACGGGTTCCAGTTCTCCGAGCTGGTGTCGCGGGGCGAGCTGACGCCGCTCGACCAGCGCCTGATGGGGAACTTCTACCGTTACGCCAGGCCCAGGTTCAAGAACCGGTCGTTCGACCCGGGAAACACCTACAGCATGCCCTGGGCCGGAGGCGCCACCGGCATCGCCTGGAACCCCAACTTCATCAACAAGCGGGTCACCAGCATCAACGAGCTGTGGAACCCCGCCTACAAGGGCCGGGTGGGGATGATGTCGGACCTCCTGGACCTCGGTAGCTTCGGGATGATCAAACAGGGCATCGACCCGGAGAAGTCCGGCCCGGCCGACTGGCGCCGGGCGGCACAGGCGCTCGCCGCACAGAGGAATGCCGGCCTGGTCCGCGGCTACTACCAGCAGGAGTACATCGACATCCTGAGCAAGGGTGAGACCTGGATCTCCATGGCGTGGTCCGGCGACGTCTTCCTGCAGAACCTCTCGTCGGGCACGGACCTGAGGTTCGTGATCCCCCGGGAGGGCGGCAACATGTGGACCGACAACATGATGATCCCCCGGCGCGCGCAGAACCCCGTGGACGCGATGATGCTGATGAACTGGTACTACCGCCCAGAGATCGCGGCCATGCTGACGGAGGCGATCAACTTCATACCCCCCGTTCCCTCCGCGCAGGCCGTCGTCGCCGCTGACGCCGCCAAGGCGACGGGCAGGCGGAGGGCGACGCTGGCCAAGGTCGCGACCAGTGACCTGGTCTTTCTCCGGGCCGCCGAATACGCCCGGCTGCGCAACTACGCGGACGTGAGCGGCAAGAAGCAGCAGCAGTACCTGTCGATCTTCCAACCCATCATCGGCAAGTAGGGCGCCAGCCCGCCGTTGGCCGGAGCCGGGCGTCGGCCGCTTGCCCGTTCCCCGGCTCCGGGCCGGCCCTGAGGGCCCAGCGGGCCCGCCGCCGGCCGCTAAGCTTGGCTGCCGTGCCGACGATCCTCATCACCGGGGCGGCCGGGCAGATCGGGGCCATGCTGCGGCCCCGCCTGGCCCGTCCGGGACGTACCCTGCGCCTGCTGGACACCGCACACCTGGCCGCCCGGCCTGCCGAGGAGAGCGTGTCCGCCTCCGTTACCGATCTCGACGCGCTGACCGCCGCCTGCGCGGGCGTGGACGCCGTGATCCACCTGGCCGCGATCGCGGACGAGGCTGCGTGGGAGCGCATCCTGGCGGTGAACATCGAGGGCACCTACGCGGTCTTCGAGGCGGCCCGCCGGGCAGGTGTGCCGCGGGTGGTGCACGCCTCCTCCAACCACGCGGTGGGGTTCTTCCCGCGGTCGGAGTTTCCCGTGCCCGACTACGCCTTCCCCGCGCCCGACACCTACTACGGTGTGGCCAAGGTGACCGGCGAGGCGCTGGCCGCGCTCTACCACTACCGCTATGGCATGGACGCGATCTGCCTGCGGATCCTGTCCTGCTCCGAGAGGCCGCGGAGCGCGCGGTCGCTGTCCACCTGGCTTTCCCCCGGAGACGCCGGACGGCTGTTCGAGGCCTGCCTGACCGTGGCGGACCCCGGCTTCCGGGTGGCCTACGGGGTCTCCGCCAACACCCGGGGCGGGTGGGTCAGCCTGGCGGAAGCCCGGTCGCTGGGGTACGAGCCACGCGACGACGCCGAGGACCACGCCGCCGAGGTCATCGCCGAGCACGGGGAGCCCGACCCTGCCGATCCCGTGTTCGCCCACCTGGGCGGGGAGTTCACCCTGCCCGTCTACGACGCCGCTCACCTGAGGTGAGACGCACCGGGCGGGTTTGGGCGGCCGGCGAACCGCCGCCGCGCGGGTACCGGCCGGCGGACCCGGCACCGGCAGACGAGGATGGCAGCGATGATCCAGGGGTATGACCCGCGCACCGGCGAACCGGCCGGCGCGCCGGTGCCGGAGACGGCCGACGCCGAGGTGGACGCGATCGCCGAGGCCGCCGCGGCGGCGTGCGCACCCTGGGAGCGGGCGGGTCCCGGCGGGCGCGCCACGGCACTGGAAGCAGTGGCAGCCGCCCTGGACGGTGCGGCGCCCGAGCTGGTGGCCGCCGCGGACACCGAGACCGCACTCGGGCCGGCCCGGCTGACCGGTGAGGTCGCCAGGACGACCGGGCAACTGCGGCACTTCGCCGCCGTCCTCGCCGACGGCGGCTACGCCGACGCGGTCGACAGCCCGGGCGGCGAGGGCGTGCCCGGCCTGCGGCGGGTGAACCGGCCCATCGGCCCGGTGGCGGTGTTCGCGGCGTCGAACTTCCCGTTCGCGTTCTCGGTGGCGGGGAACGACACCGCATCGGCCCTCGCGGCCGGCTGCCCGGTCGTGGTTAAGGCCCACGAGGGTCACCCGCGGACCTCGGTGCTGACGGCCCGGATCGTCACCGGGGCGCTGGCGGGGGCGGGCGCGCCCGCGGGCACCTTCGCCGTCGTGTTCGGCGTGGAGGCCGGCGTGCGGCTGCTGAGGCACCCCGCGATCGCGGCCGCCGGATTCACCGGGTCGGCGC